>Ga0137317_1000022_pt1 | contig 23640 bp, 34 predicted proteins | sample EasRivERMZT266_2_FD_106651 | JGI IMG/M metagenome (GOLD analysis project Ga0137317, IMG submission 106651) | Soil microbial communities from meander-bound floodplain in the East River, Colorado, USA - East River MetaG ERMZT266_2 | ecosystem: Environmental > Terrestrial > Soil > Floodplain ...
CACTTTTTTCAGAACGACGCACTGCAAGCGGCAACTTCCGGCGTCACCATCGAGCAGGCGGGCAGCGGCGATAGCGTGATCCACTGGCTGCGCGGCACGACCGTCTACAGTGCAGGCATTGATGCAGACGATGGTGGCAAGTGGAAACTGACGCCTCACGCCAACTTGGGCGGAGCCACACCGATTATCTCCTATGACCCTGGCACCGGCATCACCACGGTGCTTGGCATCACCACAAGTCCAGGCGGCGGCGGCGATACGCACGCCCCTGTCACGGTGGCGGCCGGCTCAGGCTTGCTTTTACTTGGGCAAGAGCTCAACACCGACAGCACCATCGTGCGCGCCAGCACCTTAGCGGCGCGCAGAGTGATCGCGGGCTTGGGCTTAGTGGACGCAGGCAATGACTTTCTGAGCGGCAACATCACGCTCAACATCAATCCAGGTGCTGGGCTCACCTTTGCCGGCGATCAGCTTGTGCTCGACACCACGGGCTTGGTCACGGGTACGCGCACCGTCACGGCAGGCGACGGCTTGATGGGTGGCGGCGCTTTGTCCGCTAACATTACGCTTGATGTGGTGGCGTTGAGCACGGGCGGCTTGGAAACGGGCATCAACGATATCCACATCAAATTACGCGCGACTTCCGATGGCGGTTCCGGTCTTTTCACCAATGCCTTTGGGCTTGGCATCCGTGACGATGTGGCGGGCGACGGGCTTGATTGGGTGGTAGGCACCCGCTTCTTGACGGTGGGGCAGGGCAACGGCATCACGGTCGGGCCCAATGCCATCGCCGTGCTGGCGCTGAGCACAGGCGGCTTGACGGTGCTGAGCACGGGCGTGCAAGTGCTCTTGCCTGCCATCTCCGGCCTCGACACAAATTCCACCGGTTTGTTCATCAAGCGCCGTGGCCTCAACTTCAACGAGAGCGGCATTGCCATGAGCGCAGCCGACGGCATTTACCTGGCCGACACGGTAGCGGGCGCAGGCTTGGAATGGAAAGATGCCGTCAATCGTTTTATGCAGGTAAGCGTAGGCGAAGGGCTTGAGTTTAGTGACCTAGTGGGGGGCGTTGGCGCCGATGTGCGTGTCAAGCTAGCCGCCGGTTCGGGGCTACTGCGCGACGGCACGGGCTTGTATCTCAACCCGCTCTTGGCGGGCGATGGGCTGGTGATGGCGAGCGGCATCATCGACATTGTGCCCACCAATGCCAGCCTTGTTTTCGGGGCAAGCAACAACTCCATCCACGTCAACCCAGCTCACACCTGGGCATGGACAGGTACGCATAGCCATGCCGGCTTGTCCACCTTCAATGCAGGCGCCACTTTCAACACAGGTGTCTTTCGCTTTAACACGGCTCCGCAAGTCAACGCCGACATCAACTTCCTGGGTTCTAGTAACAACATCACCGCATCCAGCCTGAGCATCGTCACCACAGCAGGCGACATTACGCTTGACCCCTTCGGCAGCAACGTCCTGCCTGGTGGCAGCATTGAGGACGATCTGGGCTATTACAACCGCAAATGGCGCACACTCTACGCCGCAGAACTCTATGTGGAAACCTTAGTGGCGCAAGATGTGATGGCGACGATTGGGGGGCGCATTATGGTGGCGCCCACCACTACGCTTGTGGTGGACGTGAGCAGCGGCGCACTGACGATCACAGTCAAGAACCAAGACCCATCGTTTGTAGTCAACTCCTATGTACTGTTGCAGACTGCGCTTGGAGGCCACGCGCAGTACGAAGTGATGAAGATTACCTCAACGCCTGTCACGATTGCAGGCACACCTGCCACCTACCGTTACAACGTAGCGCGCAATGTGGACGGCAGCAACCCATGGCCGGGCGGCGGCGTGCAAGGCAACCAGTGGGTAGCGGGTGACGCCGTGGTGAGCCTTGGCAAAGAAGTAGGCTCCGGCTACATTGACCTGTCTTCTACTGCCACGGTACACAACAAGATTGGGCCGACCATCACCATCTATAGCCGCACCAGCATGGCCAACTGGAACGACATCGTACCGACGACGACGATGGGCAATCTGCTTGGCTTTGTCGATTACGAAACGATTCCTGAATTTGGCTTTGCGGTGGGCAACAACCTGACTAAAAAGCCGAATGATCCGATAACGCCTTTCCAGGGGCTGACGGCGGACAGAACGAAGGGTTTGCGCCTGTTCAATACCGATTCTTTGATCTATCACGACGCCCAACCGTCTATTTCGATCACACAAGCCGATGGCTTGTCCTTGCAGCAAGATACCTTTGGCGCCGAAACAGAGCGCCTTTATATCGCCTGGTATGACCCGCTGACGTACCCCACCGATCTGGATAATCTCAAGGCGCGCATCCAGTCCTATGGCGGCGGCGGCGATAATGTCTTGAACATTGAGACGTTTGGACGGGCGGCCGGTGAGTCATGCCGTATCAGTCTCAGCGCCACAGAGGACGATGTGTACCAGTCGGCAGGCTTGACGCTTTCCACATCCGATATGTTTATGCCGAGCAATTCAATGGCCAGCATGGGCGCTGATTTCTGCGCTTTGAATGCGCCCAAAACAAGCATCGGCAGCGGCATCAACACCAATCGCGTTAAATCCACGCTGCATGTCTATGAGAGCACAAGCGCCATCGGTGTGACAGGCGGCATAACCATCGACCAGCAGGGAAGCGGCGATGCTTTGTTGCAGTTTGTACTTTCAAGCCCCGCCGATTGGTCGGATGTGCGGCGCTGGATGGCCGGCATTGACCACAGTGCGGCAGGCTTCCCCTTTGTGATCAGCTCAAAGGGCAACTTGACCGGCACGCCTGAGTTTGTGCTGACAGCCAATGGCGGGCTTGCCGTCAGTGCGCTAAGCACAGGGGATTTAACTGTGACAGGGACCGTGACGGCACCCGTTGTCACAAGCCCTTTCACGGTGGGCACGGGCATCGGCACCAGTATCTTTGGCATTGACGGCGGCGCCACCAGCAGCCGCCAGTTACAGTTCAAGTCGGCAGGCTCATTACGCTGGGTCTGGAACGTGGACAACATCGCCGAAGCAGGCGCCAATGTGGGCAGTGACCTGGCTTTGTGGAGCCGCAGCGACACAGGCGCCGCCATCAGCAGTTTGGTGATGACCTGGCAGCGCAGCACCGGCAATGTCGGCATCGGCAAAGTGGCAGCTTCTGGCATCAGACTGGATGTGGCAGGCACAATCGCAGCCCCGCTTGCCACTTTGGTAGATTTGGATGTGACGGCTGCGGCGACCGTGTTTGGCAGTTTGGGCGTCGGTTCAGCCGTTGTACCCGCCAAACTGAGCGTCTACGACACGGCGCAGGAAGTGGCCAGGTTCACATCGGGCTCAGGCAGCAGTGGCACGGTGCAGGGCTATGCCTATATCGGACTGGACCCGACCACGCCGGCGCGCACTTATCCTGGCGTCAGAATCGGCGCCGAGGAGTTCGACATCCTGGATTTGCGTGCCAATCTTTTGTTGCAGACCAGGGCAGCATCAGCTACCGATCTAGAGCCGACGACCAAGATGGTGATCACGCACGACGGCATGGTGGGCATCAACAGCTTGGGTCTGACGCCGAGCGTGCCCTTGCATGTGGTAGGCAACACGACAGGCGGCGGCGCAGCCACTGCCATCCGCGCCGAGAACACGGCCACGCTTGGCTATGCCGTGCTGCAAACCATCAACAACGCGGGCAGCATCATGCAGTTCCAGTCCTTTGGCACTGCCTTCACAGGTACCACTTTTGGCGAGACACGCTTTGACCGCGGGCTGATGTTCTGGAACGGCGGCGGCTCGATGGCGATTGGCTCAAGCTCCAATGTGGAGTTGTTCTTTGCCACCAATGACATCAGGCGTTTGACCATCAGCAGTGCAGGGCGCGTGGGCATCGGCGAAATCACGCTGGGTGCTTGGCTGGATGTGGGCGGCGCCGATGCCACGGCAGTAGGCGTGCGCGCTACGCATTATGGCGTGACATCGCCCCACTTTGTGGGCAGGCGCAGCGGCGGCAACAAGACCACGCCAGCCAATGTGGCGAGCGGTGTTACCCTCATGCACTTAGCGGCATACGGTTATACCAGTGGCGGTTGGGCGCTCAATCCAAATGCTGAGATTCGCATGGTGGCAAGCGAAAACTATACGTTAGGCAACACGTTGGGTGGCGCCGAGATGCAGTTCTTTGTGCGCAAGAGTGGCGCGCCCAATACGACCACGCTGCAAGCGATGACGATCTACAACGACGGCGGCATGGCCATGCACACCGTTTTTGGGCGCGCCTATACGTTTGCCAACTGGCCGCGCCCGCTGCTCATGGACAATCTTGGCTATCTGACGGCGCCAAACATCTATGCCCTGCCCATCACGCACTCGCAATCCAAACTGCTATCGGTCAACCCCGATGGCGTGCTTGGTCCTGAGGATTTGCTTACGAAGACAATGAGTTCAACCACGATCCGGCCGGTAGTAGTCGATGAAAACAACTACGGTTCTGCGGTCAATCTGTTTAGCAAAGAGATAACGCCAGGCACCGACACAAGACCGCTCTTTATTACCACGGCGGGGTACATCGGCTGGCAGAACATGACCACGCGTACGTATGGGGGGCTCACGGTTACGGTCACGTTTGACGGCAAATTTGGCGTCAGCACCAGCAGCAGGCGCTATAAGGAAGACATACAAACGATAGCACCTGATAGCTATACGCAGTTGTTTGATAGCTTGCGCCCTGTGCGCTATAGGCTCAAAGATAGTGACGACAAGAGAGAGTATGCAGGGCTGATTGCCGAAGATGTGCATGATGCGGGCGGACAAGACTTTGTGCATTACGACCAGGAGGGACAGCCCCTTGCCTTGATGTACGACCAGATGATCGTGATGCTCATTATGGAGCTGCGCCAGTTGAAGAACGAAGTGCGTGAGATCAAGAAAGAGAGACTGAATTGACCACACCCAGAGTGCAGACGGCGGCGGCTTTAGTGCGTGAAGTACAAGCCCTGAGCGGGCCGATGGACACCTGCATGGACCGCTGGCAGGAGTACCAGGACGAAATCGGGCTAGGCGGCGGCGCCTACCTGGACGAGGAGCTGCTTGAGTTGGGCATCAGCGCCGATGACTTAGACCAGGCGGCGGCGCTGCTCAATAACTTTAACGCGCTGATGAGCAACCAAGTGCCGCTACAAAACATGTGGCGTGTGGTGGTCAATCAGATGCGCAGGGTGAATGCACAAATTTAGCATGGGACGTATCAAGAAAAAGCGAATCAAGAAAGGAAAACGAAGAGTGAACAGCCGAGAATTACCGATGCAACGCGTACCGCTGACCGAGGCGGAGATAGAGTTTTTGGGGCCGATTATCGACAGGTGGGAGCAGGCACAGAAGGACGGGCAGATAGCGCAGCGTGACGTAGACGCTGCTATAAAGTTGTGCAGGGCCCAACACGCCACAGAGCTCACAGACGGGCCTGAATGGCAGTTGGCGAGGGATGCGTGGGTGCGGCCGCTACCGCCTCTACCGCCACCTGCACCGAGTACGCCACCTCAGCCACAGGCCGAGAAGGCGCTGGCGCCGGAGCCGTTCCCAGAGGGAGCCCATATTGCCGGACAAGATGAACGCGGGGCTCCCTCCGGGACAGGCATGAGTGGCATGAATGATGATGAAGTCAATGGCAGCGTCGAGGAGGTGGTAGCAGGGTTGATGGAGGGGTAAGGGCACGCGAACAAACCCTTACAGGGGGGACCAGACGCCGCTAGAATGATTCTAGCGGCGTTTTGCGTCTCGTCTATGGAACCTTAGCGCGCTTGTGTCCCGGATTAGGCGAAAAACGGAACACTAGCCGGCGCATACCGCACTTTTTATGCCTTTGGCGCATATTCCAGCCTGCAAATTTCGTTGCTGCCATGCTGCGGTCGCAGCTGCCGGCATCGAGGCTCAGCGGTCCTGCAGCAGCTGATGGTTCCAGTGTGAGCGCGTGGATCTGCACGCTGAGCCGGGCTGCAAGTTTTGTTGGCGGGGTGTGAAAGCCGAGCGAAATGACCCCCGTTGATGGTCGAGAGCAAGACGCGTTTCGCTGATAGACAATCAAGAACGGGTGTGCTACAATTCTAGACCAATAGAAAAGCTCTGCCAGTGCTGGATACACATGGCAGAGCTCTGTCAAGCGCTGAAGCACCAGCGTTGACCGTGGACGCATCATAGCACATCCCCACGATTGACGCACCCTTCGGCTTTTGGCTTGGAGGGTGTTTTTGTTTCGCAGAGCCATACCGGGAATACGCAGAATGAGCAGGAATTCTCGTGATGTTGCACAACTATGTTTTCGAGGAGTCTTAAAAATGGCGGGCGTTGAAAGAGTCAAGAGGTCTCATTTTGTTCCAAAGTCCTATCTCGCAAGATTTGCTACCCAAAAAGGTCAATTGTGGGTATATGACAAGGCTAACGATAAGTGTTATCAAAGTTCCATCACCACGACAGGTGCGGTGGGCGGCTTTTACGATTTGCCGGATTGGGCGCAATCTGGACCTGGCCAAAGCCAGAAGGCAGAAAGTGACTTTAGCCAAGACGAAGGCCGATGGAAATTGGCCATTGACCAACTCGTTGCACGCGCCGAACGGGGTCATGCTCAGCCGATTAGGCTCGAGGATAAACCTGGGCTTGCCCACCTTATACTTATGCAAATGGTGAGAACCCCGTTGCACAGAGAAACAGTGAGGCAGATGATCTCTGGTACGAATGGGGTCGTTAATGCCATAAGCGCAAAATATGACGCACGTCCGCCTGATGGCTATCCGATTAGAATGAATGAAGAACTTCTGCAAGTCGGCCATATTGACGCAATGTATGATACGGCTCAAATCGTACACAACTCCGTTCTGCTCCTTCAACATATTTGGGTGCTTTTGAAGAATACTAGCGGCAAGCCTTTCTATACATCGGATAGCCCCGTCACGATGCGAGGCCATCTAGGCTACATAGGGATTGCCGAAGAAGGTATTGAAATCGCCTTCCCATTGAATCCCAACTATATGTTAGTCCTTCTTGATCGAAAGTATCACAGACAGGCGCTTCCTTTTGATAATCGACTGAAGGAAATCGATCCGGCTATTGTGACCTACTATCATTACCATCAAGCAACCTATTGCCAAAGATATGTCTACAGCCCGGACGATGATTTTGCCGACGCGCGGGCAGCTTGCGAGATGTTCCCCCACACGCGTGATGCGAGAATGGCACGAGTCTCTGTTAGATCGCCATTGCTGGAATAATCAGTTTTACGATTCCCAGGCCGTCCATCACTGGCCAACCCTACCTGCGCCCACCAGCTAAGAATTCGCTGACAAGGTGGACAGGCAAGCCGGGACACTTGCGCGCCCCGGCTCCCAGCGTTGATTAAGCGTCTTCTGATTCTGCGTCCCACAGATCGGTCACATCTTCCGGATCGTCCAGGTCGCTCGTTTCCGCGACGGTGGGCGCTTGCGCCACTGGTTTGGGTGTGGCCGGCACTTCCTCACGCACTCTGATCGCATCCTGCATCGAGCCAAAGGCGCGTACCTGCGTAGGGTAGATCGTGATGCGCTTGCCCTGCCAGGCGTTTGTCTCGGGACCATAAAGGCCGGCGACGATCATGGCGTTGGTGCGGTTGGCCACCAGACCCTTGTTTGCGCCGGCGAACCAAATGACCATCTTCTTGACCAGCTTGTTGTCGTGGGTGCGCATTTCCTCAAGCGTGACGGCCTTGATGGTGAGCGTGAAGGACTTGCCGCCCAGGTCATGAGCGGTTAGATACTTTGAGCCGTAAATGTCATGCACGTTCATGTCTACCAACCTCCTAACGTCATATCGGGTGCGTCGCCTAAGCGGTCGATGTCATCCTGCGTCCACTCTGTGTCAGGTGGCGGAGCGGTGTAGAGGTGGCCGAATGGGTCTGCGGCCTCGTGGGCGTCCACTTCGTCCCAGTTGACCTGGTTATAGGGCCATTCCTCGTACCAGCTAGATGTGCATTTCATCCTACCAACCTCCCCGGCTATGCCACATGTCGTCTTCCATCGCATCCATCAGCTCTTGCAGCTCAGCCGCCTCGTCGATGACACGCTGTAGCGGTTGGAGCCGCGCTGTGCAGCCGGTGAGCAGGTCAACCACAAAGCCGCGATCTTCCAGCCACAGGATCAGGTCAACGGGCAAGGGCAGCGGTCGCTGCTCTTCACGCTGCCATTCGAGCAGTTCCGCCAAGCGCCAGTCAATTTGCAGATCGGCGCCGGCGCGTGTCATTTTACCAACAGCGAGGATGTGTGTGGAGGCCATCTCACCACACCATGCTTTCGTCATAGGCAGGCGTGTTGCAAGCGGCCTCGGCCTTGTTGGCGCTCATCCAGCCGCGGCGCTCATCTGCCGTGGCAAGCGTGGCGTAGGACAAGCCGCTCAGGTAGGCGTTCCAGCCCAGGCGGTAGAGCTGGGCAGGGGTGGGTGTCGCGTTGACAACGACGGTTTGGTAGTTTAAGATTGACATGTTGAGACCTTTCTTGGGAGAGAACGGGTTGAAGACCGTGAGCGGAAGCTGTTAGCGCAGCTTGCCGCTCTTTTTTATCTGTGTTGATTACTCAACTAAGGATATTTTAACACATTATAAATGTTGTTCAAAATGACGGATGACGTAGATCACATTTATAATGTACAGTGTGAGCGCGATTTTGCGTCTACAGTTTAGCTGTGTTAGCATAACAGGTATGAAAGGGGGCAACATGGTAGAAGAAGAACAAAGAGAAGTACGTGTTGACGGGGAGAAGCTCGACGCGCTGCTCAAGGAGCGCGGACTGACGCTGAAGGAATTTGCCGGCCTCATGGGAATGCACTACAACAGCGTGCTCCGCATCAAGTCGATAGGGGGCACGAACTTGGGAACTCTGAGTCAGATGGCAGACGTGTTGGATTGTCACCCATTTGATCTGTTGGTGGCGACGGGCTATCCTTCGCCTTTTTCCCTCGCCCTGGCGAGCCGTTGAAGGTTATCTACGCGTAGGCGTGTCCTCGTAAGGATAATGCAGTCGGGGCAAAGAAAAACGCCCCGGCTGGTGGCCGAAGCGCTTTTCATGCGCCCAGCCCCGGAAGGATGAACGCTTTGTTCTGTATTCGCATCCAGCCGCCCAGGTCGCCAAACTTAACCGGCTGATGATGCAATTATCGCCAACGGCCCAATTGTGGAGCCGGCTGGTTTCGTTTACCTTGTGGGCTTTGATATGCCCAGCACGTTGCCACTAAACAGGTGCATGTTTCCGCACTTTTCACAGGCAACCGAGACGACGGGCGTGGACCCAACCCCCGTGAGCAATAAGCCGTTGGCAAATGGGCGCAACTCCTGGAGTTCTTCGTGCACGACCCATTGGGTTTCGCCGCACACGTTGCATCGAAGTTTGTCGAGTCGCTGCATGAGCGGGGCAAGTTGCCGGCTATCTGGTCGTATCGGTCTTGGTTGGTCGGACATATTGCGTTTCCCTAATAGAAAGAATGCCCAGATGCAGTCACAGGAAGAAAATGAAAGCGTGAGGCTTGGACGCATCGACGGCCATGTCCCACCGCACCCAGAGGGTTCCCGATCTTCGCAAGATGACGGCCACCAGCTCCGAACCGTTGAATACACAGACGAGGCCGGCAGAACGGTCTACCGAACCTACCGCAAGCCGGAGCCGAGCTACCTAAAGCTGCACGACGAAACAGGGCAGCCGTGGCAAATCTCAGTCACGACAGACGGCGAGTTGCGCACGACTAGGCTAAACATCGAAGACGAGTACGGCGAGATTACTTTCGGTAGCCTCAAGGCGGATCACTTCACGAAGAAATTCCAAACATAAGCGCATGTGCGTAGTTTGCGAAGTCTCATTCGCTGGTGATACCGAGAGCTTGCGTACTGAGTAGAACAATCTGACCGCAGTTTTCACAGATCAAAATGATAGCGGGCAATTGGGTCAAGCTACTAGGGTCGGGGCTCGCGGCGTTTGGATCAAAGGGCAGTGTGTGCCGTAACCCAATAATGTTCTCGGAAGGACGGTATGTGCCTTTCGATCCGCATATCTGGCACGTCGCCTTGGCGATCTTTTGCTCGACCAGTTTCTTTTGTTGCTCTGTTAGCGTCACCCTGGGGAAACCTCCCTTGAAATAACACACCCCTTCCCGCCATCCCATGCTTGGCGGCCGAATGACAGGAAGGGACTTGCACCTTAACAACCTACAACTAACATCTGTTGTGGCTGGGGGACAGGGATTCGAACCCCAACTGATGGTTCCAGAGATAGATGTTTAGCCCACAACAGATGTCTACGGGACATCTGTTGTGGGACGCGATCTACCAGAGTGGCGGCGCACCTTCTCCGCGCTGCTTGATATAGGCTACAGCCGCCGCGTATTCGCGTTGGATCGTAGCCGTGTTCATGTGGGCATAGACTTTTTCTGTGACCTGCACCGATGAATGGCCCATGGCCAAGCTCACGGCGGCCATGCTTGCCCCGCAGTTGATCAGCCACATGCCAAAGGCGTGACGCCAGGCGTGGGGATTGTAATACGGGATACCGGCCTGCCGGCAGCGCCTTAGAAGCACTTGGCGGATGCCTTCAGGCTGTAAAGGCGCAAGCCGTCGGTATGAATTATTGCTCTGCCCGATCCACAACTCTGGGCCTGACCACGGCGGCCGCATGTAGAGATAGTCAAGCAATGCCGGTCGCACCACGTCGCCGTCGAAGGGCACGAAGCGTGCTTTGCGCCCCTTGCCTTCGCGCACCAACAGCAGTTCCCTCTTCATGTCCACGTCCCTCACGAGCAAATCAGTGCACTCCTGTAGGCGCACACCCGACCAAAAGAGGATGATGCCCAGCAAGCGGTCACGAGCCGCCTGCCACGTCGTTGGCTGAATGATCGTGACATAGCGCTTGTAGTGCTCATAGGGCACAAACTTCTTGGCCGGGTCGCCCGTGCGCGGTGGCTTGACCTTTTTGCGCCGTCCATAGCCGATTGGCGATGGCGGCTTGCCGACTTCATCTGATTCTTCAGCCCAATTGAAAAAAGCGCGAAGGGTCGAATAACGAGCGCGCACTGTATAGGGCGCCAGTGCCTTGGGTAAACGTGAGCTTGAGGCTTGTTCGGCGATGTAGCGGGCGATGTCGGCGGAGCGTACCTCAGTCAGGACAATTGAGGGCGGCAACCAGTCGAGAAATACGCCCAGGTGATCCCGATACCAACGGATCGTTCTGGGTGATAGATTCTCGGCTTCCCGATAGAGGATGAACAGCTCTATTGCATCGTTCACTAACATCTTGACCCGTCCTTTCTGCGCTAGGGATTGCATCAGCCTTACCCTACTCAGACGCATGGGCGTACGCAGAGTACGCAGCCGCCCATAGGCAAATGTCACGAACCATTTCGTGATATCCAGACAAAAAGAAACACGCGACACGTCGCGGCAAAGGCGGTGTGTCGCGTGTTAAGTCAAATTGTTTTCTCCGTTTTTAGAGTATCAAGGAATTCACATCAATGTCCATAACCAATTCGGAAATAACGGGGGATTTGGTCGCAGCAACCAGCGACCTCCAGCCCAAAAAACGGCCGCGGGGCAAGTACAAACCGAGATTGTCAACCACTATGTTTGAGGCAATGGGGCAGGCCATGAAAAAGTCTGATCAGGCGCGGAGAATTATGCGGAGCATTCTGGTCTGGACAGAGGAGGAGCGGGCCACAACGCAGGCGGACATTGACCGCCTTGTCGAAGCCGCGCCCATCACCGCCATAGCAAACGGCATGTACCGGGACAAGCTGGCGCGTATCGGTAAACTGGATCATCTGATCGCGCGCCTGGCGTTGGTGGTTGGCGAGCTAGATAGCGGCCTCAAAGGCGCCACCAAGATGGCGCGTGGCGCAGATCTTGCGCCGGCGCAAAAAGGCAATGGGGCCCAGAGGACTTAATCCATGTGTAGCGAACAGCGTGAAGCCGCCCAGCAAGGTATCGACGATGCGGACATACCCAGTACCGTCTACCGCACGGCCATGCGGTTGCTGCACAGCGCCGACAATAGTAGCGGCACTGTGACTGTGAGCGAAGGTGATTTAATGGCCATCTGCCAAACGGTGGCAGAGGGGACGCTGCGCTCCCATTTGGTGCAACTGGCATCTGCCGGCATTTTGCGCTATCGCCGGCGGGGACTGATCTACATCCAATTTGACCCATGGGCCAATCCTGAATTGCCGTGGGAAGATGAAGTTTTGATCGCTGAGCGATCAAATCGCGAGTTGGGGTCTGAAGTTTTGATCGCTGAGCGATCAAATTTGGATAATGGCGACCCCATTCGCGCGTTGAGCGATCAAAATGGGGAGCCGGAGTCCGCAGATTTGATCGCTCAGCGATCAATTACCGAGTCCGAGCCACCAAACCGCGCGCTGAGCGATCAAAAACCGCGCGCTGAGCGATCAAATTTGCCTTCTACCTCACAGGCGCGATCTGGTGGGTGGGTGGGTCCTTTACTACCTAAGAAGAAAAGAAAGAAAGGACCCACCCACCCACCCAAACCCTCCCAGCAACTTGCGCTGGGGCTGCTGATTGACCCGGAGATCGGCATCAGCTACGAGGTGGCTCAGATTCTGGCGGCCGGCTTGCCGGCTCAGGACATCTACCGGCTGGTAGATGAGTGGCTGCCTGAGCATCGCGACGGAAAAGTCAAGACGGGCGCGCTGGTCAGCCGGCTCAAGCGCCTCGTCGGGAGCCCTTGGGGCGCGGATGCGCCAAGCCCTCGGGGCCCCGTCAGCCTCTCCGCCGGCTTCCTGGTCAGCGACCTCTTCCAACGCCACAGGCTGCCGGCTGAGATGATTGCAGAGCCGCCGCGGCGCAAGTACAGCGTTGACGAAGCCTATCCAGACGACTACGAGCGGAGAAGGAAATACAATCCATGAGACGCCGAAAATATCAGGACATCGTTGAGGCCATGCTGCTGCTGGCGCTGATTGCCATACTGGCGTATGGCGGGCCGCTGCTTTGGCAGATGGTGACGCGTGGGAGGTGGGGATGATGGGCACTGCCTCTCTGGCGCCCAAAGGCGGCGCGGCAGTAGGGCGCGCCATCATCGCCATCGCATCCAGCAAGTGCGCCTACTCTACACGACCACAGCCGTGAGCCTGGCATCGGGCCTGGCGCAACTTTACCCGGTCCTGCTCGTGGACGGCGATCCGCAAGGTCATTGCAGTTTGTCGTATGGCCTACCGGTGCGGGCCGGCCTCTACGACTGGTTAGTGACCGGCCTGCCCCTCGACGACTGCACGCTGGGCGGACGCCCTGCTGACTTGACCATCTTGCCAGGCGACAGCCTCACCAAGACGGTCGAACGGCTGTACGGCACCGAGCAGCGCTTTGGCGAGCTGGTGAAGCGGCTGAAAAGCCTGGCGCTTGCCGCGGATTTCGTGTGCGTCGACACAGCCGCCGGCGGGCTGTTCCAGGAGGCCGCGTTGGCCGCGGCGGACCAGATCGTCGTGCCCTTTGAGTGCGAAACGCTCTCCCTCGATGGCGTCTACGCCACGCTCGAGCTGGTGCGGCAGCTGGGACCTGAGGCGGACGTATGGCTCTTGCCCGTGGCGTTCGATAGGCGGCTGAAAGAGCATCGGGAATGTCTGGCCAGCCTGGTCAACGAGTTTGGCTCTGCCTATGGCTTGGGACCGATCGACGACCTGTATGCGGTCGGTACATCGTGCCGGCCAGGAGCGCGGTGAAAGAGTGCCCGGCATTGGGGCGCACAATTTGGGAGCACAACGCGCGCGGCATCGACGATGTGAGAGTGGCTTACCATTTGCTGATTGGCCGCGTGTTACGAGCGGCGGGGATAGGGGAAACAGAGGAGGAGATCATCAATGGCAACAACAACCGATAGGCAACCGCTGGCAGGCCGGCAACGGCATATGAAGCTGGCGACGAATGAACCTGATGCGCCAACGTTTGTCGCGGTGGCTGCTATCCGAGTGGATGGCGGCACACAGATGCGCGCCGATCTGAATAAGGAAACCGTTGCGGAATATGTCGACGTCATCTATGCGCAAACCCGTATATTGGATTGGCCCTTTCCGCCCCTGGTCGTTTTCTATGACGGCGAGACCTATTGGTTGGCCGATGGCTTTCACAGGCTGGCGGCATTTCGCAAGGCGTTGCGCATTGATTCGCCACAGGATATCAATAATAGCGATATAGCGCATACATTACCGGCGCTTGTCCGCGCGGGCGATCGGCGCCAGGCCATCTTACACGCAGCTGGGGCCAACGCCGCGCATGGCCTGAGACGTACCAATGCCGATAAGCGCAGATCTGTGGAGACGCTGCTTCGCGATGAGGAGTGGCGGGCCTGGTCTGATCAGGAGATCGCGCGTAAGTGCGTCGTCGATGCGAAAACAGTGGGAAATATTCGCCGCGAATTGACATCGACTCTGGAATTTCCAGAGTCAAATTTACGGACTACCACGAGTGGGAGGACAATCAACACCGGCAATATTGGGCGCGTTGCTTCACCACAGCCGACCCCTGCCGAAATGCGCCAACAGCAAGTCATTGCCAACACGCCGCCTGATCTGCTTGCCGCAGGCTACAAGATATGGCTCTGGCGTGTGGGTGAGCCTGATAGCGGCTGGTTCTGGCAATCCAGCGGGAATGCGACTCACGCTGAGTTAAACAGCCGCAGATTCGACACGATTGAGAGGGCGATCTCAGACGCCAGGCACATGCGCGAAGCGATGGCTGAACCTGAACCCGCCCCCACCATCATCCCCCTCGACGAAGTTGTCATCGATGACGATCCGCCCGACGGCGACCCGACTGACGAAGAACTTGCGGCAATGGCCGAAGTGGCCGCCGAGCGGGAGGCGGAAGAACAAGAGCGGCTGGCTATTGAGGAAGCCAAAATGGAATCTGTACCTGTTCACAGGATGCCCACAGAAGTAGCCGCCGATCTGACCCTGCCAGAAATTCACAGTGTTTTGGAGTTGGCGAAGGAAGCGGCCAAACGCGCCCGCGAGCTAGACCCGCGCCTGCACAACCCGGTCACCAATGCGCTGCCGACGTGGAGCCAACTGATCGTCGCGGTTGAAAAAGTGCTCAAGTGATACCGTTACTGCGCGTAGAGAGTCCGATCCCGCTGCGTATGCCTTACTGCGCCGTCCCCGTCCCGTTTCGGTGCCGGCGGCGGGAGGGGGAGCGGCGGCTGGGGCGGTCTGGAGCCGGTTCGCGTTGCCTACGCGATCTTAGGGTTTGTCGTCCAAATGGATGAGGCCATATGGATGATGGCGTATCGTCCAAAAGGATGAGATTGGAGATATATGGAGCCACATTACTTGCATTTGATCCTGGCGTTAAACGCCTGCACAATGCTGCCGGCAAGTTGGGATAAGCGTTTTATCCGTTCACTTGGGGTGTTTGTGATCGATGATTCGCTTTCGGAGCGGCAAATAGAGCAGCTTGAGCGGATGGCTTTTCGTTACCGCAAGCAACTTGTCTGGCATATGAGTGCCTATGACTTGCAGAAGGTGTTGGAACCGTACTATGAGCGTAGGCGTCAAGAGCCAACGCCGGAACATATCAAGAACCATTGGGTGAAACCGTGAGTGAAGAAAGGCTACGGCGTTACCATGATCTCATGCACGCCATGCAGACAGGCATCGAATATGGCGTCGATGAAACGTTGCCAAAAAACGTGTCACCTGATCTATTCCGCGCCTTGAAGCATCTGCGTGTGGGCATCAACTCCTGCCTGATCAACCAGGCCGCTCTGTCGGAGCTTCTCGTTGCCAAAGGCATCATCACGGATGAAGAGTATATCGACAAGATACTTGAGAAGCTGGAGCAAGAAGTGCGCAGCTATGAGCAATTGCTGACCCAACAGAAGGGCGTGAAGGTGAAGTTAGGATGAGCGAAGAACTACACTTTGGCCCCAAAGAACAGTTGCGGCGAGAGGGACTACACCGCCGCGCTGCGTTGGTGGGAGCCGGCTGCTCAACCTACCGCTTAGGCATCGATCATCGCAATGAGCCGCGCAGCATCATATGCCTATGCTGTGGTGTGACCTCCTACAATTCCGGCGACATCGTGAACCTCTATTGCGCTATCTGCGCCGCCTATCATTCGGATTGGATATTGAAACCATGAGCGAAGAACTGGCCAAGCTATATCAGGAAACGTACCAGCGGCTTGCGCCATCGTTTGGCTTCCAAGCCGGCGCGGGGCGGGTGGTGCCGTGGGAGAAGCTGCCTGAACGGGATCGGCGGCTACTGACGGCGGTCGCTGACATTATCGAGCTTAATTATTTCGGCGGCGCAAAGGAAATTGAGGGTGAACTACCCAGCGAATTCTGGGCAGAAAACGGCTACGGAGCCAACACGCGCAAGCCCTTCGTGGCGCTCACCTACAATGGGCGCAAGCTGGCGCAGATGCCGCCTGAAACTGCCACGGAGCTGGCCCACAACCTGCTGGCTTGTGCTGAGGCCAGTATCGGCGACGCCTTCCTGATCGAGTTTATGCGTGACCGGGTTGGCATTGAGATGGAGCAGATAGGCGGGCTGCTTGTGGAGTTCAGGCAATGGCGTGACAAGCGAGAGGAGGCAACAGAATGATAGAAAACAGCCCCGTCAATAACAGTTTTATCTACAAATTAGACCCGCATGACAATCGCGTCATCATGCGCAAACCGAACCACCTCCACGCACGCTGGGCGTGGTATTTGCGCCGAGATACGCCCCAGGAAGCGAAGCGCGCCCTGCTGGCATTGCAAGGGAAGGATGAGGGGGCAGAAGATGACCCGCGCACCTGAGGATGTGATCGCCAACCTGCGCGCCAACAACGAACTGTTGCGCAAGCAGCTTGGCGAAACAAACGCAATGATGCTTGCCTATAAAGAGGCGGCGGAGTATTACGCCAAGTTAAATGTCGAAAACGATTACCGCGCACTGAAAGCCGAGGAAGCACTACGCACGCTGTTGCAGCTGCCGGGCAAGGAGCCGCAAGATGACGCAGGATGAACTGAGAGAAATTTACGTCGAGGCGTATCGCATCATCGAGGCAGCGCCGCCTGAGTTCCCAAAGGAGCGGATGCATTTTCTGCTGGCGGCTATCAAGGACATGGCGAAACTGGCGCTGTGGGAGCAGCCCAGGCTGCTGGATGTGCCGCGCAAGGCGGAGTACAAATGAGCCACGCTACCTCCCGCGCCAAGCTCGTGGATGAGCTGAGCGTGGTCGTTATGAATGAAGATGAATAGCAAACTAATAGAAATGCATTAGAACCACAAAAACCTTACGCAAACGGCACAAATCAAGTAGCACAAATGGTCGAATTTTGCTATAATCTTTTGACTACAGACCACACAAGAATGCTAGGGCGACGCCGTTAACGTCCCCTAGCCTGGCAGCAGAAATGGAGATTCTGGTGCGACACCATCATAACACGCACCTCAGTTTCATACGTAACTCATTGCGCGCCCAAGAGCGCGCTTTTTGCTTTCTATCAACCTGCACATCGCTACAAGGGGAATACGATGAGACAAACTCACGGCCAAAGCAATTACACCTCCACCAAACAGGCTCATCTTCAGATGATCTTGCACGCCGGCACCAATGGATTCCGCAGTGTGCAACGACTCAATCCAGGCTCACTCATAGTCGTGATTGATTGCACCGCCGGTTCGGGGCAGACCGATAAGGGAGAAGCCGGGTCACCGGTCATTCTCAACAACCATTTCCACGCGTCGTATGGCCTGGAGTTTCGTCAACTTTGCTGTGAACGTGACAGAGTCAACTTTGATCGGTTGAAATCCCTGCCGTTGGTCAACACAGACTTTGCCAATGGCGATTATCAGGATCATGTTGGACAATGGTTGACTGAGGTGGGGCGGGGCCGGCTCTTAACCGGCCTTTGCTATTGTGATGTCAACGGCATGAAGGATGCCCTTGACGGCCTAGCAGTGTTTAATCAAATGCGCGCAAAAGGGCGTTTCGAGCGCATTGACCTCTTGTTCAACATTTCGCTCAATGCCTACAAACGCCATCAGGCGGTCGGTTCCCAATGGGCCATGCAACCGTTGTTGGATCGTGTGGATCAATTGGCTGGTCTCAAGGAGTGCAGTTTTATCCGCGGCGAGATTGGCTTTAAGGAATGGATCATGCTCTACGGCTTGAATACCAAACAGGTAAGCGCCCGCCGGCGCACAGCGCACATCTGGGAGTATTGGCAAGAATGGCGACCCAAAGCAGAATCACATCTCAATGGCGGTTTGAAAGTCTCACCAGAGCAAAGAGGACTTTTTGATGAAACAGCAATTGGGATTTGAACTCGCGGACAACAACAGCGAGATGACCGAGGGCGAGGCGCGCCTCTACCTCCAGCGCATTAACGATGCAAGCCAGTCCCTTATGCTGCAAGTGGCAACCTTCAAGCGCAAGCGCGGCTATGCCGTACTGGGGTATAAGAATTTGGTGGAGTGTATCCGGGCGGAATGTCCAGTTTTTGCGGAGGATGGGGATAGGAAGATCTATCTACTGGCCGATGCGGGGGAGGTACTGGCCAATATCAGCGAAAGTGATCAGAATGATCAGAATGCAATTTCAGAGGCGCAGTTACGCCCCATCGCGCAAGCGAATTTGCGACCGCAGGAACAGCGTGAAGTATGGCAGCGCGCCGTGGAGAGCGCACCCAACGGCAAAGTGACGGCCCCGCATGTCAGCGCCACTGTGCAAGCCTACCGCCAGGAGAACCAGGCCACTGTGCAGCCGCTGGTCGTTCGCAAGCCGACGGCTATAAAAGCCTATCTGATGGAGGAGTGGGAACGACTGAGCTACGATGAGCGCACCTATCTAATGCAGGAGCGAGGCGCAGGTCAGTTCAACTCGACCAACGACAATGTGGAGTGGGCCAGGTGGACTTGGAATCCGATCACAGGTTGTCTGCACAATTGCGCCTACTGCTATGCCAGGGACATCGCCAACCATATCTATAAACACCTGCCCGATGGCGAACGTTTCTCGCCCGCCTTCTATCCCGAACGGTTGGCCTTCCCTGAGAACACCAAAGCGCCTGACGTAAGTCGAATTGGGGACCCGGTGACAGCAATGGGACTCCGCAATGTCTTTACATGCTCGATGGCCGACCTCTTTGGCAAATGGGTTCCGGCCGAATGGATCGAGGCCGTCTTACAAAAGATCGCCGACAATCCACAATGGAATTTTCTCCTGCTCACCAAATTCCCGATCCGTATGGCCGAATTTCGCTTCCCTCCGAACACCTGGATTGGCACAACCGTTGACAGCCAGTATGCCGTCGAGCGCGCCGAGAAAGGCTTTCGCAAGATTCGCGCTTCGGGCTATGAGGGCGTGGCGTGGCTATCCTGCGAGCCGATGATGGAGCGCTTGACGTTCTCCAGCTTGGATATGTTCGACTGGCTGGTGATGGGCGGGGCCAGTGCCTCCACGCAAACGCCCGCCTTTGCCCCGCCACTTGAATGGTGGCTAAGTCTCTGGCAGCAAGCGCAAGCCATTCACCTGCCCGTCTACATGAAAACTAACCTGGTTCAGCAGGAAGGCAGACCGATTGCGTTTGATGGGCGCATCCGTGAGTATCCCAGAATTGTGCGGCGCCCATAAGGATATATATCGTTTCGTTGACATAGCGCAACAAATCGTGTTATTGTCACCTTGACAACTGGCAACCGCACTCCGCGGTCAGTTGTCGTTTGCTTTAGCCCTCACTGAAGCACCCATATGCGGAGGCGGCTGCCAGGATCATGCTGGTCAGCCGCTTTTTTATTCTAGCCCATGCCACAATTTACCAAGATGGAAACACAGATACTCACGCTGGTTGCGCTTGGCTTCACCAACCCCCAGATAGCGGATTACTACCAGCGTTCGGTATTTACGGTGCGCGACCACGTTTGCAATCTACTGTACAAGCTGGGCGTCAGCAACCGCACCCAGATAGCCATTTACGCGTGGGACACCGGACTTGTCTGCCCGCGTGACGCGTGGAAGATTGTACGGGCGATGCTGGCGGCCAGCGACCCACCCATCAGCAAGGCGAAATAATGCCCGATCTGATCCTGATCGTTTCGCTTGCCGGCCTCTATGCCGTAACGATGACGGCGCTGCACCTAAACGATGCGGCGCATCACAAGCTGGCCCGTGAACGCTGGCGTGAGTACAACCGCGTGCTGAAAGCGGCGGCTGAGGAAAACGCCTATCTGCGCAGCGAGGTGCTGCGCTTGCGCAAGCTCACGCGTGACGACATGAGCGAGGTTGCGGAGATACTGGGGAGGGTGCAGAACTGATGGCCCAGCATCTTTATGCAATTCACGATGCCAACCGAGATTGGGCGTACCTTCTGCGCGAAGCCAACGTGACCGGCTACGCCATCGTTTCGGAGGGCATTGGCGACGATCCCACCAACTTTGCAGGCATGGACTACAGTTGGCTTTTGCCCTACGGTGTGACGCCCATTGTTAGGCTCAACTACAGCCACGGACGCGGCACGATCCCGCTGCCAACTCGCTATGTGCCATTTTCGATTCGTTGCGCCAACTTTGTGAGCGCAAGTAGCGGCTGCCGCCATTACATCATTGGCAACGAGCCAAATTGGTCAATTGAACAACCGGACGGTGTGCCGATCACGCCCCAGCAGTACGCCGAGTGCTTTCGGCTCTGCCGCCACCAAATCAAGCAGCGTAGTGTCACGTATCAGGTGATTCCCGCCGCCATCGCGCCCTACAATGAGGAAAGCGGCTGGTGCATCGACTATTGGCGGCAGATGCTTGGCATCATCGCCACATCAGACGGCTCGCCTGGCGCTGATGCGCTTGCCCTGCACACGTACTCAAGGGGCGGCGACCCAAACAGCATCTATAGCGATGCCAAGATGGAAGCGTACCCTGACTGCTATAACGGCTTCAGGGCCTATCGTGATTTCCTGGGTGCTGTGCCTGCTGTGATGCGCGGCCTGCCCGTCTATGTGACGGAAACTGACCAAATAGACCCCTGGGTGGATGCCAACAGCGGCTGGGTCAAAAACGCGTATGACGAGATAAACGATTGGAACGGTACAGTGGGCAACCAGACGATCCACTGCCTCGCTTTATACCGCTGGGAGAATTACGACCGTTGGGTGATTAGTGGCAAAAACGGTGTGATTGACGACTTCAAAGAGGCGCTTTGGGTTGGCTATACCGTGCCGGATAGCGGCATCATTCCACCTGAGCCACCGGAACCAGGCCCTGAGCCGCCCGTGGAGCCACCACAGCCAACGCCTGAACGTGACATCGACGCTGAGCTGATCGAGCGCGGCGTCACCGTTACAGAAGCAACTGCGTCTCCGCACTGGCATCTGGCCGTCGCCAATTTTTTGGACGAAGACGAATCAGGTGGCCGCCATCACATCTACATCGAAACGGTTGACGCTGACTACAGACCCGTCGCCGGCGTCAACTTCCTGGCCGTAGGACAGGGCAGCGAGACAAGCGGCGTCACCAATGACAAGCTCGGTTTTGATGCGGCCAACGTGCCGATGTGGGCATCCGAAGGCAAGAACGGCTACACCGTCTATTTGGACAATGGCGATACGGTTGCGGGACTCGGTATGGGTGACGAAACTGCGCAGGGGTGGAATAGTGGAATTCATACCTCAACGGTTCTGACCTATCAATTTCTTGCACCGGAGGTCGAGCCGTCACCCATCCACCCCCACACCGAATACGTGCTGCCGATTGTAGGCGCGTGGCTAAGGGACGAGCCGGGGCCGCATGGCGAGGAGGTTTACGCCGTGCCGTTCAGGGAAGCCGTGTCAGTCTCCGGCCTGGCAGAAGACCCTGCCGGCGATCTGTGGGCGAGCGTCCGCTACCATGAATACGACGGCTTCATCCGCTCCGACCTGCTAAGCTTGGTGCAGCATGACGCTATTATGGAGCCGCCACCTGCCGACGATCTGATCCTGATCTGGCCCATGCGCAAGGGCATCGTCACGCAATGGTTTAATGACCGCAGCATTGACTACTCCCGATGGGGTATCGACTCACATGACGGCATTGACATTGCAGCCGCTACCGGCACGCCCGTCTACGCCGTCTGCCACGGCAAGGTGGTCGCCGTCGGTGATGACCCGGAAGGCTTCGGCCTGTTCGTGAGGGTGTATCACGAGGCGCACGGCTTCCATAGCCTGTACGGTCATTTGAGCCGGCAACTGGTGAGCGTAGGTGAGTTGGTCACGCGTGGCAAGGCGATAGGCGAGGTGGGCACAAGCGGCAACAGCAGCGGCCCGCATTTGCACCTGAGTTTCCGGGTGGGCAGCGAACACGACTATTGGCGCGTGCATACAGGTCACAAACAAGGCGCCAGTGATCCGATGGCGATCTATGCTGTGATCAACCGTTCAGACCCGAATCGGCTAATCCCATGATAGCATCTGACTTCACATCGCTATGGGATAGCTACCGCATCGATATCGCCCGCCTCATCGGCGACCGCGTGCGCTACGACACGCGTGAAACCCGTGAGGATATGGTGCAGGAGGTCTATGCACGCGCCTGGTCGGCTATGCGCCGCGGCAAAGGCGCAAGCTCACACCCACGCGCCTGGCTGTTTACGATTGCGCACAACTTGATCGTTGACTATTACCGTGAGCGGTCTAAGCAGCGGGCGCCGGAAGTGCTTGACGCCTTTGTGGGCAGCGACGAGCATCGACTCGGCACGATGCCGGCAGCGCATGAGGTGGTCGAGCAGTCAATGGCCGTGGAGCGTATGCACTGCATAGCGGCATTGCTCACGCCGGCGCAGCAGCTGGTCATTTTGCGGCGCATGGACGGCTACGCGTTCAGCGAGATCGCATCTGAGATGGGCAAGGATGAGGGCGCGCTCAAGTCGGTGCGGTTTCGGGCGTCGCAGCAGATGCGCGCTTATTTGGAGCAGCTATGATCCAGCCGCCGCGCCGATCCTGGATACTGCGATCCCTGCTCGGCTACGTGCTTTGGATTGGCTTGCTCACCGGCGCCATTTGGCTGGCGGCTCTTGTGCGGGATTTGTACTGAAGGGGAGGTTAGTCCGTGAGCCTAATTTGGTTCCTGGTCGTTGTCGTCTTAGTCGCCATCCTGGTAAGTATCATTTGGCAATTATTCGGGGTTGGAGCCTTATTTGCAACGCTGTCGCCTACCCAGCGTACGCTCTTTGCGCTGCTGGGACTGCTCATCATCATCGTCGTCATCCTGTACTTTTTCCGCAATGTGATCACGTTGCCGCCGATGCTTGGTTTCCTGGCTTGGCTGGCGGGATTCTAAAGCGGTAGCCTACTAGGCGCGGCTGTTCGCGATCTTGCCGGCGGTAGATGGCTTCGACCAAACCCGCACGCACAAGCAGCCGCGCATCGTCTTCGTCAGCCTGTGCTGCCAGGAAGCGATCATAGGCGGCCTGCACGGCGCAGTGGGATTCTGGGCAGCGGCCAGGGAATGTGTCCATAGCCAATACGACGCGGCAAGGACGCGGACGGTACGGCCAGTAAAAAACCCGCCTGGGGCTAGGCGGGTTCCGGGATGAGGCTAAGTTGTTCGAGTTTCACTGGCGTTTTACGAGCCGCCTGCTCTTTGGCTTCATGCTCGTGCAGCTTTTGCGCCGCCTGTTCG
>Ga0137317_1000023_pt1 | contig 22045 bp, 24 predicted proteins | sample EasRivERMZT266_2_FD_106651 | JGI IMG/M metagenome (GOLD analysis project Ga0137317, IMG submission 106651) | Soil microbial communities from meander-bound floodplain in the East River, Colorado, USA - East River MetaG ERMZT266_2 | ecosystem: Environmental > Terrestrial > Soil > Floodplain ...
AACTGGCAGGCGTATCCAGGTTGAAGCCCACCCTGCCATCACTGCGAATGGCCAGCTTGGTGACAGGAGGCACATCAGAGCCAGTGTCACGTAGCTGGATGAAGAGATGGCTCTGAAAAGAGGAGACAGTGGCTTCGACCGCGGTCAGACGCACAGAGGGGTAGACCACCGTGGCGCTGCGCGGCTCAATGCCGACATAGGCAAGCCCCTGCGTGCCTGAGCTAATGCCCGATGTCGAAGTGAAACGCACCACTTCGCTGGCCGTGTTGACCACCGTCAGCTTGGAGAGCGGTGTCGCTGTGCCGATGCCCACGTATTGGTTGCTGGGGTCATGCACCAGGAAGGCATTGGCGCTGAGGTCGGCGCCATAGGCGATCTTGAACTTCTCGCTATCAGAACTGTCGATGCCAAGCGTATAGGGCGTGGCGCCGCCGCGTATAAAGTTGAGACTGGCGTCCCCACTGCCGGCCTGAATGACCGTGATGCCAGCCCTGCCGTCTGTAAACGCCGTATTCTCATAGGAAACCAAGGCAGACGGAATATCTGTGCCGCTTGGCAAATAGCCGAAAATCGTGCGCTTGCTATTGGCATAGAAACGCTGCACATCCAAGTTAAAGAGCGAGAAGCCATCGAGCACGTTGCCGCTCTGCAAGGTCAACCTGGCGCTCTGGATGGGCGTGCCCTGATCGACACTGAGGTCAATATTGGCCCAGCGGTTTGCGCCAGACGGCGCCGTCGAGTAGAGGCGCAAGATACTGGTATTACCACCTGATAGCCAAGAGCCGATATAGCCACGAGTGATACCTGTGCCATCAAGGTTCGTGTGCCATGAGACATAAAGGGGTGGCGCACCATAGGGACTCTGGTCTTGCAGTAGGCGCAAGCCATAGGTGGCATCTAGTTGACTGAAGATTGTTGTCCCATCAAAGAGAACAACATCCGTATTGTAAAGAGTAACCCCACTATCAGCCTCTACCACTATCCCCTTAAAGTTACCACTGGATGGCACGATACTGAGGTCGTTGCCTGCGGCAAAACCCCAGGCATCTGTCGCACCGAAGTTGAGGGTGCCGCGCAGATTGCCCATCCTCACCTTGTTCTGGAAGTGGGGCTGGGTGCCTGAAGCCGTGACCGTATCGAAGACCTGCACCTGAACGAAAGGGCCGTTGTCAATGCTAAGGGCCGAGAGATGCACAACACCTTGTCCAGGCACGGCGCCCGGATAGAGAGTGCCGCTAAAGTCGGCAGGGATGCCAAACTCCACACCCACACTGCCCTTCTTGATAGGCTTGCCCGTCACACCCCCCGACTTGCGAATCAAACGCCATTTCTGGCGAGCAGGGTGGGGTGGGTCAACACCAGGCGCCGTTTCATCCTCTCTGTCCACGTAGTTGTTCAGGCCCGTGCTGTCGGCATCGACCACTTGGAACCAAATGGCTTGCGTAAGCAGCCCCGTCGTCACATCGACCGTGCGAAATTGCAGCCAGTTGTTGGGGATGAAAAGTTTGAAGTCGGCTAAGTCTACGGCCTCATCGAACCACACATCTTTGGTGGCTCCCACAGCAGGCAGCGTGAACTCCTCCTGCACCCTGCCGTAACTTCGGCTCCAAAACTGAGCACCACGCGAGACGAGTTGTTCGTCCGCAGAGAAGACCCTGACGTGCAGCTCGTCCGCCTTGATCATGTTGGTGCGGATCTGCCTGTAGACGCCCCCAGGCGCCACCAGCGACATATCCATGCCCTCAATGCCTGCGATGAAGTCGTTAAAAAGTTCAGTTTTGAGGGTGCGCGGCGTGGGCAGCACGACAAGGTTTGTGCCTGCTGTTGCCGTCAGCCACAGGTCGCCGCTGGGCGCCAGGGTCAGTTTGTTGCCGGCAAAGATGGAATGGTCGCCGCCGACGAAACTGAGGTCGGCATTGATGACAGGGGTGACGTTGAACCTGTGCGATGCCCCCCAGATAAAGGCGTAATTCTGGTTGACGGCGACATCGTTTGTGTTCGAGAGGATGCCGTTGCCCTGCCCAACTGCCAAAACCTTGGTGGTTGGGTTGATGGTCAGCCCGTCGCCCGCCACGCTGTCATCTAAGTAGAGGCCCGTGCCATCCGCCTGCAAAGCCGTCATCAACGGCTTGAACAGGATGCGCGTACCCGTGGCGTCGGTCGTGATGCCGTTGCCCTTGCGTACGCGCAGATCGCCGTTTGTGGTCGGGTTGAACTCAAGCCCTGATGTTGTGCCTTCCAGGTCAACCGCCAGTAGTTGCCCGCTGATGATCTCAAGCCCGTTGCCGACCGTCACAGCGGGATGGTGGGCGTTTGGATCGTCACGGTGGGCGCTAATGTCCACCCCATCGATTTTGATATTAGGCAGGACAGCAAGATCCCCCTCAAGGGCACGGCTGCCATCAGCTTTTAGATAGGGCGTTGCCAATACACTGTCTGGAATCGTGCCGCTGTGGTGCATATCAGCGGGCGTTGCCGAATAGTAGGCGTGCGGGCTGGGTGCTCCCCCTGTTGAGCCGGATGGGGTGTGCGGTATCCACTGCCCCGTGGAAGCCTGATAGGCAAGCAACTGCCCGTCTGTGGCGCCCGCCGTAGACACGTCCGTGAGGCCGTCAAGCGTTGTGCTGCCTGAGCCTGAACCCCCGCCGCCGGCGTAGGCGTCAGCACGGTGGATAACCCACTTGTTGAGTTCACGGCGCACGCGGATTTGCTGCCAGACAACGGATGTGTCCACGCCCACCGCATCGATGGCCGTGTTCGGCCCTTGCTCGCCATTGGGGCCAAGGCTGATATACAGCTCGCTTGAACCCGGCACCGTGACGACGGTAGCGCCGTTTTGCCTTGCGCCCAAGCGCGCCGGAATCAGCGTGTCACGGCCAACGACGTTAAAGAGGTCGCCAAAGGCGCTGCGCAGTTCACCCTCGAACATTAGCTAGTTACTCCTTTTCTCCGCCATTGGGGCGGAAAAAGAGGATACAGGAGCCTCCGGTTCCAACACAAGCGTAATCGCCGCAGGCCCTGAGACTTCGGCTTCAAGTGTGAGCGTGACCGTCACCACAAGCCCCGTGCGCCCATAGTCAAAGCTGTAGCTGACCTGGTGGCAGATGGTACGGAATGACAACAAGGCCGGTCTGCCGCCGATGTCGCCGCGCTGCGGGATGTTGAGAGGATTGTTGCCCACGAAGACCGTCACCCAACCCATGGTTGCGGGGCTGAAACCCGCGTTCAATTTGCTGTGCAATGTCTCTAGCGTCAGCGGCCCCATGCGCGCATTGAGGCGGGCATAGCGGTTGCCCTCGACGATGTTGAGGTCGGTCTGCGTGCGCGTGAGCCGTTCTGATGTTTCCAGATAAGCGATGCCCTGCCCCTGCGCATCGCCAGGCGCCTTGCATTTCCACGGGCGGATCGTCAGTACACCGTCAATAAACTCCCGCTCCGTGGTTGCTTTCAGTCCCCACGATACGAGTTGAAACGTGCGCGGGCTGCGCTCATAGCCGTAGCGCAAGCTGATCCAGTCATCATCCGAAAAGCTCTGCACAGTGGGCACCAGATGACGGTCGCCCGTAAACATGATATTGGGGTCATAGACCAGCATCAACTGTCCCTTGCGGTGGCAGGTCAGATGGTGATCCGGCGTCACATGGTTGGCCAAGCTATTGACCTGGTCAAAGAGGTTGCCCGCATCCGATGAGAGCGTATAAAACTCGAAAAAGCTAAGCGTGGAGCCGCCTAAGCGCAAATCTGACACCTCTAAAGCCGTGCTATGCCAGTGCAGCAAATACCACAGGTAATAGAGCACAACCGGCCATACCGTCCAGTACCAGTGATTGCCCGCCACGGCAAAGGTCATGATTTGCGTGAAGGCAGGCAAGCGCTTTAAGCGGCCCGCCACATCCACCAGGTGCAGCGTCGTGTCTCTGAGCGTGCCTGTGCGCTGCGGGGCGATGCCGGTATCCTCGGTCTGTATCCAGCCCACAAAGAGCATGTGATTGCGCGCCGGTGACGTGTCAGGCGGATCGGCATCGTCCCATAACATGGCCAATGTGCCGTCCGGGTAGCTGCTGCGTGGAATATCCTCAAGCACCAACACATCCAATTCCGTGCCGTACTCCGTTTCGTTCCAGCCCGTAATTTGAAAGCCCTCAATCGAGGTATCGTTAGCCGGGTCACGCGCATAGATGGGCACGTGCATGATGTGGGAGCGGCCCCTGTCGTCCACCACTTCAAGCTGCACCCAGCGAAAGCCGGCAGGGAAAGTAGCGGTTACCACAGGGTCCGTGTAAGCGCCGACCGTGATCGTGCCGTCACGCATCCCCCAGAAAAAAGCATTGACCTGGCTCGTCAAGCTACTGGAACCATCATCCCAGCGCCATGATGTGCCGGCGTCAAACTGCACGGTAATCAGGTGGGTGATCGGGTCAATCGTGCCGGCGTAGCCTACGCCTGCATTGGCTTTGGGCGGTGGATGATCGACGTAGGTATTGCCGATGGGGCCAACGGCGATGTCACTGTCCTTTAGTTCCTCCCCATTTGCCTGGATAAAGCCGATCTTGGCCCAGACGCGGTAGTCCCGCGTTACGGTAATGTAGCTGTTGTCAAGCACGTTCAGCTCACCGTCACGCGTGCCGAGTGATGAGCGCCCCACTTTGATCACACTGCCACTTGGCGTGGCGCGCACGCGCTGCCTGCCGCGGTCGTCTAGCCCTGGAGCCGACCCCAAAAGCATCGTCATGCCCGGCTCGACATTGGCGATTGCGCCCGTCGTGATGGTGTCAAAGGTGATGGCGTCAAGCGGGTAGGTGGCCGTACCCATGTTGACCTGCGCGGCCAAAGCCACACTAGGATTGAGCAGGAACAGGCGCGGGCGCATTAGCCGATTTCCTGAAGGTCACGGATCAGCACGGTCAGGCGCGGGAAATAGGCTTCCCACACAGGCTCAGGACGCACGGCGATGCCGTTGTACCTGATCCACTCAAAGAGGTCGTTGCGCGCATAGATCGTGACAGGCCGATAGGTGGCGTTGTGCAGGCCAAAATAGCCGAGGATGCCGCGGTACTGCGTGGCGTCGTCGATGCCGCCATCCCAGATCAACTCGCAGTACAAGCCCTCGTCCAAAATACTGTTGCCCGTGAAGGTGCGGCGCGTCGGCTGCACACCCGTCGAGCGCGGCTGTGGCGATAGGTTGACCAGATTGGCCAGCGGCTTGTCGAAATCGATGGCGGCTCGATACACACTCATGGCCCACCCCTCGCAATCTTGCGCACGACGGTCAAAAGCCTGCGCTCGAACTCGTCGCCAAGCCCGGACGTAGACATACCAGGCGCGGCCGTAATCTGCACAGCGCCGGCCTCTATGACGAAAGAAGTGTTGCCGCCCCTGTCGGGACTGCCTGCGATTGAGGCATTGGCCGGAATCACAACCGTGCCGCCGGCGGCTGACATGCTGAGCAGCGGCTGCTCGTCCCACGGCGTGATAATCGGCTCGGTCTGGATAGGTGCGCCGCCCAGACCTACGTGGCTGCCAGGCCCGCCGATGCGCGATAGTAAAATGTCCAGCTTGCCAATGGCGTTGTAATACTCTTCATCGGCAAGCTGGCCGGCGTCGTGCAGGATTTCGAGCATCCGCTTTTGATGATTGATTTGCTCGCGCTCCAGGTCGTCATAATGCTGCTGCTGCGCTGTAAGCTCACGGTTCAGGTGTTGGTACTGCTCCGTCTCGAGGTCATGTTCGCTCACGCCTAGTTGCTTCATGCGCTTGACGAACTGGTCGTAAAGGGCTTTGCGCTCATCCTGGGCGTGTTGGCCTATCTGCGTGATGCGCTTGCCGTGCATCGTCGTCATCTCGCCGAGTTGCGCTTCGTGGTCTTCGCCCAGGCGTTTGATGCGGATGCCGTAGTCGGTGTTGGCTTCGTCTTGCTCTAGTTTATGCGCTGCTTGCATGTCGCTCAGGCGCTTGGCGTCGGCTTTGCCCGCTTCCTCCAGTTGCAGCCTGTTTGCCTCCTGCAAATCCTTGAGGCGTTGCTCTAAGGCTTCGTTGGCATCCTTGACGCGCTGCTCATGCGCCTCTTTTTCCTGCTCGATGCGCTCGGCGAGGTTCTCTTCCTCCTGCGCAATCATCTTTTCGTGCGACTTCTTCTGCTCGGCTTCAAACTCGGCAAGGCGTTTCTTTTCGGCCTCTATCGCCTTTGCGTTGGATTTTGCTTCCTCTGTCTCGACATCGGCCAGCCGTTCTTTTTCTTCCTGCACCGACTTGGCGTGCGCCTTCTCCGCTTCCCGCTGCTCACGCGCATAGCGGCGCTGTTCTTCCCACACCGCACGTGCATCAAGGCGAGAGGCGGCGTCCACCAGCGTGTCGGCATGGTCGGACGCGGCCCGTTCCCGCTCGGCCTGGTAATCTTCCTCCATCTCGGCCAGGCGTTCCATGCTGTCTGCCCTGGCCTTGGCGATGCGCTCATCGTAGCCTGCCGTTAGCTCCTGGATGCGTTCTGCACTGTCCGCGCGCGCATCCGCCAGACGCTCATCGTAGTCGGCCTGGCGGTCGGCCAGACGCTCTGCGCTGTCCGCCTGTGCCTCGGCTATGGATTCATTGAGGTCACGCAGCCAGCGCGCTTGTTGCTTGGCGTTGTCTTCTTGCAGGCGCGCCATGTCCCTGGCCAGGTCTTCGGCGGCTTTGCGCTCACGCTCGGCGGCTGCTTCATGCACCTCGGCGACCGCCGCTTGGTACTGTGCCTCACTGCGCGCCTGCTGGCGGGCGAAGTCTTCAGCGCCACGCGCAATGTTGCGCTCGTAGTCGGCAATCACATCACTGCGCTGTTGTTCATACTCGTTGGTAGCGTCGATGCGGTCTTGGGCGGCGTCACGGATGATCTCGCCCTCTTTTTGGCCCCAGTCTTCAATCGCTTCTGTCTGTTCCGTCGTCCACTGCGCAGGCGCTTCTTCTGCCCCGCCGCCGCTACGTGGATGGCGACCGATATCGCTACCGCGCATCGACGAGACAAAATCCTGCTCGCGCGTGGTCAGTTGTACTTCGCCTATGCCCGTTAGTTGCGTGATGTCACGCCCGACGAGTTGAAGTAGTTCGGCAAAGGACCTGAGATTACGCGTCTCGTGCTCTAGCCACGCGGTCAGACCGGATGCGGCCACAGGCGCACCCGCCGTATTGATAAGGTCGCCTATCGCCCTTTTGGCATCGTCCGCCGCTACGCCTAATTGTTGGAAGCTCTCCGCCGTATTGCCGGCTGAATCTTTGGCCGCCTCTACCGTATCCGCCGTCTGGCGCATGATCTCTTGCAGCATCGCCGTTCGGCGCTCTGTCTCGCTCAACTGCTGGGCACTCTTGCCTAGTGTATCGGCGTAGGCGCGGAAGACGGTATCCAGGCGCATGGTGACGCCTAGCTCGTCAAGCAGTTCCGGCTCTAGTTTGCTGACGGCGCTGACGATGCGCTGGAAGGCTTCGGCTGTGCTAAGGCCAAACGCCTGCCCCGTGGCGCGCGCCACTTCCATGATTTGCGCCAATTCCTCTGCGCTGTCGGCCACCTCGCCCACAATGGCGCGGTTGGCAGAAATGATCAGCTCCGACTCGGTGACGGTGCCGCGGCTGGCCGCGTTCATGGCGGCCAGCATGTCGGAACTGGACTCACCCACGCCTGCGGCCAAACGGTCAAAGGCCTGCGCCGTCAACTCGGCTTGCGCCGCGGTGACAGCAAGCTCTACACCCATACGCGTAATTTGGATAGCCGCGGCCACGCCCACGCCCACGCCAAACGCACCGGACAGTTGCGTGAAAGCACCCTTGAGGCTGCCAATGCCGGCTTGCGTCTTGATGACGCTGGCGTTGACCGTGCCCATTGCCTGATTGATGCCCTGGGCAACACCCGCCATGGTGCCGGGTACGGTTTGCGGCTGCGAAACATCTATGGTTATTTTGCCTGATGCGCTGCCGAGTCCGCCGCTTGCACCACCCATTTGCTACGCTCTCAGTCTGGACAAATATACAGGTTCCGTGTTATTGTTCCGCCCGCTAAGGGTGCATAAATTGACGGTAGAACGTAAAAAATATAAAGTGTTTTTAGCCTTCTGTTACAGGTCGCGCCCTTAGCAAGCGTTAGACCGTCTGTAGCAGAGGGTTTTTTAATTCAAGGAAAAAATGTCAATGAGTACCAAATTCAATCTGGTTCAGGATCGGGATGATGACACGTTGCGCGGCGGGATCAAACGCCATGCTTTTGTTTTCGGTGTCGTCGCCCTTGTCCTTTTCGCCGCCGTCGCCCTTGTTGTTGGTACTGCGACCGTCGGCATATTTAAGTCCGGTTTTGACCACCAGCAGCGCATCAACGAAAACCAGGCCAGAATCGCAGCCGAGCGCCAAAGGTATGTGGCGATCAAGGACAAGGTAGCTCGTTTTATTGCCGATGGCGACTTTACACCGTATGCGGCCACCGCCGTGGGTGACAGCACCCTCTATGTTGGCCCAGGCCCGCGCTATGATGTGTCAGGCAAAGCCAAAGATGGCGCATCTGTTACCGTTGTCGCTCGTGATGAGCTAGGCGTATGGCTCCTGCTTGACAGCGGCGATTGGATACATCGCGGTCACATCGAAGGTGAGCCTTCCGATCTAGCCGTATTCACGCCTTAGCTCAATTTCGCCTCAGGCGCCACATACACCCAGCGTTTGACGCCCATATTGGGCTGCTGCGCCAGTGCCAGCACTTGCGCCACGCCGTTGCCAAGTGGCTGTTGGCTGCTGGCTGTTGGCTGTTGGCCAGATTTGGCAGGCTGCGGCAAGTGAAAGGCCGGGTCAAGCAACTGCGTGAGCGTGTAGGCGGCTTCGTAGCGCGGGTTGCGGGTATCGCCTACGTTCACGCGCTCCGCTAAGGCATTCTCCATAATCGTGCCGAATGTGGTCACGGCAGCGTCCAAACAGTAGGCCGCCAGTTTGTCATCCTCGCACACAAGCTCAGACGGCCTGCTGTGCGTCGACTGGCTCGTCCGCCATAACGTCCACATCTGCTTGCGGTTGGTGACGAAAGCGGGACAATGCCTCCGCCGGCGCAAAGGCCAGCCGGAAGATGTAGCCCATATCCGCATATTCCAAATCGGCAATGGCGATCTCATCGTCCGCCAATGGCTCGTCCACAATGCGCGGCTCAACCAGGGCCGCTTCACAGACGGCGCTCAGGCTGTCCATCGTTTCGAGCGCCTGCTCTACCTGCTCACGCGGCTCAAGAAACGCATCCATCTGCGCATTGGTCGCCTTGCCGTAGATCATGCTGACGACCAAGTTGGATAGCGGATCGGGGATGCGTCCGCGCCGCAGCAGCATGTCAGGCCTCACCGTGCGCAAGCGCACCAGCCGCCTGCTCACCGGCAGGCGCACCAACACGCCTTCCTCCCGCTCTTTGCGCCACTGCGCACCCAGGGTGGGCTTTTGTTCGTCGCTCATGGTTAGGGCAACTGCGCAATGCCGGCGGGCGGCAATACCGTAATATCAACATTGGTCGGGTGCGTGATGATGTTGATCGATCCCCAATTGGCGTCATCGACGATGGTCAACGTCACTTCGGGAATGGTGAAAGTGCCGTACTCCATCTGCGCAATCGTGAAGGTGCTGGTGATCTTGCATTTGGGAATCCACAGCCAGGTGTCACCGGTCTCAGAGCTAAGTGCCTTAAGCACCATGCCGATATAGGGCATCTTCAAGCCGCCCGGAATGAGCAGCTGCCTGATACTGGCGCTACTCGTGACCGCTTTACCCAGCAGTACCGCCATGATGCTGGGGTTGAGGCCGCCCATGCGTACCTGCACCGTACCGCCGATAGCGTTGGCCGATACAGCCGTCTGGCGGTCATCGCCTGTCAAGGTAGCCGTCACCACCTCCATCGCCACGGTGCCCATCTGCACCGACATGATGTCGGTGATGGGCGTGTAGGATGGCCATGGGGCGATCACAGCGTCGTTAAGGCCGAACTGCGGAGCGCCCTGGTCGAATGTTCCGGTTGTTGCCATTTGAAACTCCTATCTGGCCGCTAAGCCAAGGTTTACGATTCGTTGCACATCCTGCATCAGTTTGGGTCCCCAGAAATCTATGGCTGGGGCAATAATTGCGTTCCTACCGGCGAACCTCGTTTCCAGCCAAATGCCGTAGTCAATATCCTGGCCGTGGCTGAAGATGATCTCGGCCAAGATGGCGGGCGCTTCCCGCACTTCGGTGTACAGACCCTTGCGGGCGGCTCCCGTTTGATCCTGCCACGGTGCGTTCGCCTTCATCCACTCTTCAGCTTCGGCGGCTCTTGCGTGCGCTACGCGCCTACCCGATACGATGATGGTCTGCGTGTAGGCTTGCGCCATTTGCGGAAAGACGGCTGTCGGTGGCACCGTCCATTGAAAGCCCATCGGTTTGCTCCTCGTTATCCATGCCACTCAAGCTTGGCCCAGAGGGCGCCCCGCGTTCAATCAGCGTCAGCAGGGCCAAAGCACTATGATCCCACGTCTGGTTGGCCCTAAGCCAAGCCGCCGCCTCCATGCCCCTCTGCGCTGCCCAGGCAGGCTCCTGGTAACATGCAAGCATGGCCGTGGCCAGTTCGTCCACGTCAGGCACAAGCCACTCGCCAAGCGTCACCGTTTCATCTTCCACGCCATCATCATCAAAGATTGGGCCGGAGCCTATCGCTTCCATGTGGCCACCTTCAACGACCAAGGCCCATTGGTGCGTATGCCCATCGTCCATGCCGCTGTAAGCCTGTGTGATGACCGGTAAGCCAAGCATGGCCGCTTCCCTATGGGGGAGTCCCCAACCTTCGCTATAGCTGGGCAATACCACGCAATCGGCCTGGGCATAGACGGAAGCCATGTTATCGTGCGGCGCTTCCTTGTTTTGCCAGATGATGCGCTTATCCATGTCGATACCTTTGCTCAGGATTTCGACCACCTCATTGCTGCCAGGCAATGCCTTGATGAGCAGGCGCACATCCTGCACACCCGTCGTCTTGCCGCCAAACGCCTGGTAGAAGGCGTCAAATGTTTCGTGCCAACCTTTGCGCGGCCCACGGTCGGCAAGAGCCAGAAAGGTGTATGGACGCTCGCGCCCAATGGGCTCCCGCCTCTGGGCGCGCTGTGTTATCAGCGGGAACTCATCAGGGTCAGTGCCGCCGTGTAATACCGTGATCGGCACAGTCACCCCGCTGCGGGCAAAGACCTCGGCATTGTGTTGGCATGGCACAAGCACGCGCTCCACTCCCGACGCGTGGATGCGCTTGACGGTGGCCGCAGACAGCACGCTGCCCTCTATCATGCAGTAGAGCCAATGGCGGCCTGGGACGCGCTGTACCTGGCGTGCGGGGATGCAGGAAATGGTTAGGCTGTCCCAATCTATGCCCCATTGGAAATGCATCCATTTGGGCGCGTGGATGTTGTCCATCGTCAGCGGTGTCACGTTGACACCTTGCCGCTGCAAAGCTGCAACGAGGCGGCTGTTGAATCTACCGTAACCATCCCAAGGAATGTAGTAACCCACCCAGCCAATCTTCACGCTGTTACCCCCATCAGGCTGCGAATCTGAAAGTCGACGCGCTGCATACTGGCGCCATTGAGCGAGCCTTCGTCGCGCATGGGCGGCGTCGTGAAGGCCCACTCGGCCGGCCATGCGCCGCTAAACTTATGGCCGTGCATGATGGTAAACAGGCGCGCCCGTGCGGCGTCGATGGCGGTGTATGACACGTCCTCATAGAGCCACACTTCCACCATCAGGCTTTGCGCTATGATCTTGCTGCCCTCATCGGCAATGCGCGTATCGGGTATATCGCCGCGCTGCTTGACGATGGCGCATGGCAGCAGATAGCCGTTTGCGTCGAAGGCATTGGCTGTGCTGTCCTGCGTGATGCCCTCACGCCCCAGCTCAGAGTTGGCGTAGATGCCGCCTGTGAGGATGGCAGTAAGGGCGGTATCGGCTTGCAGGTAGGTGGCGACTTCAGTTTCGCGGCTCATTCACCATCTCGTTTACAAACTGGATGAGGTCACGCACGTAGTTGTCGGGCGGCGTAAAGCCATAGCGGTCCTGGATGATCTTCTTTGCCGCCTCAATATCCTTATCACGGATCTGAAGTAGGGGGTTTTCCCCCTTACTTACGCGGCGCGCAGATCGGGCTGCCACCATGCGTCCACCTCCCCCCAGATGTACATGTAGACCGTGTTGGCATAAGCCGTCGGGTGGTTGTAGGCCCGCCGCGGAGCCTGCTCATCGCAGATCTGCTCCCATCCATGATGTAGGGGATCGACCTTATCCATGCGCCAGGTCACGTCGCTGCCTATCGCTTCGCTGTCAATCATCTGCTCTAGCCACTTGCCGCCGCCAATCCAGGCCGGTTGGCCGTATGGCAGCGTCACCAATAGCAAGCCGTCACGTTTGCGCCAGGCGCGCATCCGCTCAAGCGCCGTGCAGAACTCGTCTTCGTCGCGCAGATGGTCAAGCGTCGATATGCAGATGATGAGGTCAAACAGTTGGGAAGGCTGCCACGTCAGCACATCGGCATTGATGACGCCGGGATAGGGCTCGAACAGGTCTACGCAGATATGGCCGTCGCTGGGCCAGCCGGGGCGGTAGTGGGGTAGAACAGCGCCCACTTCCAGGATGGCGCCATCAAAGGCACGCGCATGGCAGAGCAGCGCCATTGCAATGGGCACCTCTACCGCCCGCTCGTTTTGGCGCGTGCAGTTGTAGTCACTATCGGCATACTCAAATGACCTGCCGTTGACAACAAAACAGCTATTCACGCATCTTCCTCGTCGGGGTCGCCGTAGACTTCCGTCTCAACCGTCTCCGTGGTGGCGCTGACGGCATCATCGGGCAGCATCGGGTCTTTGACTTGGATCAGATTGCCGTCTAGGATCGCCTGCTCCACTGCCGGCGTGCGCGCCACCTTGACCACTTCGCCGTCACCCAGCACGGTCGCCTCGCCGTTTGGATGCGCTTCGTTCTGCTCGGCAAATGCTACTTTGCCGTCTTCTGCAACTGCTTTTACATGGATGGTTTCCATCTTGTCTTTATCCTGTTGCCACGGCAATGCCCTGTATCTCGCCGCTTTGCAAAATGATGTCCTCAATGCGGTAAGCATCGGCGCCGTAGTTAAAGCGATAGCCCTCTTTGATGTCGGTGTCCGGCAGGCTACTATGGCCGCGTATGCCATAGACAATCAGGTTCATACGCGGCCCTGCTCCCGCTGTGCTCGTTTGCAGCGATGAACGATTATCCCATTCGAGCCGCACTGTCTGCGCAGGCAGCGTCGTGCCATTGGCGCGCTTAAAGACAACGCTTGTTGGCTTTTCACCAATGCGCCGTACCGCATCCTGGGCGCGCTTGGCAATGCGTGTGGCCTGGATGGGCGATGTTGGGATCATAGCGGCCTGCTGATGTCCCACCAGCCGCTAACGCCACCAGGGAACTCCTTATACCTGGGCGGCTTGCGCACCGAGTGGCCGCTGAAGACGCTGCCCGCCTCATCCACCGTCGCCACGTTGATGGCTTTGGTGAGCGCAGCGTTCCATTTGTCCAGCAGCTTTTCGTAATGGTCAAACAACTGGCTCGCCTTCTCCGTCGTGTTGTTCTGCGTGTAATCGGTTGAGGTCTTGGCAGCCGCGTAGAGTTGCTCAAGCACAATCACACGCGCCACCGCCTCCACGCTGGCCGTATCGGTGTACAGAAGTGCGGCGCGGTCGTAGGCGTCTTCAATCTGCTCGTCGGGTAGGCTCAGAGTATCGTCAGGCGCAAAGCCGACATCCACCCTGTGCCGTTGATATTGCGTATAGGCCATGAGCGAATCCTTAACTGGTCGGCAAAGTCACTTCCTCGACCATGCGCAGGGGGTTGCAATACACCCCGTAATAGCTATCCCAAACGCTCTGCGTCAGGAAGCGGCTAATATCTACCTGCATCCCCTCGTTTTGCAGCGATTGCTTTTCAAACGAGATCGCATCCTGGCCCCTGTACTGCTGGCTAATCAGATAGGCCTTGCCTGTGGCGACGCCTGGGTAGGTCGTCACCTTAAAGCCGCGCGTGCCTGTCCAACCGTCGTAGGCAATCACGCTGCGGATGGCCGCCAAGACACTTGACGTTTGCCGTGATACGCCTAGCTGCGGCACCGCTTGCAGGGCGCGCTCAAAGGTCATGCTGTTGCCGGTCGCCACGAGCAGCGTATAAGGCCCGCGCCGTGGGTTGGTGGCGTCGGCACTGGCGTGGGCGATGGCCGCCTCGATCGTGAGCAGATAACTGTCGGCAATGCCCTGCGTCCCCGTCACGGCGGCGGTCTTGTTGGATGCCGGGTAGGTGGGCGTGGTCGTGTAGGTGATGATCGGCGACAGATGCAAATGGTTGAGCAGGGCGTTGTGCGCTACCCCCATCTGCCGCTCGAAGATGGGCACCGACCAGAACTCGTTGAACATCACCAGGTCTTTTGAGTATTCCAACCCCGTGCCCCAATGGCGAACGGGCACGGTATACTGGCCCGATGCGATGCCACTGAACTTGACCTCGCCGCCCTCGAAGACTTCCTCAAAGACGACGCCGCCCGGTCCCATCGTGTTGACGGTGACGTTCTTGGGCAGCGAAGTGTCCGACACAACGTCGTAGATCGGCGTGTAGACAATCGGCTCCTCATCACGCCCCGCGTCGATTTCGTAACGCTGGCGGTCTGCCCATTGCGAACCAAAGCTGTCCGTGCCCACAAACTCATAGACACGGTGGCCGCTGGCCAGGCTGTTCACCTCACGCATATGATCCGTTAGGCGTAAGTTGGCCGGAAATTGCGCCTTCTCCCTGGACTGGGCAAGGGCGGCTTTGCTGTAAATTTGTATCATGATAGATAGCCTCCCTTAACTGGCCAGCGCGTTGTGCGCCAGCATAATGCCAGTGGCCATGTTGCTCGCATCTTTGGCCGCGGTCGCCTTGAACAAGGCAACCGTACCCGCAGCCGGCGCCAGCACATAGGCAGCGTCCTGCGGCGTATGGCCGGTGACCGTGGCCAGCGTCACATAGACAATAGCGCCCTTGGCGACCGCCAGCCCTGCCGGCACGATGAACTGGTATTCGCGGTCATCGCAGATCAGCGCAATCGTATCGCCGCTGACACCGTTCTCACCGGCTAAGCCCAACCAGCCCTGCACAACCATCACCTGCCCCTTGGTCACTGTGGCGCTGAGAGTGACGTTGACGGCCTTGCCGTCAGACTCAAATCTTGTATCCCCTACGGCCATGATCAGTCCTCCTTCTTAGGGTACTTAAAATACTGAGTACCCCCATTTTGCGCTTGCACGACCGTGCGCTGCGGCGGCCCCATCGTCGTCTGCACATAGCCCTTGAGCAGTTCGGTGACGGGCGTTGATGCGGAGATCTCCGCGTAGGCGGCTTCGGCTTCCTGCGCACTCTGCGGGTTGCGGCTGCGCACCATTTCTACCACCATGGCGCGCACAGGCTCCACCTTGATCCCCTTTTCGGGGTCGGCTGCCAGTTCGCTAATGCGCGTGATGACGGCGGCCTTGTCATGCGCTACTTTGGCTTCGTTAAGTTCGCGCACAAGTTTGCTCAGGTCGGCTTTGTCGTCTACGCCGAGTGCGCCGCGCAATTCCTGCACAACGGCCACTTCCGGCGGAATGGCGACCTCAGACAGGATCGCCTCGCGCACGGGCTTGGGCAGCAGGCGCGCATCGTCTGCGGTCAATTCATTAATGATTTCAAGTTTTCCCATTTCTGGCTCCTGTATTGGCGGCTCAGTATCCATCTCACGCGTGAGCATGGGCACCGTCGCCAGGTCGGGTATACCGGCTCTGTCTGCCGGCGCTAAGTCGATTTGTCCAAGGCGGAAGCTGGCGGCGTTGATCCTGTACGCCTTGAGGGACTCATCCCATACCTGCTCAGCCATTGCGTCAATACTGGTGGCGATAGAGCGCCCCGATGCTTTGTACCTGGCGATGCGATCTCGTATCGGGCCAGGTGGCAAGTAGCCTTTGCCCCATAGGGTATCGCCGTCTCGTACGGCTCCCACCCAATGTACGGCTTCAGCCGGAAAGGCGGTGGCACGGTCGGCGGCGGACAGATGCCCCATCAAGCCCACTGGCTTGTGTTGCAGCGTCTGCCGTTCCAGCTCCGTTAAAAAGGCATCGTCATAATGGCGCTTGTTGCCACTGGTCACGTTGGCCTTGCCGATAGGCAGCGTGATAAAGGTTGGATTCGGGTCGTTTGCCGTCAGCGCCGCGTAATCGACATCGGCGCTGATGGGTACATTCGGGTAGCTGCCACGCAATTCGGCAATGGCTAAGATGTCCCGAAATGCACCGCTCAGATTTAATTCGGTGGGCATGTCAGCCCCCTATCTGCGCCGCGGCACGGATGGCGGTTCACCGGCAGGCGGCGGTACACTCGTCGCTGGTTCAGCCCCTATGGCTGACACAACGTCCGTCTGGCCCGATGGCTGCTTTGTTTCTACCGGGAGCCCTCTGGGCGCGCTGGCGATGTCGCCTTCTTGTGGCGGCTGCTGTCCCTCTTGCCCAGGCACTTTGACCACAGGCGCATTGGCAAGCGCTTGCTTCTGCGCTTCCTCGCTTGCTGCCTGCTCTGGCGGCGGCGGTACAGCCACGACCGGCGCATTGGCGATGGCCTGCTGCTGCGCCTCCGTCATCTCAGGCGGCGGCTCCGGTTGCGGCTCCTCCCAAGTGACGTTGCCCGCTTTGAGCAGGGCGTTAATCTTCGACTCGATGCGACCAAGTTGATCCATCTGCGTACCCCCTTTTTTGGTATAGACCGAAAGCAAAAAAAACGGCGGCTTCCCAGAACAATCTGGAAAACCGCCGCAGACTTATTTTCGCCGGCACATTTCAAAATATGCCGGGTACTATTTCAGCGTGGAGCGCCGTTATTCGGTTGTGTGCTTGCCGCGTGTAATCAGGCTCGGCTCTTTACCCAAAGCTCTTTGTACTGCAATTAGTAGCGGGATCAGCCGCCGTTCCAAGTCAACGAGTTCAGCGCGTAGTGCATAGAGGTCAGAATTGCTGCTATTGCCATTTATTGTAGCGGAGCTTGAATCAGGATGCAATAGGTATGGAATACGATCTTCGCTCATACGCGCATTGGCTCCTGCACGACCTCACGCCGCTCAAGACTGCACCGGCACTGCGTACTACAGACGGACTGTTGGCCTGGCAGCGGCAGCGTCCCCAACGGCTGCCACCCCATCTGCGCGTAGGCTACACAATCTTTGCAATGCTCAGACGTGCCCAGCCTACGCCGTTCTTCTAGATTGACGCCCCGCACCTGGGCGGCCTGCCTGGACGCCTCACGCTCAGACGCCAGGAAGTTGACGCGGGCGCTGCCCACATAGCCATGCACACGGTTAAGCGCCTGTGGCAGCGTCACTTCCCCTCTTGCGATGCCCTGGGCTAAGTTGGTCATGCGCGCATAATCCTCGCGCAACAGCGCGCCGGCCCGTCCGTACTCACGGCTCGTCATGCGATCCCAGCCGCCGATTCCCAAGGCCCCATTCTGCAAATGTACGCGCCGCAGCTCGTCGCGCATCACGCTCTGGTAGGCAACGGGCGACAGCCGTCCCTCATGTAGCGCCGTGGTCAGTTCGCCCATGCGCCGCTCGGCAGATGCTATCTGGCCATCGAGCAGGTCAAGGATGCGTTGCCTCGAGACAAGTTGCCCTGATGCGTTGGAACGGTAGCGCGCCATACGCGTATCGTAGCGGTAACCGGGCAAGATAGTGCTAGCGCGTGGCATCAGGGTACTGGCCTCGCATCCAAGATGCGTTTATAGGTTGCCGGCACATGATCCTGTTGATAAAAGTCCGCCCGCGCATCCTGCACAAGCGCAGGGTCGGCTACGTTCTGCTCAAGCAAAGCCGCGGGTAGAACATACGTCTCAGGGTCGGCATTTTGGGGCAGCCGGCGCAGCGCAAAGGCGACGGCTGCCTGGGCGTTGGCTAAGCTCACGCCGCAATCGACCATCACGCGCACTTGGCGCTCCGCCCATTTGTCCGACATTACGCGTACCCGTTCTCGGCAATGATATGCGCAGCCGCTTCGACGATGGCGGCCACTTCGTTACTTGTCATTTCGTTCATGCCGGGTTCCGGCTCATCCGGTGGGCGCTGCTCATCTTCCTCATCCGTAGCTTGGCGTTGCGCCCCGGCAATAGCAAGCGCCGTCTCAGCCCGCGCCTGCTTTTCCTCTTGCGCCGCTTCCAGCACGGCGTCGATGTCTTCCACCTCAATCGGCGCCAGCATCAGCGCCGTGCGCTCGTCCAGCAAGCCCTCCGCCTTTGCCCACGTCACGGTATCTAGTGTCAAACGCCCATCCTGCGTTAGCTTGCGCCATTGTAAGCTGGGCGTCTGTGCCACCACGCCGGGTTGCATCAGCGCCTGGTAGGCAAGCACGATCTCGCTGGTCAAAGTGAGCCAATCCTTTGCATCGCTCTGCTGCCCTTCGATGAAACGCTCGAAGACGGGCATCTGTGTTTCTGCGGATGCCTTGCTACTGGAGATGGCGTTGCCCATCACGAACTCAGGGATCTCGGCGTGCTCAAGGAACAAATAGAAGAGGATCTCCAGGATGTTGACCACATCGGCGCTGAAATTGCCGGGTGACTTGTATTCAAAGTTTGCGCCGGCGGCGACGATGATTTCCTTGAGGTCAATGTCCACCGTGCGCAGATCTGAGCTGGTGCCATCGGGCAGGGTGTATGAAGTGGTGCGCATGTACTTGTTCTTGAACGCCTTGAGATTCTCGATGCTGTCAAAAGTGAGCAGCGGCGTGGGCCTGCCCTGGTAGATGTTGCCCTCGATGGCGGCGTCAAGCACCTCGCCGTAGCGGTGGAAGAGCGATAACAGCGCCTCGGCCTCGGCATGGCCAAAGGTCTGCCCCGCATCCGGGTTATTGGCAATCAGGACAATGGGCAGGCGGTCTATTAGATTCGGGTAGGTCGTCACCTCCCGGTCAATACCGTTGACCTGCACGCGGTGAATGCGGCGGTCGGGGTAGTATTCGTCTACTAAAGTCATGCGCTCTGTGCTTTGCGGGTGCATGAGTACCTGCGTCACCCGCCAGCCGACGATGCGGCTGTAGTCGCCAGGGTCTACAATCGGGTCAACCGTATCGGGTGCGAGTAGGGTGACGGTCAGATCGGCATTGATGACGATGAAGGCGTCGCCCTGCTTTTTGGAGGAGCGATAGCCTTGCAGGATGTGGGCGTGGTTTTCGCTCCACCAATTCTCAAGCGCCTCCTGGCTTGTGTCGTCTTCGCAGCGCCATTGCGGGGCGCGCCCCAGCACCCAGGCGGCGAGCTTGCCGACCAAGGGCTTGATGAACAGGCCGGATAGTTCAAGGCCCACGGCTTGACCGTAGTATGCCCTACGCCAGAAGCTGTAGTCAGACCTTTGCCAGCTATTGACGGCGGGCTGGTAGCTTGTGCTGGCGCGCCGCGTGGATGAGCGCATCGTGCCGGGCAGTGGGTCGGCTGCGACCGTCAGGTATTCGCGGATGCGCTTTATCACGCGCTTGAATGGATTCATAATCTACCCCTCCTCACTTGCGGCCTACCGCCGCGGCCTGCTACGTGGAACTGCATGGTAGGCGCATCGTCAATGACGGCATAAGCCCTACCCACATGCGCCAATGCAAAGCTGTCGGCCCTATCGTCGTGCATCCCATCAGGGGCGCGTAGCTTGTTGCCGTCGATGGAGGCCAGTTGCGTGTAGGATGCGAAGCTGTGCAGAATCTTTGTGCCACTCTGGGCATTTTGCCGGAAGTGGTCTGCGCATTCGGTATACAGAAGTTTCTTGCCCAAGCTGCTTGAGAGCCAGCCGAGCTTGCCGTCCTCGCCGCGTAGTATCTGCACATGCTCGGCGTGTTCGGCAACCGACTGGATGACGGCATGGCCGTGATTGTTCCTCTCGATCATGGCAGGCGCATCCCAGTAATAGCTGCTGATGGCGGCGATATGGGCGCCGAAGGTGCTTGGCTCGTACTTGCCGGCCAGCACAGCGCACTCCTCCCCTGTAGCCATATCCATCACCGTCAGCGCACTATCATCTGAGGTCGGATTGCCCTCTGCGGGGTCGGCTCCTATGACATAGCGGATGGGTATGCCACCGTGGAGCTGGGGTGGGATGTAGATTTCAAGGCCCGGAATGGACGGCGCGTCATAGAGATCGAGCGCCGTCAGTTCTTCATAGCAGACTTCGATCCACATGGGGCTGATGCGCTTGTCTAAGGAGCGCGGGGCTAGAGCCTCTCCTGGGCTGGAAGGGTATTGTTCAAATAAATCGTCTAAGCTGGCGGTGCGCGACTGAATGTCAACCTTCTGGGCTTCGTACCAAGCCTGATCACGCTCTGGATGTACATACCAGGGTAAGAAGACGGAATACCAACCGTTTTGGTGGGCGTGGGCGGCCCGATAGATGCGCTTGAACTCGCTCTCTGGCGTGGTCTTATCGGCGCGTGAGACAAGAATCATTTTGCCGCCATTGTCGATGGTCGGTTTGACGGCGCGCATGAGCCGGTTGAGATCGGGCACCAAATCAGCCTCATCCACGATTGCCAAACTAGCGGTGTAGGAATCGCCGGCGCTGGTAGGAAAGGCACGGGCTGACGAACCGTTTTGCATTGCACATTCATGACCGCTGTCTATCACAAAGCTGTGCCCACCCAACATGAACTGCGGCAAACGGCTGTACATGCCGCGCAGTCTGTCAGTGGAGAGCAAATACAACGCCTCGGTATCACGGCGGCTGAAGATCAGCACAGTCGCCGCGGGGCGGAAAATCATCTGCCAAAGCGCATAGGCCAAGACCAACCACGACATCCCCAGTTGTCTCGCCTTCAAAATCACACACAGCCGATGCTGATCGATCATCTTCAATGTCGTGCGCTGTTCGGGCCAGAGATGGAATGGTTCCCAATCTCCACTGGCCGCGTTGTAGATCTGGCAGAACCTATTCACAAAGTAGGCCGGGTTGCCGTAGCATTTGCCCAGCACGTGCGCCTCATCACTCGTCATCTGCTTCTGAGACTCCCTGGCGCATTGCCGCAATCAACGCGGCTGCCGCCCGATCTGTTACATCTTGTTCGACACGATCCGTAAACAACTTGTGATGCTTGCCGATATGGACAAGGGCGGATTGGGCGTCGTGTAGCTCCAAGGTCAAGACCGTTTCGTCGATTTCCGTGTCTTTGGTTGTGCGAATCGTGCGCCGCTGCGTCACCCGCTTGATGAGGTGGGTCTTGCCTTCGGCCTTAGCGATATCGAGCGCAATATCGCCATTGGGCGCTACAGTCAGAAAATCCTTGAAATCAGCCCTGGCATGTTCGGCAAGCGTCAACAACACTTCATTAGGCGACATCGCCAGTTCGTCGACGCGGCGCTGAACTTCCTCGGCAATCTTAGCATTTCTTAGCAAACGCGTTGCGCTCACACTGGCAGCATCTCGACTCGACTTCGGATAAACCACCATGTAGGCGTCGGTTGCGTTAAAGCAGCGCAAGTATTCATCAATAAATGCCCTATACTTGGCTGAAAGCGCCATAGCCAATAACCTTAACATCCTGTCGAACCACTGTTAACCTGCCTATCGTATCTGTCAAAATATACCCTCGTCATCTTGACATATAGCACGCATATGCTAAATTACGCGTGATATGCGAAAGGAGCACACAGATGCCAACCCTATACGAACAACGTAATGTATCCATGCCGCATCACCTATGGCCTGCTTTGGAAGCCCTAGCCGTCGAGATGAACTCCCGCTCCACACGCGGCCCGAAGGCATACCAGCACAGTTGGCAAACCATGTTTGAGGAAATTGCCGAAGGCAAGATTCTCCTGATGCGCAAAGAGCAGCCTGTGCCGCAAGAGTTAGCCGAAGCCGCTGACAGACTTGAGCAAGAGCAGCGCGCCGCCTATGAACGCGAAGCCAAAGAGCAAGGCCGGGACATATCGACGCCTCATCGTAAGATTCCGCGTGCCCAACTGAATGGCGACGCGCCGCGCAATGCACAGCGCGTCA
>Ga0137317_1000030_pt1 | contig 18467 bp, 32 predicted proteins | sample EasRivERMZT266_2_FD_106651 | JGI IMG/M metagenome (GOLD analysis project Ga0137317, IMG submission 106651) | Soil microbial communities from meander-bound floodplain in the East River, Colorado, USA - East River MetaG ERMZT266_2 | ecosystem: Environmental > Terrestrial > Soil > Floodplain ...
ACTTGCCCCGGTGAGCGCCGCACCTTGTTCAAGCTCACCAACCCTGTTGGTCATCTCGGAGTCGCCGGGAACTGGGCCAGGGATTCCCATTCCGGGGCCACCGGCTTCGGCTACGTTAGCGAGTAGTTCGGGGTCGGTGCCTCCCTGCTTCGCTGCCGCCGGTTGAATCTGCTGGATGGCTGCGAGTAGGGCTGGGTCAGCCTTCGCCATGATTTCTGGGCTAATATTCGGGGTGCCCTGCTTGGCCAGCTTCACATTGGCTGCGTCCCCGACCTTATCGGTAATGAAGCCATTGGCTATCAGTTCCCGCTTCTGCGACTCCACCAAGATCTTCATGTACTCCAAATCCGGGGAGAGCATCGCGAGGATCTCTTCTCGACCAGTCTCATCCGACATGGCCGGCCCTTTACCACCTCTATCGTCGGTAGCCATGGCAAAAGCGCGGAGGGCGGAGAGGTAGTCGAGCGGCCCCTGCTTCCTCACCTGCGCGGAGAACCGGGGCATGGGGACGAGATCCTTGGGGTCGAGGGTCACGTACTTGAGATTCTTCTTCTTAGTCTTCTTATCCGTCTCCAGATACACCATCTCGACTGGTTCGTTTATCTGCTTTACATACAGGCTGATAATTAGGGCCTCTTCCTCAGCCCCCGCCTGCAGATGCTGCTCTTGCTTGTTGTCTAGTGATTGAGCTTGGGTCTGCTGAATCGCTTGGTTAAATCCTGTGTCAACTCCAGGTGCCCGCTCTCCATACAGGGTTGAACTACCACCCAGTCGGGAGACTTGCTGCTGTATGATATCGAACAGCCACATTGCCATCGGATTGTCTTTCGCTTCGAAGATCTGCTCAATCTTCTCACCCACGAAGGTGACAATGGACTCCCCTTCCTTAATCTTCGGCGCCTCTGGCTTGGAGTTTCCGGTTCCGAAGCCTCTAGCCTCGGGATCCATCATGAAGTTCAGACTAGGCCAATAGGTGGCCCTCACGTTGGTCAGCACCTGAGAGACTATCTCATCCGCGGCTTGAGACAGCTCCATGATGCCCTTGCCTACCCGCTCTATCTCATTATGCTCGGTCTTCCAACCACCAAATCTCCCACTATAGGTGTTGTAGATACTCCGGCTAATCCCATGCTCGTATGCGTAGAGACACTCGAGCCCTCCGGTGAAGCCCCTCGAGTTCGTCCTTACCTTCGGGTACTTATTGTTCCCAGAGTTCGCACCGGGGCCGGCAAGGTAATAAGCATGAATATTATCGTTAGCATACTCAATAATAGTAACAGTCTCATTCAGCCCTCCATCGGCCCCGAATGTCATGCCCTTCAGTAGTGGCCCACCCTTCTCATTATCAAAGAGTGGGTTCTGGAGTAGCCCCCACTTCGTGGTCTCGGTCAGCTCAAAGCTGAATGCCAGCGTCTTGCCGTCATAGTGAGGGAGGAAGAACTCCAGGGGTACGTAGTCCTTGGTCAGTGGAATCCCCGAATCCCTCTTTATAGCGGTGCGCTGAGCTGGAGTCAATGCTTTTTCAGGCCGTGTATCTCGGTGCCCGAGCTTGAATTTCTCCCACTCAGTATCATGCTCCACGATTTCCCGCCAGTAGGCCGCTTCCCCTCTTAGTATCTTCTGGACGCCCATGTCGAGGAGGAGAGCATCCCTTACTGCCCGGTCGTAGCAATCCCCTCCTCCCCGGCGTTCGATCTCATACCCAGAGACATTTATCCCCTGTTCAATCCTCGTGGATTTGGATCTAGACTCATCATCCAGGGGATTGTCGGGTATGACTTGGAGTACAGGCCGCGGCAGGTATCGGCTAGTCTTCTCGTTAATGAGGGCCGCCAGTATGTAGGTGTGCAGCGTCTTCACCATGTACTGGGTGGACGAAGGGGCCTCGATCTTATTCAACCCACCGAGTGCATTCCTCATGTCATTGACAAAGGCATTCCTGGTCTGCCAGTACCTCAGCTTAAACCTGAACTGATTGGTGACTAGCTCCTGAGTGGGCAACTTATCATAAATGTCGGGCACTAGCCTATCCTCGGTATGTAACTACTGTAGAGTTGTTGAGGGTCACCAATCGGGCCGTGATCTACTCCCTCTACTAGATACCTAACAGTATCCGGCATGTCGTCGTCTACCTTGAGTGGGTTCTTGTGCTCAACTCGGCCGTCGCCATGAGGCTCCGCGTAGCGATACGAAGTCAAAGCATCCTCAATCCAGGGTACACCTTTTAACCAGAATAGCCTCGGCCTCAACCGATTCTTGCCGCTCTCTGGGGCCCCTGCATCTGGTCTCAATTTCAGCCGCCGGTGTACCATCTCAACACCCTCATTCACCGAGTCGGGGCCACCCTTGGTCTTGAACACCTTCAGACCCGAGTTCCTCATGAACTGGATCGCCGTCATCTGGGACTTGTCCGCTCGATAAATAACTCCATTATAGGGCCGCCGCAGCTCCCGGTGGATCTCCGCCAACTTGAGTTCCTGCTCCCAGGCCCAGTTGTATTGCCGCTCGGCTATGTTAGGGCCGGCCTGCAGAAATGCAGCGATGATGATAAGCTCATCCTTTTTGGACAACCCAGCTATGGCCGTCCCGGACTTGTGGGCCCCTATGGTGTCGCCACCGAAGTCCATGCCTCCGTGGTAGGACATAAACTCGGGCACAGGGGCGCGCCATTCATGGAACTCCGCCGAGACCTCCGGGTAGACCAGGTACTGTGAAGCCCCAAAATCGGCCAACCACTCCTGGGCAAAAGTTTCCGGCGACATCTCCTCGCGCTGCCGCTCCATCTCCTCTATGCCAACATAGGGGTTATTAGAGCCTATCACGCGCGTGTGCGCGGTTCCATCTTCTGTGATTGCGGTGGGCAGCTGAAACCCACTCCAGCCTGCCCGCTTGAGGGCCATCTGGTACAGCTTGTAGCCCCAGTTCTTACCTTTGGGAGTCCCTACAAAATCGCACCACCCCTCGAGGTCCGCTAAGGAGGGCCCTATGACTTCCGTCCAGGTCACCTCGGGGATTTGGGCGAACTCGTCAAAGACCGCCCCGCCCAATTTCTCGCCTCGGAGACTATCCGGGTTCACAGCGGACTTAATCGTTATAGTCCCGCCATTCCTGAAGATGATAGACATGTCGGCTTCCCGGATTTCCACGGGACTAACTGTGTCGATCTGCCGGGCAAGGCGCTTCAGCATCCTCCACCCGATTTGAGCCACAGGATAAGTCGGGCCTATCCACCAATAGGTATACCCCGTCATCAGTGCGTACTTTACACACTTGCGGACCCCGTAGGTGGTCTTGCCCCACCTTCTCCCAATAATAATGACCTTGAATCTGGCCGGGTCGTAGTCAATGAGTTTCTGTGTAGGGTGCAAAGGCGGGAGAGTAATCGTAATCTCTCCCGCCGTTGCTGAGGTCACTCGAGACCCTGGATGATTTGCCAGAGCGCGCCCTTGCAGGACTCGGGCCGACAGATCTCCCACTCATGCACATGAGCATGGTTGAGGATCTCCGAGGCAAAATCCTCGTCTGCCATCCTGCCTGCGAACTGACTGGCAAACTCTTCCCTCGAGAAGCGCCAATGACTATCCCCGATTCTCACGCTCCAGCCATGCCCGTCCAGGCTCGAGCCCAAGTGAATCCGCGGGCTCAATTGAGTCTCCATCTATAACCTCCATAATCCCGTTCCCGTCGTCGTCCTCGACAACCTTGAAACCCTGTCCACCGAAGTTCAGCACCAGCGTATTAGTCCGGTGCTTCTCCGGCTCCATGGCCTTCTGCAGATTGAGGAACTCCCCAGATGTGTAGAAGCGCCGGTTGGCCTTGAGGTAGTTGAACTCCCTGTTGCTCATCTCGTTGAACTCGTTGAGGGACTTCGCCACCATCCGCGAATCCTGGAACAGGAACAAAGTCATGTTCCTCAAGAATTGCAGCCTGATGATGTCGGCCCCTATATTGCGCTGGAGTTCTCCTAGCCGCTCGAGTTCAAAGTCCTTGAGTTCTGGTGTCTCTTCGTACCACAACTCCAGGATGGCTAGCTCCAGCCCCAGGAACTCCAGCGCCTGCCGGGCTCGAAATCCCAGCGCTCGGAACCCCAAGTAGGTGGCCTTATCACTATCCCCGAAGAGCGCCGGGATCTGCGCCATAACGAGGTCATAGTTCCCATGCTCCTTGGCACGCTCTATAACTTCATTTATAGGATCTGCCAGCTCATCGCGTTCCCAAATGGTTACAGTTGTCATGGTCTAAGGATACCAGGGCTGGTCAATTTATACGGGATGGTAAAAGATTGGGCAAAGGGTTGACAAACTGTTACAGATATGTTATAATTTGGAAGACCCGTGGTTCCTCTTGGCCGGAGGACGAACCACGAACTGGGAAAGTGCGACTCGGCTGACCTGCCCTCTTCCTTGTCCACACGGGAAGATTAAAAAGCCATCGCAGCCACGGGTATTTCTTGGCAGGATAGTTCTTTGTCTGATCTCAACTCCGAAATCGACTCCATTATCCGTAAAACAGAGCAAAAGTTAGTCTCTGATACCGTAGAGTCGCTCATTTCCGCAGCTAAATTGACTCTCAAGGACGCCAAAACTTGTATTTATTGGCGATTAGGTACTAATTACCTCTCTACCCTGGACTTTTACCCTGCTTTAGCCCTTGTAGGTCCCGCAGGTTCTGGAAAGAATACAACTATGAAGGCTCTCCGCTTAATGCCGGGAGATTCCAGTGGTATGGTGGACTGTGGCGGCCTCACACCAGCCGCTTCCCGTGATGAACTGGCACTTTTCCTCGATAAGACCTTCTTCGCCGACGAGTTCGACAATATCCGCCCTGAAGTTGAGCGCATCTTCATGTCTAGAACAACTCGAGACATGTCTACACAGGTCTACAAACGCCTTGTTGGCCCCGGAAAGTACGAGCAAAAGGCACATTCGATATTCGGAGCCACAGTTCTCCACAAGCGGAACCTGATTGACGAGCCAGCTCTTGCCTCCCGCTCCATTCAAATATTTACTCGGCACCAAGAGGGCCCCTATGGACGGTTTGAGTGTGATGTTCTCAATCTATCTGCCCTCAAATTCGACATGTCTGGGGTAGTTCTCGAAGGCGGACGCATAGAATCCACCTGGTCTCCCATCCTTGAGATAGCCCGACAGCTCGAAGATACAGAATACATAGAAGAAATCTCCAAAGGGATGGCAGTTGAGACCCGGCTACTTCGCCAGAAGGCCGAATATGACTACTCCAGCGTTGTACTCGCTCGGGTTATTGAACTGCTTCTGTCCAAGCCCACGTTATCCCGCTGGTACAAAATCGATATAGAGCTGGACATAGGCAAGCCAATCCGAGTGGATTACCCCAATATAGCTCCAATCACTGTCAACAGTATCCTAAACCAGTTGGGCTTCCTGACCGACCGTCGCGGCGGTAGAAGATGGCTCTACCCCGAGATAGAAGCTATAAAAGTAGCGGCACAGAGGGCTAACTATGATGATGCCGGGATAGCAGAGTTGGATGAGGAGTTCCAGTTTCGATGACTAACCATGCAGTCATGCAACCATGCACCGCAACATAACTCTATATATATACGGCTGCATGGTTGCATTTCTTTACCATAGCTGACATGACACCGGGAAATTTTCCACCTAGGAGCTGAAATGACCCTCGCAATTGAGCCTCACCTTCAAGCTCGCCGGGAGCTGTTATTAGCCTGGGTCAGACAGTACCGCAAGCGGTTACTCCAGGCCTATATCTCCGGAGACCCCGTGAGAATCCGGCAGAATAAGCTAAGTTTGGCTCGGCATCTGAAGGAACTCGCGGAATCCCCGGAACTAGGCCCCAAGCTCCCATTTATCTGGGGCGGCCTCGAGATCGTCTATCAGTACGGCTTTGACCCGAGCATCAGTTGGCCCGACTACCTCGATGCCGAGGATGACTGGTGGAAAGTCGCCCGGATGCTTGAGGCCAGCGTCTTCAAGTGAGGGGCTATCTACGTGGTCAAAAGGGCCGGCATCTGTTGTCCGAGTCGGATATGGAGATCTGCAGTTCCATTGGCTGTTGCTACATGAACCAGCATTACCGGGTGTCTATTGAGTACAGCCCTCCCTGCGGGATACTGCACCCGTTAGAGTGGGACTGTGGTTGGGTGTCCCGAGAGGCGGTAGAGCTTCACGAACAAGCGGTGTCACCTGAGGTTGCATTAGCACTTGCATTTTGGGGGGAGTAGTGATGATTGATCTAGCGACCTGGCTAAACAACATCCCGGTGCTGGTAGCCATAGCCGCGGTTATCTATGCATTAGCCTGGTGGGTTCTTGCAAGCATGGATTAGTGGTAAAGGCGACTTTTCAGGGTAAAAATTTAGCGCAGTCATCCACCCACAACAGCCCGTAACGCGCAACCCAAGTGTTCGTCATATTCGAAAGTGTTGTATGACGGTTGCGCGTATGACGTCCAGTTGTGGGTACCACCTCGATTCCGCGTATGACACACCAGGGTGGCCGGCCATTACGGAACAGGGTATTCAACCCGTCATCGAGCCGATATGCACCTGTCGTCAAAATGGGTTGACGGGCTGGTGCGCCATGCGGTACAATCCATATATGGAAATGAACAAACGAGGTGCCCCACCTTCCCCATGATTCACCACGGTTATTTCAAGGGTCGCGAATACGGCTGCAAACGCCAGATTGCAACGGTCAACACTGACCACGAACTTCTGTGCGAATGCCCCGACCGTACTCGCCTCATCCATTACGACCGAGGCTGCCGATACTCGGCCGCATCACCTGACACAACGAGGAATTATCGATATGTAACTTGCGGGTTGTGCCGAAAGCAGTTGCGACTCGGGTAACTTTGAACAGGCTGGCGTGAAAGTCGTGCGCCCCTGCGATTGCAGGGAGGTTCCGAACAGGAACGGCCTATCACACAGGGCGAAGCCCGGAAAGTTGGAAATGCCAAAAGTCACCCCGACAGGGGACACTAACGCCGAAGATATCGGCGAAGAGATCAACCCAGAAGAAGGTCAGGTAACTGACGACGAGCCCCTCACGCCCGAGGATACCGAGGGTGGAGAAGAGACGCCGGAAGTTCCGGCAGTGAATGTCGAAGCACTCGATCAGGCGATTGCAACCGCGCAAGCGGAGGTGGACGCTGTTCAGGGTACATTCGCGGATGCTGCCGGGGATCTGACCAAGATGCTCGAGTTTGCCGAGGCGATCAAGCGCGCGAAAGCGTCGCTCGACCGGGCGAATGCGAACAAGGCGAGCGCACTGTACGATCTGCTCGCAACGGAGCGCGTGGAGTTCTCCACCGACCTTCGCGAACAGGTTCACGAGTTCATTGCGCCGTTCGAGGATCGAGCCCGTGAGCTGTCGCTCACCAGCGTTCATGTCACCTTTGGCCCGGATGGCGGGATTCAGGTCAGTGTCATGGACTCGTCGAGGCCCGTCGCGAAGCGGTCGGTTAGCCGGACGCCGAGCGCAGGTAACGGAACCAGCGCGGATGGGAAGAACCGAAATGCATGGACTATGCCTGACGGTTCCACCTACTCCAGCCAGCAGCTGCTGTTGAAGTACGGGGATGAGATCAGCCCCGGATTCGGCGAGTTGGCTGTTGACCGAGCGCACAACTGGAAGGAGCCGAAGTGGGGACCGAATGGGAACGAGCCCATGAAGTCCGGCCCTGGTTTCAACGCCGAGGTCACGAAGCTGGCCGCCAAGATTGGCGCAACGCGCTAACCCCCACGCTCAACCGAGCAGCCCCGGAATCAGGACGATAGGCCCCTGGTTCCGGGGTTCCTTTTTGCCCCGCGATGGGGCCGCGCTTTTGGCCAGTGGATGCGGGACACAGGGACTGTGCAGGGTTGCGGGACACTAGGAAACGAGGAGCTGGTTTTGTATCGGCTCGCCACGACGGATGAGTTCATTCACCCACCAGCGTTCGGCCCTTTGATAGTTGGTATTATCCAGGCCGAGGTACTCTAATATGTCAACGGTGAAAGCGGGCTGGTTATTAGTTATATGTTGTTTGATGCGGCCGTGAAGGTAACCAGTATGCCCTACATAATAGGCCCGGCCGTGAACAGTGCGAAGTGCATATATGTACTGTTGAGTGTCAACTCTCATAACCCCGCATTGTACCACGAACTTGATTAGCTGTCAACCATTCAATGTTGGTATAGGAGATATGTTACATTGTGGAATTTGGGTATTGACAACCTTGACGAGTTATGATATAATGTAGTGGACGGGGGGAAACCAACTCCCGTACACTGTCAACGAGGTGTGGTTTGGAAAAGAAATGGTTTGTGGTATACTGGGACATCAGTGCCACCAGGTTCAGTGGACCCTATGATGACAAGGAATCCGCCGTCAACGAGGCCATCGAAGAGTGTGACAATGCGGTGGGTGACTTGTTCGCCAGCGCATTTACACTCGACCTGGAAGCCATCGTCGGCGACGAGTAGGTAGGGTTCATCACTCGTGGATGGGTGGACGGACACCCAACCACCAGTGCGGAATCACTGGAACGCACCTTAACAGCCGCATACATGGGCAGGAGCCACACACTGGGGTGACCCGGTATACACCGTGGAGGTGTAAGTGTGCCTCGATTAGAACTAGAACAGATCAGGTTGGACAGGTTGTATTACACAGTGGTGTGTGGATACGAGTTCGATATCGGTGAGTTGGTGCAAAGGGCGGATGATCCAGTGGTTCATACCTTCACCGGCAGCATCATCGCGACGGATATCGAGTTCGCATCCGCGGCGCATCTAATGCGCACACTGGAAGAACATGGCGAGGGTGATATGACATACTGGATGCTACCATCCAGGTTGTATCACGCGCTGGTTGATTAGGGTGGAACGCCGACGAGGTGAAGTTCCCACGGCTAATCAGGTTAAGAGATGGGACGACCAGTTTTGGCGACGACTCAACTATGCATACTTCGAAGAGTGGAACGAGGATTGTAAGTGGGAAGCCGATGAACTATGTCCTAATAGACAGCGGGTTGTAAGTTCGCGGTGCGATAAACTGAGTTAACGAACAGGTTCCTGCCCAGGTGTGTGGTTGTTAGGGTGACAAATGTGTGGAGTTGGTTAGTGGAATCGGATGAACAGAGGATGCTCGAGAAGATTCGTCGACTGTTTGAGTTGGCGAAATCCTCGAATGAGCATGAATCAGCGGCGGCGGCCGAAAAGGCGCAAGAGTTGCTGCATAAATATAACCTGAGTCTAGCGGACCTACCGGGGGCCAAACCGGAAAGGTACTGCAGGGACCTTGTTAAACTCAAAAACAAGGCCCGGTGGGCGCAGTCACTGTATCATGTGGTGTCGAAGGCGAATGCCTGCCAAACAGTCATACTGCATAACGGGGAACACACGATTGCAGTGATGGGGCAGAGGAGTAACCTCGACATCAGCGAGTATGTGTACGCTCAACTGGAACGACGCATCCGGCTGTTATCGGAAAGCGCATGGGACTTGTATGGGGAAGGGAATCCCACACAGTACATGAGTTCATTCGCCTATGGCGCCATTGGTCGGCTGGATGAGCGGTTGTCCAAGCGGACGGAAGCATTCCGAAGAGAATCACCGGAGTCCATGAAGTTGATGGTGGTGCAGGGAAGGGAGTTGGAATCCGCTGTTAAGCAGTGGTATCCATTTCTGGGGAGTTCGCGGCCTGACCGAGTGGGTGCAGGGTATGACTTGGGAGCGGCAGCCGGGTCGAGGATGGGCATAAATGCAGGAGTGGGGCAGGGTGCCGGGCAGCGGAGGCTGAAATGAAGGAAGTACCCATGCCACCGAATGATGGAGCTATATGGCCGTGCAACCTGCCAGTGCAGCGGCCCAAGCCCATCTTCTGGGAATACTGCGGGAAGAAGGCAGTGAAAGCATATCGAGATGAGCCAGAGAAGATGATGGATCTTCGATGCAGTGAACATGTCGGGGTGGAGGCATGAAGGAGCGCAGCTACGACCGGGCAATTAAGGCGGGGCTCACATGGGCTTCCTGTCCAAGGTGTGGGTTCACCCGCGATATCCGAGACTTCACCGGAGACACTAAAGAGTTCAGGATGTGGGTGTGTAAGTGGTGTGCTCAAAAGGCGCATGAGTCCGGGGTTCATCGGAGGGTACGGGAGTGAACGAGGAGATGTGGCTGATGACGGACAAGGCCATGATAGAGTCGCCTGATTATTGGCCTCGATGGCCCCTGCTCCCGATTAAACGGAAGTGGGGGCTTGAGCCTTGTGTGGCGCTGATAAGCGAAGAGCATGGGCGGTTGAGGGTAGCTTACGGTGCTAACCTGTGGGACACCCATGTTGGGCTTGACTGGGTTGAGTTCGACGTGGATGAATTGTTGAAGGAGGGCTGGGTAGTTGACTAGCAAAGCAAAGCCGGCGCTTAATTATTGTCTGTGGTGCCTGAATGGGCCGGCGAACACGATGAAGTTCGTGTTGACTAACCAGAAGGTATCGTGGGAAGGCAACATGCTCCCGGTGTGTGGGAAGCACCGGAAGGTGGTTGAACAGTCAAAGGACATTTGTAGGTGAAGTGCGAGTGTGAGCACAGTTCACATTTCGGCCGGGTGAGTGACCACCCCTATGATGAGCCACAACCAAGGCGGGGCACGCGAGCGGTCAAGACAGTGCTGGGGACGTTTGCACTCTGCAAGGATTGCATTGACAAGGGACACATGGGAGTACGATGAAAGCAACAAGATGTCCGAGTTGTGTGCATCTTCTGTATCAGGTGCCACTTGGCCCGTGCCAATATATAGTTGAGGGGCTCCGAACGAAGGGGCCGGGGAAAGCGGTGAAGGCGGTGTGTGGTTGCAGGCATGTGAGCCACTTCACTGAACACGTGGAGGTGATGGAAGGATGAGTAAGAGGGAGGAACTGATTCAAAGGATGGTGGACGAGGAGCCGCCGGAGATGAGGGCCCGGCTCTTTGGCATGAGCATGGCTGACAATGTGGCTATGATGCCGAGGCCACTGGTTGAATTGCTCTCCGCGGAGATATCTACGATCTGTGTGTCACTCGTGCACACCTGTATGCGACATCCCGAGTGGATGATGGCAGTGGTGAGGGACACTGACTGGTTCGAAAAGATTGGGACGGAAGAGGAATATGAGGAGGTGCTGGAGACAGTACTGCTCATGTATCCGCTACCAAGAATGGAGGTAAGAGATGGACTGGCCGCCGAAGTCGAATAAAAGTGAGCAGATGGAGGAGATGCTGACCGCCTTTGCGGGGCACGAGGGGAATATCTTCAAGCGAGCGGACTGCGCGATGTGCCTGAAAACTGATTTGCTGCCGGAGAACTTCAGGGATGAGGGGAGTATCCGGGAGTTTGGGATTTCTCGGCTGTGTCAGGCCTGTCAAGACAAGGTCTTCGGAGTGGATTAAGGAGGCCTCCCTCCCCGACTTCAGGGACGGAATTGAAGTCGGTGCCTCGGGGGACTGGAAGGGAAATACCCGCCCTTCCGGCCCCCAACTAGAAAGGAAGTGGAATATGATGGGTGGACGAGTTGATCCGCCACATAACTATGATGTAGGGCCGAATGAGTGCAAGGTCTGTGGAAGGGAGTACTGGACGGACTATGAGTTCTGCTCACGGGATTGTGAGGTGGAGTGGGAAGTGGGGAGAGTGCTGAGTGGGGGTGAGGATGATGGATAGGGAACGGCTACAGAAACTGCGGGGTGAGCACCGGCCTTGGCGTGAGGGTGCGTCTATTTGTGTGAGGTCTGGCTGTCAGGGGTGGCCCTGCGAGCAATCCCAAATCCTCGACCTGGCGCTGGAGGCTGAGCGGCTGCGGCAGGACCTAGTTAAATATCGGCGGGACTTTCAACTCGAACAGAAGCGAGGAGACGATCTGAAAGGAGAGGCTGAGCGGCTGCGAGCGGATTGGGGTGCGGCACTCGACACCATGAGTTTCCTGCGGGATGACTTGACGAAAGCGCGGACGGAGGCTGCGTGGCTGCGAACGAACATGAACGCTATCGACGCATTGAAGGCGAGCAAGAACTACCCCGACGACATACTCGAAGCTGTGTGGCTGATAAGCGACAGCGCCCTCGCAGGGTCGGAGGCCACCATCGAGCGCGAAGAAGATTGGGAGGACGGATTTGATGAGTGAACCGCTGAAACCGGAAGAATTCTGTAAGCTCTACGGCTGGCACGGAACGAGGTTGTGTACCTGTGTGCCCCGCTGAGTGGTTCGACTGGAATCAGTTCATAGTAATCTGGAGGTGGATGATTAGCTTTCCTTCAATGCCCATCATGTGAGGTAAAATGAAAGTAGCGATTATCATCTTGGCTGTTGGGCTAGTAGCCTGCAGCCCCGAATTGGAGCCAGAACCATGGGAAGTAGCCCCACAGAACCAACGAACAGCGACGCCGATGCCAGTGCTAGGGATAATGCAGCACAGCTTGGGCCTCGAGGTCATGCCATCACCCACGCCTACGGCTACGCCCACTGCACCACCTGCGCCAACGAGAATGTTTACATTAGTACCAGTAGGAAGCGGTGTGAGTGCTGCAAGTGTAAGCGGTGGCAGTTGCATGGCGGCGGCTAGTGTCTATGACTGGCCGCTGACTGAGGTGGACTACGTGATTCAGCACGAATCTGGTCATAATCCTATGGTTGTGAACTCCAGTAGTGGAGCTTGCGGCTGTATGCAATTGCTACCATGTCAGGGCTTGGGAGACCCGGCGACAAATGTAGCAGCCGGGTATGCGAAGTGGCTCGATGGTGGTAGGAGCTTTCAGAGACACTGGTATAACTGGTGGCGCTGACTGGATACGACGGGGATAAGAAATGGATAGGTGATATTGAGTGCGTGTACTGTTCGAAATTCTTCTGGGCTTACGAGGGTAACGTATGTGAAGTTGGTCAAATCTGTGGCAAGTGTTATCTAGAACAGCTGCCATGGAAGAAGTGCAAAACTTGTGGGTGCGTGACAGCAACCACTCCATGTTTCATCTGTGATAGGGGCTGGAAACGTGATAAAGTTTGATTGGTTCAAGTGTGACTGCTGCGGTGACTGGTGGCTGCTGCCCGAGGACACCGGGTTCAGGGAGGGGGATGAGATAGTTGAATTCATCGGAGAAGAAGACTGATGGACCCGACAGTGGCAATGCAGTCGGTGCTGGTAGTAACGGGCCTCGGGGTACTAGCATACCTCATAATCGAAGGCTTCCGAGGACGCGGATAATGGGGAAGTACAAGGTTACCTACACCGAAGGCCGGCAGCAGCCGTATGCTATTTGGAAGGACGGGCGGATATCCAGCTTCGCCGCTACAATTGAAGAGGTGGAGAGGTTTATTAAAGGAGGGATATAGTGGTAAGAGGTAAGAACTCTCATAGCAAGAATGAGGTGTATGAGTACACGGAACACGCGGGGAGATTCTCGAGGGTTCCGCTCGATACACCACTGCTTGGTGGCCGACCAAGGATGGCGGAAGCTGTGAGATACATGACAGTGGTAGTTCGTTCGAGGCAGAATGCACTTGCGGACTACTATGATTTGGAGGGCCGGTGGTACGACTGGGACGTGTTAAAGAAGAAGTGGTATCCGAACAATGGAATATACAGTCCAAAACAATACCAGAGGAGTCACCCGGAATGAGTCGGATGGAGTTGATCTTCTGGGATGCTACGGAGATGAAGATGGTGGAGAACAGCATCGTTATCTCCACGGAGACGAATCAAGTACATATTGTACTCCCAATGAGGTTTACACTACCGGAAATGTACATCGGTAGTGAGGTACCTGAAATCCAGTTGTTCCCGGAGGAGGAAGAGGTTATCTACTGTAATCACCGTTCCGAAATGCATAGGCTGAATGGGGGCTGTAATGGCCCCGACTGCATATGCACAAGCTCTCGGTTCGACGCCGATGAGTGCCATGAAAGGGCGATCAAGTGACCCAAGTCAGTGATTTCAAATTCAGTCTGGAAGTCCAGGGGAAGCGGCAAGGATTCCCGCTGATTCGGTTCCAAGGGGTGCTGAAGACGGCGACTCCGAAGGCCTATGTCCCGGAGGACAATCCAAATGCGAAGCCCCGGATGAGTCTGCAGTTCGACTTCGTGGATATCACAGTGATTGACACCGAGGAGCCGTTTCCGTTTCCTATCGTCAGCATCACAGTGAACTACTCCGACCGGACGGAGACGCAGTGGGCTGCATGGGCAGCGTCGGTGAAGAAGCTCGTCCCGGCGGAGGAGACGAGCAAGTATAATCAGCCCTATGAGGTGCTGGTTGGCAAGGTGCAGGAGTGGGCGTGGGCGCCTTGTCGGATTCGCCGGCCACAGACGGATGAGGAAGGGGAGCCGGTACTTGATGCATCTGGGCGGCAGAAGTGGGCAGCACAAGATGCGGATGCATGGCAGATTGTGAGTGTGGAAGGCTTCGGCGGGAACGCTGGGGGCGCGAGCATCTATGATCTGATTGTCGAGTATCTGGACGGCAAGGACGACCGGGACTTCATGCAGTGGCTGTTCACCGACATGAGCATCAAGAGTGTCACCGGCCATGCGACAGCGGTGGAGGCTCAAGCGGAACGCAAGCTGATTCCGATGCTGCTGGAGCGGGGAGTCATGACACAGGATGCCGCCGGCATCTACCACAAGGTGGAAAAGGAGTAGAAACTGGGGCCGGACGGACGGCCCTGGTTTAGCTATGGACGTTGAAGTAATCCTAATGCAGTGCAACAACGGGGATACGACTACGCATAAATGTCCGGGGAGGAAGGATAAGTTCTTCATGAACGGGGATAACGCGGTCTGTATCTGCGAGTGCCACAAGAAGAAGGAAGCGGTGCCAGCTTGAATGTAGTGAGGAATGATGGGCTGGCACGGGAGCTGCTCGATGAGATGTGGAAGGAGATACAGGAGGATAGGACCGGGCAGCACCCGAGTGTGACGGACTTGATTGGGTGCTTGACGAAGAGTTACTACGACACAGAAGAGACTAACACTCTCGAGCATAATGATAAAACCAAGATGTTCTTTCTAATTGGGCTGGGATTGGAACGGGCACTGTTGGTGAAGCGCAAGGAGACTCCGGTAGCCGGGGTGACTGATGGAATCTACTGGCATGTGGACAGCATAGACCAGGGGTTGCTTGAGGTCAAGTCCACCCGAGCGAACCCGAAGAGGATAGAGGGGGGTGACTGGAATGAGCGGTGGATGAGACAGATTAAGTCTTATCTGAAAGGGGTGGGTGAGACTCACGCTGATTTTGCCATCGTCTATATTATTCAGGCGCAGCTTGATGCGTATAGGCTGACTTTTAGTCAGTTCGAGATTGATACGCACTGGGAGTGGATGAAGGTGCGTCGGGATGTGTGGGTGAAGGCGAAGGCAGATAAGAAATCCCCGAAGGCGTTCCACTGGAACGAGAAATGGGAGTGCGATGAGTGCCCCTACAAGGTGCTGTGTGAGTTGAAAGCGAGCATGGGAGAGTAATGTACAGATATAATGAGAGCTGCAGTTGTGGGAGCCATCTGTTGTTGGAGTCCCCGGTGCAACAGGACTACCAGTGGGGCAAGATGGTGACTGAGTGGCGGGAACAGCACAAGCACAACAATAGCTGGGCTCCGATATCTATTGGAGAGTCCCCAAAAGTCTACAGTCCAGATACTGGCGAGGAGGTCAGCGGTGATAATTAATGTGGAAGGTGAGGAGAAATCGGGGAAGAGTAGCTTCGCTTACACGGCGCCGCTACCGCTAGTCGTGTTCTCCACGGACTTGGGGCACCAGCGGGCTATCTATGGGAAGCTGTACCCGGAGTTCTTTCAAGGGCTGAAGATTCAGGAGGTGAAGTATAAGAAGCCTCAGATTGAGTGGGTGAATGGGCAGGCCAGGGCGAAGGTGGAGTGGGAGCCATTCACTGGGAATGATATCACTGTGTACGAGATGCCGATTCCCATGCAGATTGACTTGAATAAGGTCGAGGGCTTCATGGCACAGTGGTCCTACATGCTGACCATTTATCTGGCCGCGATGCAGGATGAGCTGGTGCAGAGTGTAGCCATGGACACCATGACACTCGTCTATAAGAACAAGTGCGAGGCGTACCTCGAGGAATTGAATACGAGAGGGGGTGGGGCTAGGAAACAGCTACTGCAGGTGGAGTACGGGCACCCAAATGAGGGGATCAGGAGCCTGTATGATCTGGCGCGGGCGAGCGGGAAGAATCTGGTGGCGGTACATCATTTGAGGGATCACTACGTTTCGAGGCCGAAGGCGTCCGGGGAGATAGAGAGTGTGGCCGACGGGACGCTCGAGACAGATGGCATGAGGGAGACTAACAAGAAGGTCGACATCGTGCTGCGAATTGAGAAGAAGGACGGGAAGCTCTGGGGTAAGATGCCTACCTGCGGGCCGAATCTTGCAATGGAGAACACTCCGATTTTGAGCCCCACTTGGGACAGCCTTATGGACATGGTGGAGATGGGCTGGCATGGGCCGAAGTTTCCTCGGCGGGGTAAAGAGGGAGTTTCAGATGCTAAATAAATTTAGGGGGAACCATGCTTCAGGCTGATGTTCACGAACCGGGGGAGAAGTTTCTCACCTATGTGAGGCCCGCTGTCCCATGTGAGATGGTGGTGCTTAATGAGAGGCTGTGGGCCGACTACCGATGGCAGGGTGTTGATGGTAGATGGACACAGGTGGAAAGGAAGACATGGGGTGAGATACTTGCCAATGTAGATGCCGTTGAAGATCAACTGAGACGGCACCTGAAGAATCAACCGAGTGCGAGACTAGTGTTTGTGCTTGAGGGGATGGTAGACGTGGCCAGTGATGGGGTCTACACAGTGGTTCCGAATAAGGGTGGAACTATGTGGACTCGGGGGCATCGGTCAGGGACGAGGCTGTCTCGGATATACTCCTGGTTGTACAATGCGAGCGAGTATGTGGAGGTGTTCCAGACCGGGAGCTATGAACAGACCTGTCAGTTCCTCGTGCAGGCATACAAGCAGGACCAGAAGGAAGAGAGTGAGCACAAGACGTTTAATAGGTATTACAAGAAGGTAACCTTCCACCCGAACCCGCAAGTGCTGGCCCTCATGGGCATGGCTCCGGGGCTTGGGGAGGTGAAAGCGGAGGCGCTGATTGCTAAGTTCACCACGGTCTGGAATGTGTTGAGTGCGAGTCCAAAGGAGCTAATGATGGTAGATGGGATTGGCTCGGGGATGGCCCACACGCTGTTACAGAGAATCGGGAGGACGGATGTGTGAACTACTGGAAAACCAAGGAGAAGGCTATCGTTCTATGTGACTGCGGGGAGCTGATCTATGGCTGGCGGATAGACCGGCGACATGGCTGGAAGATTAGGCACGGGGAGAATGAGGAACACACAAGGATCTTCGATGATCTAGATATAAAGGAAAGGATTAATACCATGGCGGAGTGGTATGAAGAGATACATGAAAGGGAAGGATATGGTATACGAGAGGAAAGCTCTGATAACTCGGATCTGTGACCTCGCTACGTGTTCGGAAGTGTTCGAGACCGCCTATGATAGGCAGAGGTTTCACTCGGATGCCTGTCGAAAAGAGTTCATCAAGCTGGTACAGATGGGTGAGTGCCCGCATTGTGGGAGGAGACTAGTCGGTGCCGAAAAAGAGAGCTGAACACTACGGAGTCACCCCGAAGGGAAAGAAGTACCACGCCGGGGTGGAGGTCATACCCTATGTGGGGACGAAGAAGAGCTACCGAGTGCAGACGTACTGCGGGGCCGAGATGCTGAGTGAGGATACTGACCTCGATGCGGGTCGGCGGATGGAGTTCTGCAAGAACTGTTTCCGGCGGATGGCTTGGGACGCACTCATGGAAAGGCTAGGGGGATATGAGGCAGCAAAGGAAACGGGAAATAGGAGAGCTGATAGAACAGCTGGTCGAGGCGCTGCACCCGGATAGACACGGGCTGATAACGATTGAGTGGTACGTGACCCTGAGGAATCGGGGCTTGGAAGCGGTACAGGAGCTGCGAAGTGACAAAGATATTCGCTGAAGGCAGAGCTAGGGATGAGGATGGGTGGCTGGTGTATCCACGGGATACGCAGCTGCGGCGGCAGATGTTCAGTCCGGAACTCGCGGATGCTATCATGACTCACCCGGCAAAGCAACAGGCGCATCTTCACAGGGATATCTGCGAATATGTTTCTGAAAGTGGAGATACTATACTGGATCCTTTTGGCGGAGTGGGGACTACTCTTGTCTCTGCTGCTCTTGGTCGCAATGTCATCCTCATTGAGATTGAGGATTATTATGTGGCTATTATACGACGCTGCATTGCTGAGCTTGCTAGTCTTGATGGTGTCGGCCAAATGACAGTGATACAGAGTGACAATAGGCTGGCTATGCCCGTGCCCTGCGACCATATTATTACTAGCCCGCCCTACGGGAATGACTTGGCGAAGGAGGCGGAATCCGCGGGGCTGACGGATACTATCGG
>Ga0137317_1000032_pt1 | contig 16194 bp, 33 predicted proteins | sample EasRivERMZT266_2_FD_106651 | JGI IMG/M metagenome (GOLD analysis project Ga0137317, IMG submission 106651) | Soil microbial communities from meander-bound floodplain in the East River, Colorado, USA - East River MetaG ERMZT266_2 | ecosystem: Environmental > Terrestrial > Soil > Floodplain ...
GCAATGATTCGTAATCTTGCAACCATGAGCAAAGTAGGCTTGCTTAAGCCCATGTCACAGGCAAGTAAGTTTGTTGTTAGCCGCTTGCTGGACCCGGATGGCTTGCAGAAGGCACGTGTGCATCCCATTAGCATTCTTATGGCATTAAAGCAGTATGATGCGGGACGCGGATTCCGTAGCACTGCTGAATGGACGCCTGTTCCTGCCATTGTGGACGCCTTGAATGAGGCATTCTACTTGGCATTCAAGTTTGTGGAGCCGACCGGCAAGGACTTCTTGTTTGGCGTGGACGTATCCGGCAGCATGACTTGGCGCATTAGCCCGGAGAGCAATCTCACCTCTGCCGAAGTGTCAGGGGCAATGACCCTTGCTGCGGCCAAGCTTGAGAAGAACTATTATGTCATGGGATTTGCCAATACGTTCCGTGACCTTGGCATTACGCCCAACATGCGCCTGAGTGAAGTGTTGAAGCGTGTACAGGACAATAATTTTGGTTCTACTCGATGTGCCTTGCCAATGGAATGGGCATTGAAGAACAAAGTGCGTGTAGATTGCTTCGTGGTTATTACAGATAACGAAGTGAATAGCGGCGGACATCCAAAGCAGGCGTTGCGTGCTTATCGGGAATGGTCCGGGATCAATGCGAAGCAGATTGTAATGGCGACTACGCCCACGCGTTTCACCATTGCCGATCCTGCCGATCCGTTCACATTGGATATTGCTGGATTTGACGCTAGTGTGCCTAGTGCAGTGTCGGAGTTTGCGAGGTTGTGAGGAGGCCGCATGACAAATTTGCAACGCGCAATATCCGGATGCCCCATTTGTAGAAATCGAACTACGCCGGAACTTGAATTCATGCCAGCGTATAAACCTAATTGGTTTATGCGCTTGTTTGGAAGTGTTGAGACTAAGGCGGGTCTAGAAGCAACTTGCACAAGTTGCGGACACACTCGTTTTTTGCCTATGAGGAAGGATAATGCCTAAGTATCTTTTACAATGGAAAGATCCAGATTTTTGTGATGCGAAGACTGGTGAACATCCTTATGATGTATTGCCCGAAGACGAAGTAAATAAGCTTCGTGAATTGGGTGCGAGAGAATACATAGTCATTGAATTTGACACTGATGCGGGAATTGCTAAGGCTGTTCCGAGGAAATAACAAGATGCCCCTCACAACGCATAATGTAGGTAATTGTAATTTCAGTTATGTTGATTACCTAAAGCAATATTGGCCCGAAGTAAAGAACGCTGTCTGGGATTTGGTGGCTACTAATAATGGCGGTCCATTTAAACCTAACTTTAGTTATAAACGTGGAACTATAGCCATTATACTATTCGCACAAGGATCAGAAGATGATGTTGCAAAGATTCCGTATGCGCCTAAGCTTGCTGAATATATTCAAGAACAAAAGCTCGGAACGGTACACGACAGCGGCCCAGCACCGAACTACTTGCACGGAAATAAACCGGGTAGGTTGTACATGTGGGTCATTGACTGGGACGCGTTGTACCTGTGGTTTGAACGGGAAAGAGAAGAGAGAATCAATGCCAAAGCGAAAGCGAGTCCGCCTAAGATTTAGTGATGGGTCCGTAATTTGTTTCTCGTGTAATGCGATTGAAGCTAATGCGGATCATACTAAGTTCTACGGTACTGCACCTTATGAGATTTTCCGTACCGTAGATACAACGATTAGCAATTATCGAGTTACCGATCTATTCATTTTTACTGAAGGAGATAAACATGCGATTTGAATACGAAGGGCACACACACTTTCTTGAGTTCCAACGCCAATATAAGGATGTTCCTGTAGTACGCAGGGGCGTCACCAAGGTGGAACGAAGCAAGTATCCTTACACCACGGCGCGAGTGTTGCGTGCTTCAGATGAAGCAGGTAAGAAGCCTACGGAGTTATTCAGTAGCACAGTAGGGTGCCTTACGACGGATAAGTTTAGCAACGAAGCGGGGCGTATTGCCGCATTGCGCAGTCTAACCAGTAACTTGCCACTTAAGTTGCGGGTTGCTGTGTGGCAGGTGTATAATGATAGACGTATTAGCAAGTAATGGCCCATTTAAGCCCAACTGTATGGAGTCCGCATGAAGGTAAAAGTCAGAATTTATAGGCGATTCATTCGGGACCGTTATACAGGCCATTTTGCTAAGGCATTTTACGGACATTACAAATTGCCGTATACCTTGCTATGGAAAAAGCCATATAAATATGAGGACGGCAGTTTAGACTCTTGCTTTGCTACGGAGGAAGAAGTGATTAAGTGGGTTAAAGGTAAAGTAAGAACGTATTTGCTTAAACATACGTCTTCCGAATTGATTAAAGAAATTATTATTGATGTGGAGCTATAATGCCAATTAAGAAACGCGTATTGACAATTGATCGCAAGAAATGGGCACGAGGTGGTAAGGAACCAGCATATTTACTGTCTGGAAAAGGTAAAATGTGTTGTCTTGGTTTTGATGCGCGTGCCTGTGGCTTGAGTAAGGAGCGTATCCTTATGCAGATGGAGCCGTGCGAAATTGAGGTAAGTCCCGATGAGAAGCATTATATTACGAAGCGTCTTATCAGCGTGATTAATGGTTACGGCAACAATAGTAAGTTAATTGATGATCTTATGTCGCTTAACGATAATCCGGATATTGGGGATTCAGAACGAGAAGAACGTCTTACACCCCTACTCAAAAAACTTGGATATGCCGAGGTGCATTTTGTCAACTGAAAAGAAGGTATTGACGATTGATCGTAGTAATTGGTATCGCGGTAAGGGGCCAATAGGGTCTAGACTGCTTAATACAAGCGGTAAGATGTGCTGCTTGGGCTTTGATGCTATTACTTGCGGTCTAAACCCAGAAGAGATTAGGGGTAAGCCCGTTCCAAAGGACTTGAATAGTCGGTGGATTGGAGACCCCGGTTTGCCCCAATCGCACCCTTACATTCAAAGCCGAGTGCTTTCCTCTTTTGGTGATAATATTGTAGGTCGCTTGGTTATTACCAATGACAATGCGCTACTTTCTGAATCGGAACGCGAAGATAAAATTACAACGTTGTTCAAGCAACTCGGTTACGATGAAGTTGTGTTTGTGAACTAATGGCTTCCCATCTTGGTAAGTGCGTTGATTGCGGTAAAGAACGTCTATTGGCAGACCTAGCGCCCTTGTATCGAGAGGCAGACGGCACCTTTTCAGAATCGTGCCGTAAGTGCATAACCACATTTATTGACCAGTTCTTTTTGTATTACAACGTCCAGTTCTGGATGCGAAAGGAAGGCGTAGATGCCCCCCTGTAAGGTTCCAAATGACATGCGGGCTGTAATTGTATTTTCAGATCCGGAAATGTTATTGCCGCTTGATACTTTCAAGTCAATTTTAGAGCGTAGACTTAGGCAATTGAGCAAGAAAGTATTAATAGCTAAGGAAAACGCTAATGCCAAAGATGTGTAAGTGCGGCTTGCTTAAAACTGACGGAGATCCGCAGCATTGTAAGGTGTGTAATACCTTTACACATCCAGTTTATGTGAGGAAAGCTGAAGGAAGGAAAGAATAATGGGTGTTTATCATTGCAGTAAGGTTGCTAAAGCCTTACAAGAAATTACTGGCGTGTTCGTAAGCGATAAGTCCGAATCTAGTTGGACATTCACTTACAATGACGCTAAGGCTAGTGTGCGTGTGCTTCCCGGCTGTTGCGGTATCTTGCTTATCTATCGCATCTCAGGTAAGGAAAAGATTGCGCTTAGGCTTATCAAAGCCATTGCACAAGCCGCACGAAAGGCTGAATTCGGCTTGGTTACACTATCTCTACTTACCAGTAGCCCTTTGCGTAAGATGTTGGGTCCAGATTGGACTGGAACAGAATTTAAGAATCCGCGCACTCGCAACGATGTGGAATTGCTTAGTTTTAAGATCCCTATTAAGCTTAAGCCCAAAACGCCAGTTGTGTATCACGAGGATGCGTAGAACAAATTAACGGCAAGTGGTGAAATCCGGCATACACACCAGACTCAAAATCTGGCGTCTTCGGACGTGTGGGTTCGACTCCCACCTTGCCGACCATTTTTAACGAAGTTGAGTAAATATGGAATTCAAATTACCTTATTGGTTGCGCAATCAAGGCGACGGAAGCGCAATGCTAATCCCAGAACGCTCATTAGAAATTGCCCGGAAACGTTGTGACTCGCAACCAGAGGGTTGGGGAGAGAACAGCGCTGATGTGCTTATCTTGAAAGTTGACGAAGGTAAGTTATTTTATCGCGGCTATGTTGACGGTTGGCAATGGGTAGAAGTTGAACGTATCGAGGATATACCGCATACAGTAGGGCTATAGATGGGCGGGGATGGGCTGAAAGGTTATAGGCAGTCAGGATCGCAAGTCCTGATTACATGCGGGAAGTTCAAATCTTCTCACCCGCGCTTATTTAGGAAAGAACATAAAACGAGGTAAACATGATCGTACCAGTCAGAGTAACATTGGGTTCTGACCCAGAAGGCTTCTTTCAACGGGATGGAAACATCCTAGGTTCCGAAAAATTCATTCCCGGAGCAGGAAAAACGTTAGTTAATCACGGGCGTATCGTGCGTGATGGCGTCCAGTTTGAATTACAGCCTATTGCGACTTACGGTTATCCGCAACTAGCTGCAAATATTACTAACCTTTTACGTGAAGTGGAAGCAATTGCCGCAGCAGGTAATGCCACTATTGCATATAACGGGTTGGTAGAAGTATCTCGCAAAGAACTTGATTCTCTGTCGCCCGAAACGCGTGTATTGGGTTGTCAGCCTAGCCACAACTTTTACGGTTCACGCCCCATTAACGTAGATGCCGCAACGTATCGTAAACGTAGTTCTGGTGGGCACATTCATATTGGGCTTGCTAACCTCACGAGCATACAACAATATGATACGGATTATCGCGAACGCCTAGTGCCATTGCTGGATATCTTTGTTGGTAATACCGCTGTATTATTGGATCGAGATCCCGGTGCAGCCGAACGCAGGGAGAATTACGGTCGTGCGGGCGAGTTCCGATTGCCTTCTTATGGCCTAGAATATCGCACGTTGTCCAATTTCTGGCTGCGCGATTACGCGCTTATGTCACTCATGTTTAGCTTGACAGAATTTGCAGTAAGCGTATTGCATTACTCATTTGCTAACAGATATAAATGGGAAGAGCATCTTGCAGGTATTGTGGATATTGATGCTATAGCACTTGCAATTAACACTAATGATTTCGATATGGCTTTGAAGAACTTTGAAATCGTTACTTCATTCATTGCGAACCAAGCCTCATCACAATTTCAATTGCACGGCGGCAACATCAAGCAATTTGTGGCATTTGCCGCTAAGGTTGGGCGTAACGGCTTGGACGAGTTTTTCCCTGTTGAGGGAATTGTAGAACGTTGGAAGAAACAGACAGGATTTTCAACATTTTTGAGCAAGTTGTAACATGGAAGCAAAAGCATTAAACATTGACGCAATTTTGGGCAAGGTAAAGAATCGTGTCAGCCGCGCTGGTGTAGAATTGGAAGGCGCATGGGCGGAATTACCTCCCGGCATCTTGCAATTGGAAGGCGATAGCAGTGTGTATCCTGACAGGAAGCCAGCAGGATGCCCATTTACTGGCGAATTGCCAATTGGTCCCGTAGAGCCTGCCGCTTTACCGGAGCTTATGACGCGGACTTATCCTACTAAGGTTAATCATACCTGCGGTATGCACGTGCATATGAGCTTTGATAACTTGTGGTATTATCAGTTGTTGATGGTTCCCGAGTATCAGGAAACAATGATTACCTACTTGACTAAGTGGGCTAACGATAATAAGTTTAAAGAGGATCATCATATTTATACTCGATTGCGTGGCGGGTCTGAGTATTGCTTGCGGGGCTTTTGGCCTGACATTCAAGCCGCAACCAAGCGTAAGACGCATGATCGCACTAGACCGGGGCATCGCTATACCATTATTCATTACTGTGGAAGGCAGCAGACTATCGAATGTCGTGTATTGCCAATGATGACAAAAGCACCCTTGGCTATTTCGGCCGTTAAGCAGGTCATTGAAATTACCAATGCTTGCCTTTATGTATTGGGCGCAGAAGATAAACGAGAAGTTGTTAAGGGTAAAATTCTCATGAAGAACGGTGTTTCTTACGAAGAATTTAGTGAAGAAGTTATTTAGGAAAGGACTTAAGCTATGTGTGTTATTATGCTGGTGCAAGAAGCTAGGCCCACCCCGGAAATGATTGATCGTGCATGGGATTCCAATGGCGATGGGGGTGGCGTGGCGTGGCGTGAAAATGGATTTGTAATGTTCCGTAAAGGCATTATGAATAGAAAAGACTTTGCGGAACTTCTTGCTAAAACGCCTATGCCTTATGTAGCGCATTTCCGCGTTGCTTCCGTAGGCGGAGTTCAAAAGGAGCTTACGCATCCATTCCCTATCGAGTTGACGGCTCCGATTACTCTTGTAGGTAAGACCAAGGGTTACGTTCTGTTTCATAACGGGCATTGGGGTTCTTGGAATGAGAAGGCCATGGAAGCGGCTATTCGTAGTAACAAGCCGGTTCCTTTTGGTGATTGGTCCGATACTCGCGCAATGGCTTGGTTGTGCAGCATTTACGGGCACGGATTCCTGAATTTCCTTCCGTCTCAGAAGGGTATCTTGTTTGGACCGAAAGACATGGACATTCTAACCGGTGACGGTTGGACTGAAATCAATAAGGTATGGTGTTCTAATGACTACTTTATCAAGAAGAAATCATATTCCAACCATACACCTACCCGTTTTTGCACTGTGGGACAATGCATGAATCATTGTATGCCCGGTAAAGAAACGTGCGCTGTGCATGAGCCTACATCTAATAATGGCGGTACGCTTACTGCCGGACAGACGCATTCAGGTAATGGTAATACTAGGGCTTCAGGCGGTAGCTCTAACGTTTCCCCTTTTCCCCTAGGGGCTCTGGTAACAGTAGCCCACGCACAGATGCTCCATCGCCAGAATTTGCTAAGCAAATCGGCCCTGAAGAAAATCAAGCGGGACCATCAGTGGCTGGAAGCGGGGGGAAAGAAGGCGGAAAGAGCAAAGAAGTCGCTAGAAATGCACACGCAAGTGATTGTGTCGGTGCTTTCGGGTGGGCAAGTGCATTAAATCCGAAGAAGTGGCGTGCGGGGTTTTTTCACGACGACGGTGATGATGCAGAAGTAGATCCGCGTAATCCGGGTGCATTCGGAATTGGTAGGGGTGTAATGTGATTGTTTCTAATACTGCCGATTTAGCAAAAGCTTGCGCTCCAAAAGAATCAGAGGAAGAGTTTGAAGAAGACCCTTCCGAAGAAATGTCCGAAGATTTATCCGAGGCTTTGGATATGCTAAAACGTTGTGCCGTCCTTGCTGATTACATCTCAGATCCGTTGTTTTGTCGTGCATTGTCCAAGCGAGAGCGAGATGCTATGGCTCGCTTATCGGATGAAGTGAATACACTTGTAGATCGCATCAATGCTGAATATACGGAGGCATTAGAATGAAACTAGAAAAGTTTCTAGAGACACAAGGAAAAGTTACGAGTAAAACGTCTTGTTGCTCCAAGCATGAAGCACACATGGGTGCAGTAGAACTACCCGAATACCCCGATCTAACTGATTTTGCAGACGGTAGGGATTATTATGGTTTTCCCCTAGTCAAAGCGGCTAGGACAGGCTCTAGTGGAATTGCGTCTAATTCCCCAATAATTTTAGATACTGTCAATACATTTAGAGAGGAAAAATAATGATGATTTACATTTATCGCCGTGCCGCTAGTGAAGGTGCTACGCTTCTTGCAGAAGACATTACATTGTTGGGAACTCGCGCTCGTCGCACGCAGGGTCAGATGCTTCGGCAGAACATTCAGCCGGGAGACGCTGTTGTGTGTTGGGGAGACGCATTGCCAGAAGATTTGCGTGTTCGTCCCAATCAGATCAAGGTGCTTAATAACGTTGCACCTTTGAGTAAGTATCAGGAAGCAGTCAGGTTGCGAGAGGCCGGTGTGTCGACTGTAGAGGTAGCATTACAGCGTCCTGCACCTAGGGTAGTTGCCCGTGCGCCGTTTGCTGTTGATCGTTATGCAATACTTCCCGGAAATTACACAGCCCTAGAACTTGCTGGTGTCATTGCACAGGCGCAGGAGTTTATTCGACGTGAGCAGACGCGTAGGGCCGCTTATGACGCTCAACCCGCGCCAGTTGCCGACAACAGCATTTGGCTTGCACGTAGGAACAATCATGTAGGCGGCTCCGATCTGCTTGGTATTCGTCCCGGCGGGGCTGGCGATTACTACAGCAAGAAGGAAACGCTTGTAGAGGAATTCCGCTTGCATATGTTTGACGGCAAGAGCATTCGCGCTGGCGTCAAGCGCGTTCGTCCCGAAGGCCGTCCTAATACTGGCGGCGCTGCCCATGAGTGGATTAGGTCATATGACGCGGGTTGGATTATTGCGTATGAGGGGTTCCAATCTACTAAGGCGCAGCGTGAGCTTGCAGCTAGTGCCCTTACCGCATTGGGCCTTAATTTTGGAGCGGTAGATATTGGTCGCAAGGCTGATGGTTCTCTTATTGTTTTGGAAGTAAATCGTGCGCCGGGGGTTGAGGGAGGCACAGCAGCGGCGTATGCGAACAAGATCATTGCTTGGGCGAGGGGCTAATGCAGAGACATAACAATATTAGTATTACCGGCTTTCTATGTTGCGGTATTAAGGAATTGTATGGAGTTTCTTATTATCCGCGAACACCGCGTAGAGCGTTCATTGATTTTTTAGCTTCATATGGTTATATGCCATTGCGTGCTGGAGCTTTCATCTTTACAGACGCATATCCATCTGGTAGTAGTCCTAGTTATGGGGCTAGATTTGCAGCTTTCTTGATAAAAAACAAGCTTGGTAACATAACAGAAGTAGAACCATTCCATAACCCGAATAGTCATAATAAAGTAATTACATATATTTGGGCTCCCGATCAAGACGCAGTTGTAGCGTGGCATAGAAAGAATGTGCTTAAGCAGAAGGTAACAGCAAGTCCGTTTTTAAAGGGGAAGTAATGTCCGTATTTGTGTTTGCGCCTATTTTGTACAAGGGCACTCGCGAATTAATCGAGGCGCTTGACGCAAAGCGCCTTGTTAACTTCGATGGTATGCACTTTAGACACAAGGGTAAGCTTATTGAATTTGACAAGAACGATACCATTATTTCATGGGGCCGTTGTTTGCCTAAGCTAGAAAATGTTAATGTTATTAACAATAGTTGTGAATTTATTACGCCGACAATAGCATCTGCATACAAGCAGTGGACAAATAAATTTTACAACATACTTAGAAATTCTGGTATACATTTACTGTTTCCAACTTACAGTAACATAGAAATTGGTGATGCCACCGGTTATTGGAAAACATCTGATTTTCCCGGTTACGCTACTTCTTTTGTAGCTTTTGGAGAAGAATACGATTTTCATTTCGCAGGTAAAACTTTGTTACGTGTTGGAACCAAGCGTAATGTAAGGCCCATAGCAACTTCGATAGATGTTTTCAATAAGGCTCCTGAATTGTGGGCACACCCTTCCATTAAGAGTAATGCAAATGGATGGGAACGTGTTTATGCACCTAAGACTACAGCAAAAGAATTCCTTTCAGTTGCAATTGAAGTAAGGGATGCATTAAATATTGATTTTTGTAGCATTCATATTGCTTATAGCAAACCTAGAACGTTGTCTTTATTTCGCAAAGTTGAATTGCCTACAGATTTGGACCCCGAAGGCGTTAAACTGTATGCGGAAGCAATTAAGAGGATGTTATGAAAGAATGGAACTTAGAAGAAGGAATTGGGGTTGTAAGGACGTTGCAACCAGAAATTAGAGCGTTTGGTTATCATGTAGCATTGGGTGGTGGAGTTATTAATAAAGGAGTTAGCGCTAAAGACTTAGACCTTTATTTTCTACCTATGGGCGGCTTTAAAGATAGTGAATCTGTTTCCAGTCCAGAGAAATTACTTGAATTTCTAACTAGCTTTTGGGGTGAGCATAAGAAGATTGGTAAAGCTGATTACGAAGATGCAGATAAAGATCCGCAAATGGATTGGGGTCAAATTCCAGACGCCGCACAACTGCCTCGTTGGAACATTCAAATGGAAAATGGCATGTTACGTGCAATACCCAATCCAGTTCGCTTTGATCGCGCAGTTGCAGCCGTAGACATTGAACGCAGTAAAGAGGCAAAACCACATGCTATTTACCGATATGCGGTAACTTTCTTGCGTAATAAGATTGAACGCATTGATTGTTTTATCTTTTAAGGAGTAGTAATGAATAGCAATGATGAAGTGATTTGGTTAGAGTTAGATATCCAGAGAGGGCCAATTCAAGGTGCCTTGAAAAACTCTATAGGGTTAATTATTCATGCTACTGCTGATCCTCAAATTGAGCAGTTCATGAAATTACATAGCGGGGGAGAAACTGTCGGAGTAGAAATGTTTGGAACTAGCTGGTTACCTGTTAACGATCAACCGTTGCAAGTATACAAGACACCTAGGAATTTCCTAACAACTAGTCCGCGATATTCGGTTAATGCTGTAGGTCGAGAAATGCTTCCTGTTGGAACGCGAGACGGCATAGATCCACTTGGAGAGGGTCCAGTAAATCTATCCTTTCTACGTTTGGTAGGTATTAGTTCCAGTGCCGGTGTCAAGTTCGGTTTGGCGGGCGCTTTTTCAAAAGCGTATGGCAAAGCATTACACACATCCATCGCTGCTGAAATGGATAACTTAGTTAATGGTTATATTAGTCCTATTCGGTTAAATCTTCGTATCGTTAGTAAGAGGTAGCAATGGCTCAGGTAGTTGCAAAAAAGAGATTCCGGTTCTTTGCCATCAAAGTGGGCGATACTAATAATATTGAAATTAGGCGTTCCATTATGCCTTTAAAGCGCGTAACATCTAAATTGATGATTCCGCGTGCGTCTGGGTCACCAGACTACGATCCGTATACCGGAGAAGCAAATAGAGGTGCGCTTTTAACCCAAACAGTGTATACTGGTGGTCGAGTTATTGCGTATACCGGAGCCCTTAGATTTCGCCACACTTTACCTAATGTGGTTTTTATTAAAGGTTATGCAGAATTGACCCGAGACCAGAAGAATGCTATACTACCGCATTGCTTGCGGATTACAGTGGAGTAAACATGACAGATACAGAGAAGCTTGATTTTATTATTGGATTGCTAGGTGATTTGGCAGAGGCGCAGGATACTTTTAAAGAAGAAGTAACTGAGCAGATTGCTGATGTAGAAGAGAAGTTAGCTAACTTGGATTTGCCGGGACGTAATTACGATATTGACGGCGAGTAGATTATGAGTTTAGATGAATTGATGCAGCATTTGCACGGCCTTATAGAAGCGCATCCAGAGGCGCAGGACGCGCAAGTGTGGGCTACGGATCGTAAGGGTAAGAAGGCTATACATGTTCAGTATGTGGGATATGATCGTAGGCATAAGCCCGCTAGAGTTAAGTTGGAGGATTAATGTTGAGAAGGCTTTTATATTGGCTTGGAATCGTTGATCTTGTTTGGACTTACTATTATGGTGGAGCTCGACATTTGCGTATTGTTTGGTATGATACTAAAGGTAATGGTTATGTTTACGGCATTTTAGGACCGACATTTGGTTGGAGTGAGTCTAATTTAGTTAGCCGTCTTAGAAATGATTTCAAGTTAGAAGGGGGTCGTTCTTATTTGGAAGCATGGGCTCCGTATAGCGATCCAAAGAAATTGCAGAATGGTATTGGCAAACTTACGTTTTGGAAGTATCGAGGGAATTAATGGGATCGTGGCATTCGCCTCAAAGTATTTTTAATCTCGGACACCGCGCAGTAGCGGACTTGTTCACTGTCCCTGTTCAGGTGCAGGAGAAGGTTGACGGTTCGTTCTTTGCGTTTGGGTTGTATGAAGAACAGGTAACATCTGAATACACAAATGCAGCGCATTACGAACTCAAGATCCGCTCAAAAGGTGCAATGATGATCCCCGATGCGCCGCAGGCAATGTTCAAGAGCGCTACGGAAGCCGTTCAGAAACGTCAGCATTTGCTCAAACCGGGTTGGCAGTATCGCGGAGAAATCCTTTGTAAACCTAAGCACAATGCTTTAGCTTATGATCGTACGCCAAAGGACAACATCATTCTTTTCGACGTGCTTACAGACGAAGAAGTATACCTAACATACGATGAATTGAAGGCGGAAGCGGAACGCCTCGGACTCGAAGTTGTACCGCAGTTATTCTCAGGTATGATTACTACCGCCGAAGAATTGAGGAAATTCTTGGATAGGGAAAGCATACTAGGTGGTCAGAAGATCGAAGGTGTGGTTGTAAAACCATTAAATCCTCTTTACGGTCCTGACAAGAAGATGCTGTTTGGTAAGTTCGTGTCCGAGGCGTTTAAGGAGGTTCATAGGAAAGCTTGGGGCGAGAGCAATCCCGGTCCCAAGGATATTATCCTACAGCTTGGTGAGCGTTACGCTACGCAGGCTCGTTGGCAGAAAGCGCTAATTCACTTGCAAGAAGAGGGAGTTATTACTGATAGTCCCAAGGATATTGGGCTACTAATTAAGGCAGTAGCACCCGATGTTCTGAAAGAATGCGAAGAAGAGATTAAAGAAGCGTTGTTCAAATACGCATGGCCGCACATTAGCCGTATGGTTACTCGCGGTCTACCGGATTGGTATAAGAATCTTTTGTTAATTAATCAGTTTGAAACGGAAGCAACAAGCGCTCTGGAGCAGAGCACTACTGAGGTTTAATACATGTGGTTATTGTTTGTATTGATTATAGCGTTTGTATGGGTTATTATTGCGCCTAAGGAGTAAGTTGTGAAGAAGCCTGCAAGTCCAGAACAGCTAGCCGTAGATATACTAGAGCGTTCTAGTTGTTCTGTTAAGGTAGGTGCGGCCATTGTGGACAGACAAGGACGTATTATTAGTTGGGGTTGGAACTCGGTAGGTCCAACAGGTTTGGGTCTACATGCTGAGTGCCACGCTATTCAGCGAGCTAATCGAACCCGACTTGCGGGTGGAACTATTTATGTAGCTAGCACTAGGGCAAGGAATAGAAAGATTGTTCTTTCTAAGCCTTGTCCAGAGTGCGAAAAGGTTATTGTTAAGAATAAGCTTACGGCAATTTGGAGAGATAACGTAGGGGAGTGGAACACGTAACATGGAGCACTATTACATATCGGACCACCACATATCGCATTGGAACATTATCCAATATGCTAATAGACCATTCGCTAAGCTTGAGGAAATGAATGACGCATTGGTTACTTACCATAATGAGATCGTAAAGCCACAAGATCACGTCAGCTTTCTTGGTGACGTAACACTTAAGCGTGGTGGTAAGCAGGATAAGGAATGGTTTATTGCGGAGATGAAACGGTATAACGGACATAAACGTCTTTATCTTGGCAACCATGACCATTTCCCAATCAAGACGTATTTGGAGGCAGGGTTTGAAAAGATATATGCAACTTGGCGTTCTGAAGACGGAATTATATTTTCCCATATCCCTATTCATCCTCGTTCATTGGGATCTGCTATTGCAAATGTTCATGGTCATATTCACAATATTCCTGACTATGACTCCGCTGTCATTGCTGATAGGATTATCCCATACATTAATGTCTGTGTGGAAGTTATGGATTACAGACCTATATCCAGATGTGAGTTGTTAAATCGGATTAAGAATAGAGTAGCATATAACTTTATGCAACAGAGGGAACAATGATGTTAGATTGGATACGCGCTACACCGCCTAGAGTGGGCTCTAGGTGGGAATACTGCGGTTCATATGGCTCTTTGGTTGCGGTTGTAACCAAAGTGGAGAACGGCAGAGTCTATTATCGTTGGCCCATCGACGGTAGTAATAGGTCAATTAGAAGCTTTCGTGCTGCTTATACTGAGATTGAGGGATATACTCCGTGGTTAAACGGGTATTAACTCTAAACAATAAGCATCTTTACTTACGCAATAAGGAATAAAACTATGCCAGATGATCCCAAAGTAAAGGAATTCGTCAAGAGTATTAAACATTTATTTACACCCGCGCAGTTAAAACGCGCTATGCAGGAGTTGGAAGAGGAAGAAGATGAAGACATTGACGATGACAAGGGGTCTGCCGGGTAGTGGGAAAAGTTCGTGGGCAGCAGAGCAGGCTGGTTGTACTGTAATTACCAAGGACGATATCCGTGCAGAATTAGAAGCTGGCGGTTGGAAGTGGAGCAAAGAAGGAGAGAAGCATGTTCTTGCTATCCGCGATACTCGAATTATTGACGCTTTCCGTGCTGGTTATTGCGTTATCAGCGCAGATACTAACCTTGCTCCAAGGCACAAGGCACGGCTCATGGAATTGGCAAAGCAGCAAAAGGCCCAATTCATTGTTAAGGACTTCACGCACGTTCCCTTGGAAATCTGCATCCAACGGGATTCTCAGCGAAAAGAACCGGTCGGTAAGGATGTAATTATGGGTATGTATAACGAGTTCTTGAAGATTGACGCGGAACCGTATGTGCCGGATACGAGCAAGCCTATTGCGCTTATTTGCGATCTAGATGGGACTCTAGCCCTACATGAAGGGCGTAGGAGCATCTTTGACTACAGTAAGTGTGACAAGGATGCTGTAAACAGGGTTGTATTCAACATCATTCATCTGTTTGCCAAGGAAGGATATACCATTGTGTATATGACTGGACGTGATGAATGGTGTAGGTATCAAACAGAGGATTTCTTGGCAAGTAACGGGTGCCCACGCGGTCCTTTGTTCATGCGCCCGGACGCCGACAAGCGCAAGGACTTTGTTGCTAAGGCGGAAATGTTTGACAAATTCGTCAGGAAAGAGTATAATGTAAAGTTCGCTTTAGACGACCGGGATCAGGTTGTTAAGATGTGGCGGGCTTTGGGGCTGACTTGCTTGCAGGTTGCAGAGGGCTCGTTTTAATGGGTAAACAAGGTGGTTATGAGGCGCATATTACCTGTGATAAGCAATATGCTAGAGAAGTAGAGCAAGTAGCTGAAGCAACAGGATGGGTATTCTCTGTTATCAGTGGGTGCCCAATCCTAGGGCAAGGGACTTATTGTTACCTTACTAATTATAACAAGGACAATCCGGCTCTATTACTTGCAAGTATGCAGGGTGTTTCTAGAGGGCTGCAAGATAGAGGAGTTTCTGTATTGCGCAGTAAGATAGAGCACATTGTTTATGATAGTAAGACGGGTGTAAATGAGCTTTGAAGTCGATGCCCATTTATTGCCCAACTGTATGTAGTTTATTGGGATGTAGCACAATTGGACAGTGCATCTGGCTCTGAACCAGACGGTTGGAGGTTCAAGTCCTCCCGTCCCAGCCATCGGGGGATGGCGAAATTATCAAACGCAGCCGCATAAGAGCGGTCACGGAAGTCAGTAATGCTCCGCTTGGAGGTGCGAGTCCTTCTCCCCCGACCATTTTAAGAAAGATTATTTATGTTTAATGAAATAAAGGCGTTACAGCAGGAGATCGAGCGGCTGAAGGCGAAAGCGCAAGAGATGGCGGAGGCCGCAGATTCACCGCGTCCTGAGATTCATGCCGTCTATCTACGAGAAGGCGCGGGCCTGCTCCGTCAAACAGCAACCGAGTGGGAGCGCCTCTCCGCCCGCCTGCGGGAGGTGGAGCAGGAACGGCCGGAGCGGATTGTTCAACAGGCCGCGCTGATAGATGCCAAGGTCCGTCAGAAGTATGACGCCGACCTAAAGACGTTTCAAGAGCGTGCAGAATCCGCCGAATCCAGACTCACCGCCCTCGACGGGGAAGCCAAGCAGGGCATCAGCAACGGCTTGGCCTTATCAGCAGAGTCACGCGGTTGGCGTCAGCGCTGCGAATCTGCCGAGGCCGCGCTCATCACAGCGCTAGAGCAAATCGCCGCCATTGGGGAAACGCTCAGCGTAACGAGAGCGGCGTATGAAGCGCGGCTCACCGCCACGGTGCGGGAGCTTGAAGGGAAACTGGTGCCAGAAATCGTAGAGCGCGAATCCGCCGAGGCCACGGTGCTCGCGCAGGAAGAACAGTATGAAGTTTTGGGCGAGGCGTATCAGCAGGAACGCGCCAAGCTCACCGCCCTCGACGGGGCGCTGAAGGCCAAAGCTGAGAGATTA
>Ga0137317_1000033_pt1 | contig 16107 bp, 23 predicted proteins | sample EasRivERMZT266_2_FD_106651 | JGI IMG/M metagenome (GOLD analysis project Ga0137317, IMG submission 106651) | Soil microbial communities from meander-bound floodplain in the East River, Colorado, USA - East River MetaG ERMZT266_2 | ecosystem: Environmental > Terrestrial > Soil > Floodplain ...
CTGCATCACGGCCACAAGGTGGCTTACATCTCGCTTGAGATGTCCACCGAGCAATTGCTGGCGCGGCTCTTGGCCATTTTTGGCAACCGCAACATCCGCGAGCTAGAACCCGGGCCGATGTACGCACCGACCACCTACGAGGCGGCGGTGGCGATGCTGCTGGATAAATGCGCAGACGGCGCTGGCTTGTTTATCGCTGAGCGCCCCAGCCAGGAACTCACCGCAGTGCAGGGGCAGACGGTCGCCGCGGTGCAGAATGGGTGCCGGCTTGTCGTGATCGACTACCTGCAACTCGTCAACGTGGTCGGCACTGACGGAATCTCCGAGCAGACACGGCGAGTCAGCCAGATGGTGCAGCGCTTGGCGTTCGATGAGCAGGTGACCACGTTGGCGTTGAGCCAATTCAACCGGGCCACGTCGTTCGCGAAAGAATCCCCAACGGTTCACGGGCTCACTGGCTCCAGCGCCATTGAGAACGACTCGGATCAGGTGTTGCTGCTGGATCATTCGCAGAACGACCGCGTTGGGGCGACGATGGACACGCGGGTGCTGCTGGCAAAGAATCGCCACGGCCCGCAAGCCACGATGCATGTGCGCTGGGACTTCACGACGCTGACGCTGCGCGAACGCGAACCGACACTGGATGAGTCGGCGAAAATACACGGCATCAAGACAGGGTCACGCGCATGAGCGGCGAGATCCGCTGGGTTGCCTTGCTCCCCGATCCCGTCACGGGCCTGGATCAGCCAATAAAGGCAATCAGTGGCCAAGACATGGTGTGGATAGCGCCAGATCAGAAAGCTGCCACTAAGCAGGTCAAGGCTGCACTCTCCCTGGCGGCCTATACGCTCTGTGCGGTAGTGAGCGTCGTCGATTGGGAAGCACGAAAGCAGATCAAGCAAAGGCCCAAGCTGATCCACGAGCCGTACACCCATCGCGGCTTCACGATGCGCAATGCATCGCAGGCCTGCCTGACCTGCGGGGTTCCCGTCAATCCATCCGCGCTGTATTGCGCGGCCCACCGGAGTTGGAAAGCGCGGAAACGATACACACGGAGCGCCTAACGCTTATGACTGATCCCTCAACACTCCCAGCCGACGACGGCGCACTGGTAGCAGCCATCGAGCAAGCGCACACGTCGCTCTCGGATCGTGGATGGCTGTACTGCGAGTGCTGCTCCAAGGCTGACGAGTTGTTCGCGTTCCCTTGCGCGCCGCTTCGTGCTGCACAGCGCCTACGGGCAGTAGGGGCAGAGCGAGACGAGGCGAAAGCGGAAGCCGTAGAGATGGGGAAGTTTGCCGACGAAACCGGAGAACGCACACAGGATTCGCTGCACAAGGCTCTCGATCAACTCGGGATTCCGACAAGCCATTACGGCCCCGGCAAGTGGTACGACGGCTCCATCGCGCGTATCCAGCAAGCGTTGACGGGTTCGGATTACAGCGTCCTCGGAACCGTGAAGGCGCGCGGCCACGTCGAGGTCCCAGAGAACAGCCTGAGCGTCGGACAAAACGTTCGGGTCGTACTGCTCCGCAAAGCAGATTCTCCCGCTCTCGCAGTCCCACACCCAGACACCGAAAAAGAGGCAGCGCAATTGCGCGAAGCGGTCAACAAGATCGCAGGCGGCGAGTGGCTGATTGGCTCGTGGTGGCTTGATACTGGATTCTGCTGGCGCGTGAACGTGCGCGATGAGCCAAGTAAGCACGCCACATCAACGACGTACAGCGGAACCGACTTCACTGGCGCGCCGCCTGCTGATGCTGCACTCGCCGCCCTCCGCGCCGCCCCTGGTGGGAACCAGAGGGAGGGAGACACGAATGGCTGACGACGCCCCCACGGTGCGCGAACGGATCGAGGCGGTACGGGACAATACAGCGGCACATCTGGCAAGCCCCGTTGACCATCGCGTTGACGGTCAGGCTGCGTTGTATGCCGTGAACGAGCTAGCCAAGGCGTTCCTTGCGCATCTCGCAGCGCCTGTGCCGACAACAGCAACTGAATGGCTCGCCTCAGAGGCGCTAGGGGCGCGGGAGGACTGCGATCTGTGTGTGAAAGGTATTTGTTCCAAGCATCAGCCTACGCAGGAGCAATTCGACGCGATGCAGGCAGGTTATGCGGCGCAACTCGATCCTCGTCCTGTGGTGGTGGGCGCTGGCGAGGAGAGCGGTGCTACGGGGCAACGCGCCAGCGTCCTCGGCGATCAAGCAGGTACAAATCCTGCCCCAACCACACCCGCCAGCGTCCCGCCATTACCGACTCGGGTAGAGCGGTGGGCAGTGTTGAATCGAGTTGGACATTTCAAGCTGACGCACGAGGACCTTGTAGGCGCAAACAATTATGCCAAAGCAGGCGATCGCATCGTCCACCTTGTCGAACTGCGCGAGGGCGAGGAAATCGTCAGCAGCGAATGGCTGAAAGACGACAAGGCGTGGACGCAGGCCGCGCTTGATTACGCCGAGGATCGTTTCACGAAGGCTGAAACTGCTCTCGCTGCCCTCACCGCCGAGCGGGCACGGGGCGTCGAGGGTGTGGTGGAGATGCTGGCAGAATCCGATGGCTGGCAGCGCATAGGTGGCACCGCTGTGCCGCTCGGCGCGCGTGGTCCGATGACGACCGCTGTCATTGTCCCGTTCGACCTCGGCACCCGTGTCCGGGTCACTGCCCTGCACCCCAAGGAGCACCCATGAGCGTGAAACCCCGCATCATCAGCAAAGCCGTTAGGCAACTGCGCGCACTCGCCAAACAGCTCACCGCCCTCGCCGCCGAACTCGACGCGAACGACGCACGCGAGACGCGGCTGGACCCGTCGAAACGGCGCAAGACGCGGAAGGCGCGCAAGGCAACGCGGTGAAATTGACTCCCCGGCAACGCGACGTCGTCGCCCTGCTGGACGCGGGCTTAAGCTGCCCCCAGATCGCGCGACGGCTTGGCATTGCTTTGGCGACGGTGCGGTGCCACGTTCGCGACGTCGCCGCCCTCGTCCCCGGTGAACTGCCAGCGCTCCGGCGCGTGAGGCAAAATGCGACCAAACTCCTGGAGGCAGCAGCGTGAAGATGGAGCCAGCGTTGACGGTGGAGGAATGGGCGGCGTGGAGGATTGAGCCCTTGTCACTCAAGGGCCAGCTCGTCGTCCATGACGATGCTGATGGGCTTGAGATCGTCACGTACGAAAATCCCGGCGACGTGGCTGGCATGGCGAAGTTCAAGATCGACACATGGGACCGTGGCGGCATCGCTGGTGTTATGGCTCTCGCCAATCACGCCCTCCCCGACGACGACCCGCGCAAGATCACGAGGGCGGATGTAGAGAACCTGCGCGATGAGGCGCGCGCACAACGGGAGCAGTACAGCGATGAGCACATGGGCCTTTGGTTGGATGGCCTCGCCGACAAGCTCGCCGCACTCCTGCCTCAGGAAGGTTCCACAGGGAACTAGTCACCTGCTGATACCGCCCCTGTCGACTTCGCTCCACACTTAGGCTCGACGCACTGTCTGGAGCAGACACCTGAGTCCCGAACTCGAGTCGGCCGTTGCAGAAGCGGCGAAGGAACCCGAAGGCCCCATGTATTGGCGGGGCCTTCTTGCTGTCGGTCCCGAAGACGAAAACTTCTCCGACGTGCTGGCGAAACTCATCGCAGAGGCGGAGGGCGATAAAACCAGAGACCAGTTCGGGTTCAGTTCCCCTGACGAGTTGTACAAAGCCGAGAAATTGACTCGCGGTCGCCGCCTGTTTTCGTCGCGCGAGGCTGAACGGCAACGCCGGGAAGCAGCGGCGTGAGCGACGGCAACGGTTCGAACGGCAACGGCAACGGCCATGTGGAAAACTCCGTCAATAACTCCGTCCAGAATGGGCGGAACGGCGGCACGCTGCGCGTTGGGAATCCTGGCAATAAAGGCGGACCCGGACGGCCGCCATCCAAGATCCGCGAGATCGCGAGAGACGAGTGGGCGGCGTTGATCCCGATGCTGCGACGGGTCGCACGCTCAGCCAAAGAGGCGACCTCCGACCGGCTCCGTGCCGCTGACCAGCTAGGCAAATACGGCCTCGGCACCACGATGACCGAGACGGACACCGAAGGGCACGACGTACCGCGGCCCCAGGTCATCGCGTACATCCCCGAGAATGGCCGCATCAGCAACCGCTGAGCTGATCGAAGTCCGGCCGCAGCCGGGCCCGCAGGAACTGTTTCTCAGAACGCCCGCCGACATCGCCATCATGGGCGGGTCGGTGTTCGGTGGCAAAACGTGGTCGCTGATCTTCGAGCCGCTGCGGCACAAGGACGTCAACGGGTTCAATTTCGTGGCGTTCCGCCGCCTCATGCCAGAGGTAACGAATCCCGGTGGCATGTGGGACGAGGCTACGGCGTGGTATCCGCTGTTCGAGGGTGAGCCGCATGTGCAGGCGCGAGAATGGCGCTTCCCGTCAGGCGCCAAGGGCAAGTTCTCCGGGCTCCAGTACGACACCGACGTCAAGGACTGGTTAGGCAGCCAGATCGGCCTCCTGATCTTCGACCAGCTCGAGGAGTTCAGCGGACACCAGTTCTGGTCCCTGATCGGGCGCAATCGCTCGACCACGGGCGTTGCGCCCTACTGCCGTGCGTCATGTAACCCTGATCCTGATTCGTTTGTCGCCGACCTGATCGAGTGGTGGATCGACCAAGAGACGGGCTATGCGTTCCCTGACCGTTCCGGTGTCGTCCGCTGGTTCATCCGCGTCGATGATACGCTAGTCTGGTCTGAGGTCACCTGTCCGCCTGACGAGTACGATCGCTTCGACGAGTACGAGACGAAGGCGCACGCGGATCTCGACGCCAAGCATCCCGGCAAGGGCCAATGGGCCAAGTCGCTGACGTTCGTGCTAGCGCGCTTGCAGGACAACCGGATCGGCGTCACGAAGGACCCTGGCTACGAAGCCAATGTGCGCGCGATGTCCTTCGTCGAGCAGGAGCGCCTGTTAGGCGGCGACAAGGGCGGCAACTGGAAAATAAGGCCAGCGGCTGGGCTGGTGTTCAATCGCGCGTGGTTCGAGATCGTGGATGCGGCCCCCGCGAAGGCGGAACGCTGCCGCGCATGGGATAAAGCCGGGACAACAGGTGCGGGCGACTGGACCGTTGGCGGCAAGATCGCCAAGGCCGATGGCGTGTTCTACATCGAGGACGTGACGCGCGGGCAATGGGCGGCGAACGATCGGGAGAACGTGGTGAAGCAGACCGCGCTCGCGGACGGGCCGTCGTGCTGGGTGCGGCATGAGCAGGAGCCGGGTTCCGGTGGCAAGGAGAGCGCCGAAAACACGGACAAGGCGCTCGCGGGTTACGCCGTCCAGCGGGTGCCCTCCACGACGAATCTCGTCGCCCGCTCGCAAGGTCTCGCCGCACAATCGCAGGCGGGCAACGTAAAGCTCGTGCGCGGGCCCTGGAATGAGGCGCTGCTGAAAGAGCTGCACGCCTTCCCGACCAAGGGCGTCCCGGATGACCAGGTGTCATCGCTGTCGCTGGCGTTCAATGCGCTGACGTTAGGTCTGGCCCTGCGTGCGCGGAGCCTGACCTGATGGCCGGCAAAGCCTTGGTCCGCTTCCCCGATCGCGGCGTGAAGGTCTTGCGGCCAGAGAGTCAAGCCAAAGGCGTCACGATCAGCTATCCCGCTGAACTCTTTTTCGGTATCGCGGATCGCGACTTGGTTGACTCCCCTGTCAGTGCCCGTCGCGCCTATGCGGTGTTCGCGCTCTGCTACGCCTGCATGCAGTACCGCGCGGCCAAGCTGAGCGAACCCCCCGTCTGGATCTTCGACGAAGTGGACGGCGAGGAAGTGCCGCTGGAGGGCGAACACGAACTCAGCGAACTGCTCGAGCAGCCGAATCCGGATATGGGGATGCAGGATCTGCTGGAGCAGGTGTCGCTGTACCTGGACGCGACGGGCGCGGTGTTGCTGGTCAAGAACAGGGACCACGCGGATCGCGTCGGCTCGATGTATCCGTACGCGAAAGACGAGTTCAGCGTCGAGCCAGCGGACGGGCGGCTGTATGGTCGGTTCCGGGTGCAGACACTCACGGGCTACAAGACGTTAGGCCCCGATGAGGTGATTTACCTCAAGCGCCCATCGACCGAGCATATCATGCAGTCGACCGCCGCGATGGACGCAGCGTTGGCGCATGTGAACATCGGTCACGCCATGCGGACGGCAATTAAGGCCGCGATGCGTCACACGGTGCGTCCCGGTGCCATTTTCGAGGCGCCGGCCAATCTGGGAGAGGACCAGTTCAACCGGCTGAAAACGGAGATCCGCGAGACCTATGCTGGCCTCTGGAACATGGGTAACTCCATGCTCACCGAGGGCGGCATCAAGGCGAACGTGCAGAAGCCGTCGCTGGAAGATCTGGCGCTGGGTCCGATCAACGCCGATGTCGAGGTTGCCGTCTGCCAGGCGTTTCAGGTGCATCCGCTTTTAGTTGGCAGTCGCGTTGGCATGGAATCCAACGGCGGCTTCGCGGATTCGATTGAGCCGGCGACCGAACTCTTTTACGACGTCTCCGCGTTCCCGCTCTGGACGCGCATCGAGAAGGCGTTTACGGCGGGCCTGCTGCGTCCGATCGACGACAGCCCGCGCCGGTTTATCCGGTTCGACAAATCCAAGGTCAGGGCGTTGCAGCCGGATCTCACGGAGAAGATCGACCAGGCCGCGCGGGCCGTGTTCTGGACGGAAGCGGAGAAGCGGCAGTGGACGGGCAAGGAAGGCGGGTCGGATGAGATGCCCAGCGACAAGGCGGAGCGGGTCGCGGAAGAGCAGATGGCGCTGGGCGGCGTCGAGGAGACGGAGCAGCAGCCGCCGAACGGCAAGCATCGGCTGATTGATCTGGTCAAGAATGGCGACGGCTGGACCGCCAGAGTGAGCAATGGCAACGGCACTCACTGACGCCGCCGTGATCGCCGCCGTGATGGCAGCCGACTCGCTGCCGCTCACCGATACCGAACGCTGGCACGCCTTCGACGCCAAGGCGCGGCGCGAGGAATCCAGGTATCAGTCCGCTGCATTGGCATTGTTCGCGAAAGAGCGGGACCACGTTATCACGCGCATACTGGACAACGTCCCCGGCTTCAAGTCGCCGCTGGACCCGCATCCCGCGATCACTGACCCCTACGTCGAGGCCGCGCTGCTGTTCATCGCCGCCGATTATGCGCCCGGTGGCCGGTATCACGCGGCATGGCTGGCACGGTATCGTCGGCTGATCGAACGGACGATGCAGGTTGGTGCGCGGGGCGTGGACGCTCGTGTCGGGCTGTCGTTCCGCTTGGCGAACCCGCGCGCACAGGCCGCCATCCAGCGGCGCGTGACGCAACTGACGGGCAACGTCACCGAAACGACGCTCCAGCGCATCCGCGACGTGATCGCGCAAGGCCGCACCGAAGGCATTGGCATCACCGAACTGACATCCCGTATCCGCGAGCAGGCGTTCGGCGGTGCCGTCACGCAAGCGCGAGCCCGCACGATTGCCCGCACCGAAACGGTTGGCGCGCTGAACGAGGGTGCCTTCGTGGCAGCCACGTCAGGCGGCGTCATGCAGGCGAAGCGATGGCTCTCCCAACGCGATGCCCGCGTGCGCGATTCCCATGTCGACGCCGAGGGCGAAGGCTGGATCGCCATTTCTGGCGTGTTCGGGAATGGCTTGTCGCATCCGCACCAGGCGGGAGCGCCCGCCGCCGAAGTTATCAACTGTCGCTGCACGTTGCTCTATAGCGACCAGCCCCCTAACGAGGCCGGGCCATGACTGACTCGCATGAACTGAAATCCCTGAGCGCCCCCTTCGAGCTGAAAGCCATTGACGAGGGGGCGCGAACGTTTAAGGGCCTGTCCTCGACCTGGGACGAAGACTTGGGCGGCGACGTGATCCACGAGGGCGCGTTCGCCAGGACGATTGACCACTTCAAATCCAGCGGCAGAGTCATTCCGCTCACCGACGGCCATCCCGAACTGGAAGGCGCGGCCGGTGATCGCGTGCGCCGCGTGATTGGCAAGCTGGTGGACGCTGCGGAAACGAAATCTGGTGTCAGTTCTCAGTTCCAGATGGTGCCTGACGATGGAGACGCGGAAGCTGCGTTACGCCGCGTCAAGGGCGGATTCATTACCGACCTGTCGATCATGTACAAGGCCACCCGATCCGAACGGGAGAAGCCGTCCACTGAACGCCCGCGCGGTCGCCGCCATATCTACGAGCTGAAATGGTCCGGTGTCGGCCTCGTCATGCGCGGGATGAATCCCAGCGCACGGGCTGATGCCTTCAGCGTGAAATCGCTCTGCGCTGATCTCCGCGCTGGCACCCTCGACGATGAAACGAAGGCCGCTCTCCATGAGCTGCCCGCTGACCTGAAATCTCTACTCCGCGCACTCCTCGACGCCCCGCCCACACCGGCCGATCAGCCGCCCGTGGACACGCCGAAAGGACTCGCGCCTGATGATCCCGACCGGCTCGCGATCGAAAGCCTGCTCCGGGACCTCACCCTTCGCCGTCTCGCCACCGCCTAACGGCGCCCGGCACACGCGGAGCCACTGAAGCCCAATGCCAACCCCACAGCCCCTCACGCGAGGGGAGGACTGACGATGCCGGTCGATAAAACGAAACTCACCGCCTTGCTCGGTGAACTGGAGAAGATCCAGAACGAGTACAAGGGCAAGAACATGCCAGAGGACGTCGGCACCAGGTTCGACGCGCTGGCGCAGGAAGCGAAGGCCATGCAGGACCAGGCCGACGCCGACAAGAAGACGACGGAACGCGAGCAGGCGGTCGACCGCTTCAAGCGCTTCTCGCGCGAAGTGCCTGACCCGCTCGTGCCGGACGCGCCGGAACACAAGAGCAACGGCCGGATCGCGGGCTACGTGACGCCGGGCCAACTGTTCGCCGTGTCGCCAGCGCTCCGCGCGTTCGCGAAGGCGCGGTTCCCGAAGGGCCAGGTCTCGATGCCGACCGAGATGAAGAACCTGCTCCCGATCAAGGGCCTGCCGAATGGCCTGATCCCGCTGCTGGAGACGGAAGTCGAGCAGTACAAGGCGTGGGTCGACCAGTACGAAGCCAAGGACGTGACCGACGTCATCCCCGTTTTCGGGACCGACGTCATCGCCCCGAACCGCGTCGATCGCTTCGTGCAGGACACGCGCCCGGACTTCCTCACGTTGCGCGACGTGCTGAACGTCTCACCGACCTCCAGCCCCGTGATCGACTACGTGGCCGAGGTGTCGTACAGCGAGTCGGCCGGCATCGTGTCGGAAGGTGCCTCGAAGCCGCAGGCGGCTGCCGAATACGAGAAGCGGCGCGCCAACGTGGTCACGATCGCCGTCTGGATTCCGGTCACGGAACAGCAGCTCCAGGACGCGCCCGCGCTCATCAACCGCATCAACACGCGGCTGCTCTGGGACGTCAAGAAGGCCGAGGAGCAGGAAATCGGCTACGGCGACGGGTCCGGTGAGCACTTCGAGGGGCTGTTCGACTCGGGCTCTGGCATCAGCGCCATGCGCGACGAAGTGGGCGACACGCTCATCGACATCGTGCGCCGCGGCATCACCGACGTGATGACCGACGGCTACAACCCGAACGCGCTCTGGGTCCACCCGATCGACTGGGAGACCATCGAACTGGCCAAGGGTTCGGACGGCCAGTACGTGTGGGCCATCATCCGCGACGTGCTCGGTCCCCGCATCTGGGGCCTGCGCGTGGTGCAAGGGGTCGGCACGCGCATTTCGGGCGGCACGACGACCAACATGGCGGTCGGCGACTGGCAGGCAGGCGCGACGCTCTACGATCGCCAGCAGTCGAGCATTTCGGTGGGCTGGATCAACGAGCAGTTCATCGAAAACATGCGGACCATCCGCGCTGAGGAACGGTGCGCGTGGGCGCTGGAAGCGCCGAAGGCGTTCCGCATCTACGAGACGGCTTCGTAATGCAGGCACGGCCGTGCAAGACCGGGCTGGTGACGATGCCAGTCCGGTCTCCGGTTGGACGTGGGAGTCCGGTCCCGGTTATCCGGGCTCTCACGGTCGCGGAGACGCGGAAGCCATTGACGGTGATGGCGACGCAGAACTACCCGGCGCTCACGAAGTACCGCGGCGTGCTGTACATGCCGGGCCAGCGGTTCCCGATGGACCCGCTCGATGTGCCGGCGATGGCCGCGGAAGGGCTGGTGCAGGTGTTGGAAGATTTGCCGACGCCCGACTGGTGGGGTGCACCGGGGCGCGTGTTGCAATGCGAGCCGGGCGAAGGAAAGGTGTATGCGACCGCGCCCTCGGCTGGTGCGCTCAAGATCGTGCAGGGCACGGGCTACGATCCCGGGAACGCTGCTTACCGTTTTCATTCAGCGCTCAACGAGCACACGAAACATGCCTCAGCCTTCGTGCGCTACATCACGCGCAATAACAACCCGTTCCACTGCCCGACGCAGTACGACGCGACGCAGGACCAGGCGATGGCGCGGGCGCTCATCCTCGATGCCGACGTCGTGCATTGCCACGTCGATTGGATTCTGGCGCATAACGTCGGGCTCTCGCCACGGGCGAAGCGCGGGCAACTGGTGATCCGCCATTACCACGGGACCCAGTTTGACCCGCAGGGCAAGCTGATGCCGGTGAGTCAGCAGGTGCCGATCGTGAACGCCGTAGCAGACGACGCCATCGGGGCGACGCTGGTCGGTGCGCGGTTGACCCTTTGCGCGTTGCGGCCCGGCCGGATTCAGTGGCTCCCGATCACCGTCCCCGTCGCGCGGTATCAGTCGCTCGTGATTCCCGGCGAGAAGCCGTGGCCCCGGCGCCCGTTCCGCATCGCGCATTCGCCGACCAAGTCGATCATCAAGGGCACGCGGGAACTCACGCAAGTCGTGAAGCGGCTGCAAAAGCGCGGGCTCGCGGTCGAGCTGGTGATGATCGAGCGGAAGTGGCACCAGCACGCCTTGAGCCTGAAAGCGACGTGCGACGCCTGCTACGACGCCGACAAGCTCGGGATTCAGGGGTCAGGCTTGGAAGCCGCGGCGATGGGTCAAGCGGTGCTCGCGGGTGATAGCAGCGTCGCGGACCTGTACCGCGCCGAGATAGGCCACGTCCCCTACACGTTCACGCCGACCTGGCAATCGCTGGAATCGACGCTCGAGCGCATGGTGACGGATCAGGCGTTCTACGCCGCCGAAGCAGCGCGCGTCAACCGCTACGTGGTCGAGTATCACGACTACCCAGCAGTGGCGAAACGGTACGAGCAAATCATGGCGACGGCGTTAGGGCGGGACGACGTGCTGACACTGCCCTCTAAGCGGAGATCCCGTGGCACTGCCTGACGCGGACGACCTCAAGTCGTACCTGCGGATTCAGACGACGGCCGAGGATACGCTGCTCGCGGCGTTGGTCACGGCGGCAACGGGCGCGGTGCAAGCCTTCGTGCGTCGGCCGCTGCTCGCTGAGGCGCGCACGTTCGTCATCGAGAAGCCAGCCCGCGCGCTCTACGGCACGGTGACCATGCTGCATCTGCCGATCTATCCCGTGGCCGCAGAGGACTCGAATACCGCGGCGGCGGAAATCACCGACAGCGACGGCACCATCTTGGTAGAGGGCACGGATTACCGCATCGACCTCCGCACTGGCGAGATCTTCGGCCTCAGCGCGTCAGCCGAGTTCCCCTACGGAAATTGGCCCTACACGATCACCGCCTCGGTCGGCCTCTCGGCGCTGGACGAATACGCGACTGCCATCGAACCCGTGCTGTTTCAGGCGATCCTCGATGTTGCCGCAGACCTCTACCAGCGCCGCAACCCGGCCGCAGGCTCCGAATCCACGGGCGGCGGCGTGTCCACGAGTTACAGCGGCGGCTTACCGCCGCGAGTGCAGGATCTGCTGATGCCCTATCGCATGGTGCGCGCCTTATGACGACACAAACCGACCCCAATTTCCGGTACTGGGATTCCGTCGATCCCGAGACCTTCCTCGACCACGACTGGCAGAACCCGTCGCGGGCGTGGGCCACCGAGCACGCCATTGCGGCGGCCGCGCAGGGAGACGGCACCTTGCTCGAGGTCGGCCCCGGCCCCGGCGTGGACTACGACCGCCACTTTCGCGCGGCGGTGCAGGCCGATCGCATCCGGTACAAGGCGTACGAGGGCTCGGAGAACCTGTGCAATGCGCTGCGGCTCCGGTTCCCCGAGTCGTCCTGGCATTGGGCGAAGATCAGCGACCTCGAACCGGGGATCGCTGACGTCGTGTACGCACGCCATGTGCTCGAGCACCAGCCAGCGCTGGAACCCGCGTTAGGGCTCCTGCTCGCGGCGGCGCGGAAAACCGTCGTGCTGACGTGGTATCGCCCGCCCGGCCCGTCGGCGTTCGGTGAAATCTGGGAAGGCGTGCCGTGCCAGACGTATGCGCGCCCAGAGGTCATGGCGCGGCTCGCGGCGGCCGGGTTCCAGATCGTCGATCACCAGTCCTTTCCGACCAGCGGAGACGAGACGTGGGTGCTCCAGCGATAACGGCCATCAGCGACGCGCGCTGGGCGGAAGCCCAGGCGGGCGAACTCGCGTTTTGGGAGGCAGCCGATCGCCGGCAGCTCGCGCGGCAACTCGATCGCGTCTACATGCAGACGCTCGGGATCACCGCCGACACCGTGCGCGGGCGTTCGGTGCTCGACCTGGGCGGCGGCCCGCTGCCGCTCGCGGCGCTGTTCGCCCTGCCCGTGGCCTCGTATACCGTCGTGGATCCGCTGCCCGTCGTCGAGCAATTGACCTACCCGATGCTGCGAATCGTGGCGCCCGCGGAGACGTATTTCGGCCCGCCCGTCGATGAGGTGTGGGGCTACAACGTGTTGCAACACGTCATCGACCCGGCCGCCGTACTGCGCTCCGCGAAAGAGCATGGCCGTCTCGTGCGCTGGTTCGACTGGGTGGATACGCCGATCGAGGATCACCATCCGCACTCGTTGTCCGCTGATTGGCTGAGAGAGCAGTTCGACGGCTGGCGCATCGTGAGTGACCAGCGTCAGGCGATCCCGGTCGGGTTGAGCTATCCGCAATCGTACATCGCCATTGTCGCAGAAAGACCATTGACCTCCAACTGACCCCATCCCATGCCGCCGATTCGGATTCCAACGATCAAAGCGTCAACGAACGTGACGGAGCCAGCGGATTTGCCGCTGATGTTGTCCGGCGCGACGGTGTCGCTGACCGACGAGCAGATTAAGACAGTGCCGACCGCAGGATATGAAGTAGTTCCCGCGCCTGGAGCGGGTAAGGCGCTGCTCCTGATACAGGCGCTCATTACTAAGTCATTCGGGACGGGTCACGAGTACGAGACGTTTGACGCCGATTCCGGCTTGCTGCTCTATGTTGGCGACGCAGAGGCCTCGCTTCGCGTAGTTGAGGATTCTGCTTTCGGTGGGTTTCTCAGCAACGATGGGAGTGGCGCAGTGCTTCTGCTGCCAAAGCACGCCACCCGAGACGAGACCCCGTTCGACCCGCTCGCGGCGCCCATTGATCTATCATGGATTGAAAACCAGGCGATGACCTTGGAACATCAGAGCGCAGGCGAGTTCACGGCTGGCAATCCCGCCAACACCATGCAGGTCACGGTGCTTTACGTCATCGTGGACGTCTGATGGCGTTAGGTCTCGTTGATCTCGGCGGTGGCCAGTGGGGCATCGAGGAAACGGAAGCACCAGACGGTCACATCATTGCCCTCGGCCAGTCCCAGTACGCGATTGATCCAGACGCATCGAGCGGCGCGACCATCACCGAGGACAGCGGATCGTATTACTTCGAGATCAGCAGCACGGGCACGACGCACGGTTCTGGCCATCGGCCACGGCCCAGTCAGCGCAGGGGCGGTCGCCGTCGCTACTTCATCACGTACATCTACGATGCGGAAGGCCGCGTGATCGGGTTCGTCACCAACTCCCCCGTCATATGACCGTCGGCGAATTGCTGCAACTGACGCCCGAAGAACTCGACTGGTGTGAGAAGAGCAAGACGGGCGACCTCACGCCGAGCCAGTTTCTGCGCGTGTCAGAGTTGCAGACGCGGGGCTACCTGCTGACGCACATGGCCGAAGGGCCGGAGCGCGCGGCGCTGGAGCAGGAGTGTCTACAACTGAAGGCTGATCTCGGGGCCATGCCCGCTGATGCGACGATGAAGGCGTTCCAAGAAATAGGGCAGCGGCACATGGCGTTACATCGGCGTGTTGAGCTTGCCGCCAGACAGAACCCACGGAAATAGCATGTCCGTCTCGCTCCGCTCCCATCGCGCCCTGGTGCTCGAATACCACGACGCGGGGACGGATGGCGAAGTCGACTCAACGTATCTCGTGAAAACGTCCGGCGACGCCGACGACATGTGGTGGTGTTCGCGCATTGCCCCGTCAGGCCGCGAAGTCACAACGGGGATGCAGCCAGACCATCGCGTGGACGCCGTGTTCGGGTTCGCTGCTGAAGTGCCGGTCGCCTTCGATGACGCGATCCGGTGCGACGGCGAGAGCTATCTGGTGCGCGCGGTACTGACCCGTGATTACGGGCGCGATGAAGTGCAGGTCTATGCCGAGCGCGTGGCGGAACTCGCGCTGAGTACCGGATGACAACAGATCAACTGCTTGACCCAACGCCCGCCAACTCGGCGGGCTTTTTCTTTGCCCTAACGAGAGGATAGCCCGATGGCTGCCGGCAAATGGAAGATGTACGAGTACGCCAAAGAGTATCTGCCCGACGGCACCCATGATCTCGACAACACGTCGCTCGGGTACACGATGGCGCTGTTCCTCTCGACGTCGAACGCGGAAACGCTCTCGGTCGGGACGGGCGTCTATGGCGATCTCACGAACGAGCACGCCAACGCCAACGGCTACACGACGGGCGGGCAGGCGCTCACGGGGGAGGCGTGGACGCACTCAGGCGGGACATGTACCTGGGACGTCGATAACGTGATCTGGACCGCGTCAGGCGGGTCGATCGTCGCGCGGTTCGCCGTGATCTACGTCAACGCGACGGTCAACTCGATCGTCAAGCCGCTGCTCTGCGTGTCGCTGCTGGAGACGGTGGGGCCGGCGGACGTCACGGCCACCAACGGAAATACGTTAACTATAGCGCTGAATGCCTCCGGTGTTTTCAGTTTGAGCGGGATGACGTCAGATTGATGATGTGTAACGCTTTACGCCGTTGTATATTGGTGAATACTCTTACCATGCGAGTTATGACACCAGAGCAACGGCGGGAACGGGATCGGGCCAAGTATGCGGCTAATCCGGAGTATTACCGCAACAAGGCGCTGCGTTATGCGCGAGCGAATAAAGAAGCGCGCGCAGAGTACACGCGGAAATATCGGGCAGACAATTCGGAGAAGGTTACCGCGTCTAAGGCGCGTGCGTACAGAGAACATCCGGAAAAGGCGGCGGCGTATGCCAAGAAGTATCGGCAGAGGCATCCGGAGCGCAACAAAGAGACGTGGCGTCGCCAGAACCTGAAGAAATACGGCCTAACGCCTCATCAAGTGGCGGTCATGATAGGCCAGCAGGAAGGATGCTGCGCGAGCTGCACCAACGTGATTATGCGCGGGACGCGCGAGGCAAAACGGCAGGCGCATGTGGATCACTGCCACGCGACGGGACGAGTGCGCGGCATCCTGTGTCAGCGATGCAATCTTATTCTCGGTCACGCGAAGGATCAGCCGTCGGTTCTTATCGCTGCGGCGAAGTACCTGACTGATCGGGCCACAAGGGAGCGGAAGAATGACAACGATTGATCCGAAACGCGCGGCGCTTTTACTGCCCAATGGCGATACGATCCCTCTACATCATGCGCTGGGCGGTGCGGCCCTAGGCGGTTTTGCCCCGACGGTGATCGTCGCGCCAGTCGTCACGGCAGAGGATACGCGCGTCGAGCCGGCCGCGCGCGAATGGAAGCTCGAAGGCCACGCGCCGGAAGTCATCGTTGCCCCAGTCAAGGACGAAGGCGAGGGCGCTGAATGAGAGAGTTCAGCCTGACGATCACGTTCGACGCCGATACCAAGGACTGCCGCGTGACGGGTCCGATCACCGACCCCGAACTCTGCAACCTCGGGCTGGAGCTCGCGCGGCGCGTGATCGCGCAACACAAGGAGCGGGCGCCGATTCA
>Ga0137317_1000035_pt1 | contig 15745 bp, 19 predicted proteins | sample EasRivERMZT266_2_FD_106651 | JGI IMG/M metagenome (GOLD analysis project Ga0137317, IMG submission 106651) | Soil microbial communities from meander-bound floodplain in the East River, Colorado, USA - East River MetaG ERMZT266_2 | ecosystem: Environmental > Terrestrial > Soil > Floodplain ...
CATCGCTTGCTTTCAACATCTCCGAATGCAAACTCTGTTACAGAATCTCCACCACAGATGATGTTTACAACATCATCAACAGGTTCATTGATTATGGCCATTGATCCTCCTATCCACTTGACCCTAGTTCGGCTCGACGTCTGGCGTTCAAGTCACGATTCCTTTGAGCGATCTGGCCTCTGGTCATCTTCTTGGGTTTGCCCTGTTTGATATTACAGATCCTGACCAAAGCAAACAATCTATTGAGATGCCAATTCTCACAGGCAAATGGAATGTTGAATGTTACCATCCAATAGTAGATCAATTCGGACGTAATGGTTTCTCCCCGACCAGGAGTCTTTGGCATGTCGCCAAACGTTGTTGCTGACTCTGGAGACTCAATGTAATTGTTGATCTCATCAATGTTCTCTTTGGACATTCGATCAATAATGTCTGATGGATACACTGGAGTCAGAATCATTAGTAGAAGATACTCAGCGATCTCTTCTACAGATTTTTCACCAGCAGCTAAAAACGGCTTTTGAAATTTTGACTCCCATTTTGACAGTGAGATCAGAGAATGCTCAAGCTCTAAGACAAACTCTCCAACAGTACTGAACTCTTTGGTCTTTTCGTCGTAAAGCTCAGTTCCAGGAATTGTAATAGTGAGCATCCTCTGACCTCCTTCTGTCTAAATCTGAATCAGGCCTTGGTGAAGACCCAGTCGTCATCACTCGCCGCGGTGAAGGCATAAGCACCAGTAGCCGGATGAGCCCTGATCGTAAGGGACTGACCCGAAGTAGCAATGGTGACAGTACCAGTAACAATCGCATTGGTATCTGTCCTGCGATAGGTGACACCAGTAACCGAGGGAATGACGATGGCACCAGTAGCTGGCGTGAAGGTAGGAGCCACCGAGGTGACCATGGTCTGAGCACCAGCAAAGATGGTGACAACCTCGTCAGGAAGGGGAAGCCGCGCGCCAGTACCTGCGGTACCGTACAGGGCATTCTCCAGGGTGACAAGGTTAGCTGCACCAACCTTGGTCGAGTCAATGGTAATCAGAGCTGTGGGCTTCAGACCAGTGACAAGGGCCGGGGTAGTTGAGAATTCCCAACTGAACGTGATCGCTTCCGGAGTGTCATTGATCGTGGCATACGCCTTCTCTGACGGAGCAGCTGTAGCACCATAGACAAGGTGAATCTTGTATCCATAGTCATTGGCGACAAGGTCATTACCAAGCTTGGACCTGTACGAAAGACCAAACGACTTTCGTGCCTGCTGACTAACCAGAAGACCAGCACTCTGGATCACTGTACCATCGCACTGAGCAAACTGATCAGGATAGGTGTATGCCTCGATCGTTCCCTCAAACTCCTCTGCCGAGATGAGATTCAGGTACTTGATGTTGTCAGCATAAAGAGCCGTAGGCTCCGCGCCAGTCGGAGTCTCGGTCACATTGGTAAGACCATTCCAAGCGTATCCAGTGTCGTAAACACCCGCATTCGGAATGTAGAGGACGCCCTTGTCAACGCCTGTCTCATACAGACGCTGACCAGACTGGTCCCATAGAAGTACTGCCATTGTTCCTCCTTAGAAGAATAAGTTGTATACGTCGTGGTTGAGATTATCTGCTGTGAAAAACCGATCAAAAGAACACAACGGCAGATTTGCCACTTTGTCAGGAATCTCGCTGTCAGGATCTCGATCGATGATCATCACCTGATAACGCTTCTTGTGCAAATATGGCTTGTCATTCGCATGTCTGATGTTCACACGGTTTCGTTCATAGATTATGCACGGATAGGACAGCTTAACCGTCTCAGGAGGCTGAAAATATACATGCTCGCTTCCCAGAAGATCTTTAAGCAGTTCCTGTAACTCCGAACGTGGGGCCATAGCATCTACTCCTAATCCGGAACTTCGCCATTGTAAATGTCACCAAGGGTTAGAATTAGGCGAGGGCTTTTAACTTCAACAGACGTTACCGTCCATTTAGCCCCCGCCCACTTTACATACCTAATGGCAAAGAAGTGCTGATCGGCATACTGATCGGCTACAATACTGATTGAGTTAGCCACGGAAATATCGCTGTTCAAACCTTCGCCTGGCGAAAGCCTACGAGTATTACGAACAACATCTCCGTAGTAAGGGAATTCGACGATGTCGTCGACCCATTTACCAGATCCAGCCGGCTTTTCTACAGATTCACCGTACCCGACATCTCCATAGAACTTGGCCATGAGATCTGACTCCCTCTCAGTTATTACGCCCGATTGTAGAAGGTCCAGTCAGTATCCGAACCCGGCTGGATGTACTTACCAGAAGCAGGCTCAGCGTGAACCGTGTAAGACTCACCCTCAGCAACAGCGTAGGGCGAACCAGCAGCATTGATAACCGTACCACTCTCATCCCTGTACACGACACCAGTCGTGCTCACGATCGTGACAGCAGTACCATTGAATGTCGGAGCAGCAGGAACAACCTCAGTATCAGTGGCACCAACGGCCTTGACAACAAGAGCTGCCTTCAGCTTGACGAGGGCACCAGAGAGGCGCGTCTCAATCAGGTACTTGTACTGGTTGTAATCGATGTCGAAGTCATCGAACATCCCGATGGATCCACCCTTGTCAGCACCGACGACATAGTCGACAGGATTGACGAGAACAGCCACGATTTCGGGCTCCTCTTCCATAACCTCAACAGGGACAATCTCCGTGACGCGGAGCTCAGAAGCAACCTCTTCCAGGTTCTTGTAGATCCGACGACCAAGGCTGTCCTTGAGCAGGAGGAACTTGGAAATCTGAGTCTCACTGGTGAACATGATCGGAAGACCAGTACCCTTGTAGTACCGACGGTTTCCGACAATGGCGTCGATGACTTCCTGAATGGTTGAGCTCGCATCAGCAAGGTTGACATTGACCACTGTGGTGAAGAGCGAGTGATCTGAAGCAATCGGACGAACGTTCTGCTCGTTGATCTTGTCCTCATGAGCCACATCACGACCATCACCGATGAGAATCGCCCGAGCGATTTCCTCATCCAGCATGAGACGCATCTCCGACTTCAGCCAAGCGACAACATCAAAGTCAGTGATGTCCAGGACATCGTCCCGGTCAAGCTTCTGCTTCTTGTAGACGGTGGTCGGAGTAGTCACTCGCTTGGTGACACCGAAGAACTCTTCCTTCTTCAGCGCGCCAGTGACGTAACCCTTAGCCCGAGCATCCTCAATCGTGATGTCAGCAGAGAGGGTCTTGATCCGGGAGAACGGGCTCTTTCGAACCAGACCCAGGACCTTGTTTACCCACTCAGTCCGACGCTGCAGGAACTCCGGCGTATTGCCAACAAGCAGAGCCTCTGGGAACAGGGTGTCGATGTCGTCGATGCCATGCGAAAGAGCATAGCTGTCAACGGCCTCCCTGAGAGACCCGGTCTTGACAGCATCTGCCACGATCTCCTCAACGTCACCATGACTCAGAATGTGGAGATTGGGCTTACCCGAATCTTCCTTGGCCTCGAAGACATTACGGGACATGTCACTTCCTTTCATGTTGTCGCCATGCTCGGCGTTGTCAGTATCGTCAACGTTGTCTTGCTTCAGCTCTTCCTTCACTTCACCCTTTACCTCATCCTTAGTGGCCTGAATGGCTTCGCCGACCATGAAATGAAGGACGTCCTTCTGCTTCTGATCCATGGAGTCGTAGACATCTTGAACTGTCTCTTCTCCCTCTCCGTCAGCATGCTCCATCTCTTCTAACTCCTCATCCTTGGTCTCGTCAATCTCGTTAGATTCATCATCAACTTCTTCTTCGGAGTGAACGATGGTCTCACCAGTGTAGATGATAACCTCATCATCGAGGACATCCTCTTCACCATCGCTATGTCGAATTGTGACATTATCGATGAGAGCACCTGGGTTGGCACCGGAAAGCACCAGACTGACCTCTCGAATTGCCCCGTGAATTACACGCTTCGAGCGCTCAATCAACTGATTTGCCCAGATGGACAGAGAGTTGATGTCTTCATGCTCGACTAGTGACTTCGCATGTGCAGCCTTTTGTGTATTATTGAAGTACGCGCGGCAGTAAACACCATCATCGCGATTCTCCAAGATCACGTGACCAAGCACATTCTCCGGATCCTTATGGCCATGCTGCCACACAAGGGGAACCTGTGCCTTGTCCTGATGCTTGAAGGCATCGGGCATGATGGTACGCCCATCAGAGCACTTAAGTCCAACCTTGGTAGCGTAGCCGCTAAAATCAGCTTCCATTTTGATCGTTTCCTTTCTTAGAAGTTTGTCGGCTCTTTGCTGCCGGTTTCGATTGTTTGGCTTTCTGTCGAGCACGAGTAATAGAAGCTTTTAGATCTTCTCTGACATTCTCAATCATCTGTTCTGTATCTTCAATCTTACTCTTCAACCGTCTAATCTCTGTTGACTTAGACGGTCCACGTCCTTTGACGTTCTTCTCATAATACTCTTTAGATCTTTTAGCTGCTTCTCGTTTCTCTGTCACAGTTCGCTTCTCAGTAGTTGTTGTTTTCTTCTGAGAAGTTTTGCTTTCCTTTGAACCGGCAGTCGCAGACTTCCTTGTTGGAGCTTTGACTGTGGGCTTAACTCCGCTACGGCTCTTTGCTTGTAGAACTAACCGTACGAGAAGGTCTTGAAGCTTATCAAGTCGCTCACGAAGTGCAGCAACCTTAGCATCAAGTTCCTTCTTACGCTTTTCCCGACGTTGTTTCTGTGCTTTATGGGGATCGACATGGGAGGTCGATTTAATAGAGGCGAACTTACGGTCACCACTAGAAACCTTACTACCGGTTGGTCTCCCTTTAAGCTGTCGAGTTCGGAGATAGTATTCCCTTCTCTTAACCGGGTCGTAAGGAGCTCGAGCATGAGAAACAATGAGTTCATCAACCGCTACCATTGTTCATCACACCTCCAACCTGTTCGAACACCTGATCAAGAGTTGTATCAATTTCATCAAAAGCAGATTGCAGAAGATCATCATCCTCTTCTGGTTCCAATCCCGTTTCAAGTGCCTGTGGCATGTTACTATTGAGCAATAGATCGGCCTTGGGATCCTCATGCGGAGGAATACCCATGTAGCCACGAATTTCATTCGGTGTAAGAATCTCATTCCTGGAGAACTTGTCAGCAATCACAGCCAACTCACTAACAGGAACAAGATTGAACGGATCCTTGAAATATCGAATACGCTGACCCTTCTTGACCCCAACCGCGCCAAGGAACGACCGCTCCATTGCTTCCTTGATCGCATCCAAGATAGGTTCGACTGTTCTGTTGAAGTAGTTTAACATAGCAGCTTCATCAGCTGTTCCGTCCATAACTGCAGGAGTGATCCCGAGTTGCTGATACAACAGGTTAGTCAGATACTCTACTTGCTTGAGAAGTTGATTGTCAGCAGGTCGATTCAACTGAGTAACCTTCTCGGTGCCATCTGTATAAGCAATACCGTACTGACTACTCTTCAGTTGGAATTCAACTTCTTTCCTTCTGTTCTCAGCTTGTTGCTTTCGAGCCTCTGTCTTGATTACATAGGGAAGCTGAATGATCAGATCCAAACGACCTGCCGAAGTTTCATCAATGTTGTCCAGAAGACTCAACTTCCGAATCAACCGTTGAAGAGTTGAGTTTGGTTCATTCATTACCGAATATAGAGGATTCTCGATGATAGCTACAAACCGCTTCTCTAGAGTAATTTCCTGTCTACGGCCAGTATTCTCATTGTACAGATCCACACGAACATGATGTGGATACCAAGAAGTTATGTGACCAACACGTAGAGTGTAAATATCGTATGTTCCAACTTCTGTTGGATCATCGCTTGTATCTACAGGAACTACAGCAGCAACACCTCGGTCAAAGAGTGTCTGGGCAATGTCCTGTCGAAAAGCTCTAGGTCCTTGGTCAATATTAGCCTCAAGGTTAAAGCATTGATTCAGACCACTGTCCACATCCTTAAGGTATCGGCCAGAATCATCTAACTGAATATGTTTGAGATCAATACCCGCAACATCGATCCCAAGCCTAGTATAGACTGAGGTTACGATAGACCTTTCGTTGCCATTACGATACCGAGTAGTTTGAGGACGAAACCCAGTGCTCGCACCGTATGTTACGTTCTGCTCTAAAGTATCCTCATTTGCCCTGAATGCGTTCCATACTCTTTTAAAACGATCTAGGACTGCCAAGACGACTCACCTCTTTTCTGGCGTAGAAATATAGCTGCACTTCTCACTCGAACGATTCCTTGTTGGCCTTGAACGCGATGTAAGCATCCATCATAGCTGAGACATTATCAATCTTCTCTTCTTGTCTCTTCTTCAGAAGCTTACGATTTCCATTGGTGTCTTCAAGAGTAACTGCGTTCCCCATAGCGAATGACATCAAATCCTGGTCAAAGATCAAAGCTCGTTCTTCGCTCAAGATCTTCAGTTCTCCAAGAGGAACTGACTCTGTCTTAGCACCCTGAATCACTTTCTCAATTCCGAAGGGTCCATTCTCAAGTTCCCAACGAGTGACAAACTCTTTGGCATTGTACGGGTCAAACCCTAGACAACGGACATCATACTCGGACTGAATTATGAACGCGTCAAGATCGTCATAAACCTCCATCATGTCAAGAACAGTTCCTTCTAGAACATGCAAGCTTCCTTCGGCAATGAACTCTTCATACTTAGCTCGCATAGCTCCAGGAAGCTTCATCAATGTCAAAGAAGTTATGTAACTCCGTGTCTTGATCCCAAACGACCCGTTTGACAACGGGAACATGAAAGTAAAGGCACAGAAGTCATCACCTTGGGACAAGTCCGCTCCCAAAGCACAGGGAACTCCCCAGAACTCTCTTGCTCGATGTGGTAGAGTCTCTTCGTAAGTGAAGAAGTACGTGTAACCCTCCATCGGAATACCAAACCGCTTTGCCAGGATGTCATTACGTGATGCAGGAGCTTTTTCAGCGCGTTCTACATCCAGATGATAGACATCATAGGTAACAGTCTTTCCGAGATTCGGATTAGCCTTGATCCATGCAGCCGGATCTCCTACCTCCTCTAGATCGTCCAGTTTATAGTGCCAAATCGAAACGTGTGGAGCTTGATACTCGCCTTTGAGTATAGAAGCAAGTTCCATTTTGATTGTATCTCCAGAACCATTCCGAACAGTTCCTTCTGAACTGATAGCAAGAATCAAATAGTCTTCAAGCTTGGAGGCTCCCTGTTCAATGGCACCAACAACATCTTCTCTGATGTCTCCAGACAACCACTCATCAACTGTAGAGATCTTTGGACGTAGACCTTGCAGCTTGTTGATCGACATTGGTCGCACTTCAAGCAGAGAACCAGTGAGTAGGTTCTCTATACCCTTCTTAGTCGATGCAAGTTTAACGCGTTGAGCTCTAGATCCAGTGGTGTTCTGAAGTGAGCCCTCGGTTAAGAACTTGAACAGTGGTCCCCTTGCCCGGGTGATGGCTGTCCTGAAGGGGGACATGGTCTCATCTGCCTGCTTCATGGTAGGAGCAGTAGCAATCTGGTGTGTCGTGGTGGTATCTACGTTCAAGAAGTAGGCCTGAATGCAATAGGCATACATTGACTTCGCGGCACCCCTAGCTACGATGAGGTATTGTTTCGTGATGAGGCGTTTCTTGATGAGCTTTGTTACATAGCTCCCTTGTGCCCCATCTATGCCTGGTTGATACACACTTCGTTCTACAAAGTAGTACCAACCAAATATCTGTTCTGACCAAACCTTGAACGAATCCAACAAGTGCAGATCGCCGCCATCAGTTAATGTGAGTTCGAACTCACAGTACTTGACGAAACCTTGAACTGCCTGGTCGTCGTAGTAGATGTTTGGATTTTCGATTAGTTCATCAATCCGGTTCATCTCCATAGAGACTTCTCGATTGACAACTATCTCGCCACTGAGAACCTGATCTCGGAATTGACCATAGTATTCAGGAGTAGCTGTATTAGATAATCCCATGCTACCTCCTTATCTATTAACCAGCAGCAAGCTTCTTGATTCTATCTGCCTCTAGTTCTTGAAGAGCCTCAATCCACCTACGACCCTTTCCAGCAGCTGAAGCAAGCGTAACAACGGAACCAACCACAGCAGCAACGGTGCCAAGATGATTCTTCACAAAGTTTAGACCACTGTTTCTTGAGGCACTTCTCTTGATGTCATTGTACTGAGTCTCAAGACGCATTCGATCAACTTTTTGCCTTAGCTCTTGATCAGACAGACCACTTAGATTATCCCGATCGCGTCGAATACCCCAATGCATACCCTTGACGCCGTAGTGCTCTAGAAACTCTTTACCAACATCGTCCGACTGCTGAAGACTCTTCGGAGGGACAGTGATCTTGGCAATGTGTCCATCTTTAGTCCATGTGATCTTAAGTTCACACTCCATACCATTAGCCATACCAGCATGTTGTAGGACTCGCTTGTCTACAATAGTCATCACTGGCATTGCATCTGAACCAACTCTATACCGCCACTTAACTTGCAGGTTTCCAGAAGGACTCTGTGAGCCAAGTCGATCAGCAGATGCTTGATTCAGAATACGAGTAGCTGTCCTAGAGTACTCATCATAATACTCATCTCGAACAGAACTAGGATAACTCATGTCATGATCTTTGAACCTAGGATCATTGTTGATTCTTTGAATCTCTGTAGAATTCATCTTGTCGGACATGACGTTGTAATCTTGAGCGTATCCTCTTACTGAGGCTGCCTTCCTAGCAAACTTCTTGTCCGCTTTGCGATCCTGCTTATCCATGTACCTCTGAGTGTTCTTCTTTGCCGCGGAGCCAAATCTACTCTCGTCAAGCTTCTTTGCGATCGGGCGAACACCGGTCTGAGGATCGCGTCGAATACCCCAATGCATACCTTTGACGCCATAATGTTCTACGAAATCTTCGCCAGCTTCAGTTAAAATATCAGTCATCGTCTAATCTCCTCTAGGCTCATGTTTCCTCTGCTGTCAAGAAGACTTCTTGTAGTGTAAGCACCAACAGCACCAGCAGCAAACACAACAGGCATACTAACTGGAAAAAGAGCAGCAGTAACAACAGCAGCAGTCACACCACCAGCTATAATTTTTGCTTTACCATGCTTTCGAATACCCCAATGCATACCCTTGACGCCGTAATGCTCTAGAAATTCTTCTCCAACTACAACTGAATCGTCAATCACGGCACACCTCCATGTTATCGGGTAAGATTAGCTGCTCTTTGCTGAGCCATCTTTAAGACAGCATCAGGATGACTTCTCGCTAGATGAGATTCCAATGCTCTGGACGAGTTCATGATCTCATCTACTCTAGATTTAGCTCGCATCAATGCTGCATGTTGATCTCTAAGGGCTGACACATTAGTATTGCCACTAGACGAAATAACCTTAGCTGTCGCAACAACGCCAACAGCAGTTACAGCGGCAAGACCGAGACCAATACCAACTTTGGCCTTCCTAGACAAAGGCTTTTTCTCACCGCGTTCGTCTAGATCTCTACGAATGCCCCAATGCATACCCTTGACGCCGTAGTGTTCCAAAATATAGGAATCATCAGAATGCTGAAGTAATGAAGCAGGAGCATCTTCTCCAAGATCTCGATAATACCGGAGCAAAGCTCCAGCAGCCTTAGCCTTCTCAGCAGGTGACGCGTGAACTCCACCTCTGGCACCAGCTAAAGCCGCAGCTGCAGCATGAACTCCGTTTCGATTGAGCACACCGTTAGGAGTCTTAACCGGAAGCTTGCACTGATCCTTAGATGTTGGAGCACCATCATGTTGATGGATCAGACAGGCGCTATGCCATTGTTCCGGAGTGTAATCCGCCTTTGTGTAATTGCTCCATGGTTGAGAACTGATATCCCTATGCTTCATTGACATAATAGTCATACTTCAATCACCTCTTCAGGAGGATACAGATCCTCAGGAGGATTGACCTCTTCCCTAAGAACATTGAGGCGCCACTCAATTTCCTTGATCTGATTGTTCTTGGCGTCGATCAAATATCCCAAGACGGGAGGATCGAACAGAATGCTGACCTTGAGGTAGACGTACGTTCGGACCAAGTTGAAGCGAGGGTCAACCACAGCAGGATCACCGGAAGTGCCGATGAAATCTTCCCATGTAGCGCTCTCATCCTCAATCATGAACCCTTCCATTGGGCCAATAGCCATCTGAGTAAGGGTCGCAAGCGCCGTATTAATATGGGTAATGACATCCAAATCGAAAGCTTCGTACGTTGGATCGATACCTAGAACTTTCTTCGTGCTTTGCAGGATGCTGGATTCCATCGGTTAACCTCCTTTACTTAGGTTCCCAACCCATCTGGTACTGGGGTGTCAGGGTCAGACGCATCGATAGCTTCGATGATCTGCTGAGACTCCCGCTCAACCTTCTGCTTGATGGCAATGACTTCGTCCTTGGACAGTGATCGATTCTGAGTAGCTGCCTTTTCGAACAGATTACTGACGAAAGATCGAGTAAGCCTGCCCTGAGTCACGACTGTCTCTCGAGTCATGCGACCCTGACGCGTAACGTTTGTCTGGATGTCTTGGTATTGTCCCACGGTGAATAGCTCTCCTAGGTAGGTAGCCGACGTGTTCTCACGACTGGCTTCGATGGTTAATTCAATGTGCAGATGGTCTGTATGCGGGACGGGTCCGGTGTAGGTAGTCCACCCATCACCACATTGCCAATCTCGATACCACCAAATAACAAGCTGGATACCAAACTTTTCATGGTTTGCAACCAGCCAACTAGCAATAGCATCGCCCTCCGACTTCGATTGGGGGAAGAAGTCAATTGCTCGACCTGTCCCATGCACGGATAACTGAGACGAATCAGCAGTATTCTGGCGGCAAGCATACCCTCCATAACTACCGCCGTACTTCCTCTTGAGCGTTTCGCCTAGTGATTCAGTTCCGTCATAGAACTTACCTGCACAAGTACGTCCGCCAAGCCATGGGCCAGCTTCATCATATCGACAACCGCGTGCCATTATTCCTCGCTTTCTGGCTCCGATTCCTCGGATGGATCTTCGACAATATTGGGATCACCTTCGTCCTCATAATCTTCAAGATTGGCATTCTCCGGAACTTCCATAGATGAGGTTGTTCTGGGATGCTTCTCTGCGAATTCCTTAGAAACGATCTTACCAGTTACTGATGACTTGTAAATGATCTTGGTATCTTCACCACCTGAAATATCCTGCTCATCAGTCATGGAATCTTAACCCCAGCAATCCCAAACGCAGCCCCGAAAGCAAGTAGACCCTTGTACCATTGTTCGGCATCTTCAACCTTGTCTGGAGCCCACCAGTCATAACCAACGACAGCAGCTGCTACAAGCAAGATCACACCAATAATTACCAAGATCCTTCCAAGGGTCAGAGTCATCATTCCACCTTCTCCTTTTCAGCAGGAGTCTCTTCGGGTGGCTCTGAGTTGTCAATGATAGGAACTTCAGCATCAGGATCATCGATGGTCTCAATAACAGTAGGCTGAGCAAACGACGGATCGACTTCCACTGAGTTGTCAATCACAGGAACTTCAGCATCAGGATCGTCGATGGTCTCAACAACCATAGGGTTCTCGATCTCTTCGGTTGAAAACTCCTTCTCTTCCTGAACCTCAGGCTTCGGCTCGGAAGCCTTCTTCTTAGCAGGAGGGGTAGGCATGATTAGTCCTTTCTTTCACCAAAGGCTGGTGTCTCCAGGTGCCCGCTTAACCAACACGGGAACCTGAAGCTCAGTGCCATAGTGAATAGCGTTGTGAGTTCTTTTAGTGGTTGTAATCAGGTATTCCGGGTCTAGAACCCAATCTTCTCCATGAATGATGTCATCGACACCCATTGGATTCATATGATGGACGAGGAGCTCTGTGTGAATATCGTAACCAGGAACACCTAGATCACATCCATTGTCTCGGACAATTACTTCTTCTCTAGCAGATCTCCACTGAGCAGAGTGATAGAAGTCCTGCCCAATGTATCGATCGAATCCGAACGTAGACTCTCCAACACTTCCTCGTAGCGTAAGGTATTCGAGTCTGTCTTCAAATGACTCGTACCTACGCAACTCAGAATATGTCCTAATCATCTTCGATCTCGTAACTCTTCTGACCTGCATAACTCTTCATTGCCGCCAGGGCTTCTCCGTACAGCTCTTCGATTCGTTGACCTGAAGCAAGTTGTTCCACCTTTGCCTTGAGAAGCGAGTTCTCATTGGCAAGACGTTCCTGCTCCAACGACTCCCTTGTCGAACCAAGCTTGAGGTAGTGGCTAATGACTTGAGCTGAGGCAGTTCCTTCTCTCAACTGCTCTTCTGCCAACTCGACAGCAAGATTCACAAGCTGACCTTCTCGGCCTTCTGGTGTAGTTGCCGGACGCCTTTTGTTAGCCTTCTTTGGCGCTGTTTCCTTCTTAGCCACGTTACCTCCTTTCTTAGTCCACAGTTACAAACTTTCTAAATATGACATCGAGAGGATCTTGGAATACCGGAAGCGGTTCCCCACCAGAGACTCGCTTCAAGTCCATGTATCCTCTCAGATTCTTGATGTCGGCAGTATCAGCATCATCCAAAGTAAGAATCAACTCTCCATCAACACCATCAGTAAGGTTAGTTACGGTCCAAGTAGCAATGAGAGTAGACTCTGGATCCTTCATGGTTCGGATCTCACTGGTGATGGTATCACTTGAGACATCCATACCAAGAGACACAGGTAGAATATTAGTTCTTCCTACATGCACAATGACGGCATTACTCATTGGATCTTTCATCTCCTCTCATCCTATTTGAAGCTGTACTTGTTTGTCACCCAAATAGATAGCAGTCACTGGAATATCACCAAGGTAGACCATGGTTTCCATGGCTGTTACCATCTTCCCGTGCAATGGGCCAAGATCTGCAAAGAAAGCTGCCTGTACCCAAGCCTTAGCAACAATCGTTCCTGTAAGCTCACCCAATGACGCGTCGAACGTAACAGGAACTTTTACCTTCGGTGTGACCGTACCAGTAAGAGATGACAATGATGCTGTAAATATAGCACCATGCTTCACCTTTGCCGAGATAGACCCAGTCAAAGGACTAAGCGGTGCTGACATTGTCGTCGGAATCTTTACCTTTGGCGCAACCGATGCACTCAAGGAACTCAAAGGAGCGGACATTGTCGCATGAACCACTCTTGTTGCTACTGCTGTAAGTGTCGCAGTCAACGCACCGAGAGGAGCGCTTAGTGTGGCAAAGACAGTAGCAGAAGGAGTGGAAACCACAGCTGACATTGTCGATGTAAGGAGTCCCAAAGGAGCACTGAACGTTGCAACCTTCTTTGGCTTCGCAAATATAGATGCAGTTAACGCGCTCAAAGGAGCAGAAAGAGTTGCTGGTATCTTGACCTTTGGTGTTACTGTTGCAGTTAACGCGCCCAAAGGAGCTGAAAGAGTAACCAGAATTTTTACTGTTCCTGCGATGGTGGCAGTCAATGCACTAAGCGAAGCACTGAGAGTTACAGGAACTCTAACCTTAGCCGCAACGGTAGCAGCCAACGCACCAAGAGGAGCCGAAAGCGTAGATGGAATCTTTACCTTCGCTGCAATTGTTGAGGTAAGTCCTCCTAATGATGCAGTAAATATAGCGCTGATAACAGCAGAAGGAGTTGACGGAACAGCAACAAGTGTAGCAGTCAACGCGCCTAGAAGAGCGTTGAACGTTGCAATCTTCTTCGGTGCTGTGACAATCGTTGCTGTCAACGCGCTAAGTGAAGCAGAAAGCGTAGCTGGTATCTTCACCTTAGCCGTAACCGTTGCAGTTAAACCACCCAAAGGTGCATTAAATATAGCAATCTTCTTCGGTGCTGCAGTAACTGTAGCAGTCAACGCGCCTAGTGGAGCACTAAACGTAGCAATCTTCTTGGGCTTAGCGGTGATTGTGGCAGTTAACGCACCAAGAGAAGCGCTGAACGTTGCAACCTTCTTTGGTACCGCTGTAACCGTTGCATTCAACGCGCTGAGTGAAGCCGCAAATATAGCTGGATGTTTAACTCCAGCTGTGATGGTTGCTGTCAACGCGCCAAGTGACGCTGCCATTGTGGCAGAAACAGTTGTGAAAGCCGGTACTCCATAAGCAGGCTGGAACAACATCAAGCCTACAGCACTAGCTGTTGAACCTGCAGCTGTTCCTACCTGAGAAGCAAAGTTCGACGATGAATATGCACTGTACGGTGAATCAGGACCATCAGTATGAGAATCTACAACAGCAACTCCAACACCCAATCGAACAGCTTGCCCACCAGAAACACCCAATGAAAGCGGAGTGAACCCAGATGGAACAGTAATGCCGGTGTCGATACTTGTGCCCGCGATCCAAAGAGCAGTCCGCCTAGGACCAAGGATCTTACCCGCAGGAGCAGGTAGGTTGAGAGAAGCCGTGCCGTTGTACTGTCCGGACATAGATGTTACTGCAGCTACTTCACCAGATACCCGAATCATGACTCCAGCCATAACTCCAGCCGTTGACTTGGTCACAGTAAGAGACCCAGACTCCGAACCAGTAGCCGTCTTACGCATGACGCGAATGCTGGTGTTGACCGCACCACCGAAACTGGTAGGCACATCAGTCCAACCAGATGAAGATATGGTACCGCCGTTACGAGCTAGAATGATAACGTAATGTGTATGCCCTGCAACTGGACTTGCCGGATAGGGAACATTAATCGTAGTGCCAGAAGCCACTTCAACAGCAGTGCCAACAGCAGGAGTAAGCGGAGCCGAACGCGTGGCCAGAGGCGTAGAGTCAACGTCAATGGTGACCCCATGAGTCATACCGACTGCTTCATCCAGATCATCAGCAACGTCCATTTGGACACCGTGAATCGGAGAACCAAGCAATTCAGGTGGAATAGCGCACGGTCCACAGACAGTTTGACCGTTGACTTCAAGGGAAACTTCGCCACCTACCGAACGAAGACGAATGTCATCCGTAGGTGCAGGAATCGTTGTGCCAACAGCCATGTCCAAATAACTGAAATCTTCTTGCTCCCAACCGATGACACCGAGCTCTGTCCAATTGTATGGCGGGGCGATGAACCAAGCGGCAATGCCCAGCCACTGATCGCTAGGATCAGTACTGATGTGTAGAGCTGGCGAGCCTCCAACAATCCCAGAAACACCGCCACTAGGAGGTTCAACCGGTCCCCACACATTGTCTGTAAGTGTCTGAGTGTTCCTCCACAGCAGACCTCGCCTACCACCACCTGTGGTGAAGTCCTGATCTGGACCACGGAAGTCTACAACAGCCAATTTCCCTGATCTGATACCCATCTCATCCTGGCTGTCCGGAATCTCCAGGAACGCGTCATGCAACCCAGTCTCCAGTGGCACAGGACCATCTGGATAGATACTGAAGTCAATACTGAACGGACCAGGAGGCACAGGATAGGCGGCAATCGTTGCTGTCAGCGCGCCAAGAGTACTTCCCATTATGACTGGATGTTTCGGAACTGCACTGATTGTAGCAGTCAGCCCTCCCAACGGAGCCGACATAGTTGCCGGATGCTTTGGTGTTGCCGTAATTGTGGCAGTCAACGCGTCAAGCGAGGCAGCCAGAGTAGCCACTACCTTTGGTCTCACTGTTGCCGTAATCGTGGCAGTCAATGCATCCAAAGCAGCGGCAAACGTCGCAGACACGGTGGTGCCTGAAGTTACCCGCAACCTGTAGAAGATTGCCACACCAGCAGTA
>Ga0137317_1000042_pt1 | contig 13401 bp, 10 predicted proteins | sample EasRivERMZT266_2_FD_106651 | JGI IMG/M metagenome (GOLD analysis project Ga0137317, IMG submission 106651) | Soil microbial communities from meander-bound floodplain in the East River, Colorado, USA - East River MetaG ERMZT266_2 | ecosystem: Environmental > Terrestrial > Soil > Floodplain ...
AGGCGCTGAATCACAGCAAACCACAACGCATACAGGTGACACGTATCGAGTCATTGCTGTAGTAACTGCCACTGCACCTAGAAACGTAGATGAAGCTGGTTTGTTTAACCACTTGACAGTGGGCAGTTTATTTCTCTCTGCTACTTTCCCCGTTGTTGCGTTAGCAACTAATGATAGCTTGCAAATGACTTGCAATACGCAGATAACCTAACATGGCTGTATTTGACGTTAAAAAGAATTTCGCATATAGCCTAGTAGCTACTGCTCCTAGTCCTGCGTCTTCGGGCACTTCGCTGGTTGTTACCGGGGGCACAGGAACGCTATTTCCAACGGTTCCGTTCAACGCCGTTATTTGGCCTATCGGCACACAGCCTACTGCAGCTAATGCAGAAGTTGTTCGAGTTACCAACAGATCAACAGATACGCTTACGATTACTCGTGCTCAGGAATCGTCTGTAGCCCGTACGGTTATTGTTGGCGATCAGATCGCGGTCAACATTACAGCTAAAGCACTAACGGATATCGAAGGATTCTTTCCAACTATGGCGGCTCTTATGAACCCCATTGGAGAGATTAAAATGTGGCCGACCACTACAGCCCCTACAAATTGGGGTTTGTGTAACGGACAGGCAATTAGCCGTGCTACGTATGCAACACTCTTTGCTCTTATTGGCACAACGTTCGGTGCAGGCGACGGTTCAACCACGTTTAATTTACCCGACATGCAGCAGCGTATTCCTATTGGAAAGACTGCGGCTGGTGGGCTAAGCACTATCGGAACTACAACAGGTTCGTGGGATCACACGCATGGGCCGGGAACATTACAGGTAAGCTCACACGATCACTCCAGCGGAACACTTACAGTAGCTTCTCATACACATGGCGCTGGATCTTTACAGGTTGCATCACATTCGCATGGTCCCGGTACATTAGCTGTAGCTTCGCACACGCACGATGACGGTTCACTTGCGGCCGATAGTGATGGTTCGCATACGCATACAGGCACTACTTCTGAACACGCGGGTCACACACACGGTCTTAGCGTAGCTGGAAGCGAGCTATCAGGAGATCAAGATTCGTTCTCCTTCGTAGAAGCATCTGAAACCGGTTCTGGTGGTATACACACTCATACATTTACTACAGATTCCGGTGGCTCACATACACACGGAATTAGTGGGAGCACCGGCAGCGCAGCACCCGCTGTAAGCTCGGGCACGACAGCAACTACCGCACCAATGGTAGATTCCGGAGTAACTGGAGCCACTGCCCCCGCAGTCACAGGCGGCACAACTGGAGCGGCTGCCCCGTTACTTGGTGGCGGTCTTTCAGGCACAGCCAATCCACCTGTTCTTGTTCTTAACTTTATCATGTTACTTACACATAGCGGATTAGCCTAATGTATGGTGGAAATTATTACGGACAAGCGTATTATGGACAAGGACCAGCAATTGGGATTGTTTACATTTTTCATTCGGTAAGCACTACCGTTGTTGCCTTAGCTTCGCAAAGTCAAATTGAATTAGTTAATCAGATAGTTAGCGCTACGGTAACAACTGTAGCTAGTATAACAAGACAGGTTCAGAAAATTCTTTCTGCTTCTGTAACTGTAGTGGCAACACAAACTTCTTCTCTATTTGAGGCTATCAATATTCGTCGCGGCTCTACACGGTTTCTGAATTCGTATCGCAGCACAACACCAAATGACGGATTTGAGTTTACCAGTAAAGATGAGAATCAAAAGCGCACTACCAATATTATTACGAACTTACAATAATGAGTAACTATACGATTGTTGCAGGCACTACGACTCCGCTACGTTTCCAGCTATTGGAAGCCGGTTCTCCTATTAATCTATTCGGGATCACAGTTACGTTGATCCTTTCAGATCGTAACGGAACCACAGTGGATACACCCGGAACAGTGACAACTGTAGATTCGGATGAAGGTATTGTGCAATTAGCGCCAACAGATGAAGATGTATTCGTTTCAGCCAACAGCCCCTATACAGCTCGTTGGAAGCTAGAGGATCTTACCGCTAAAATATCTTATGTGCCTACAGGCCCGCGAGATATTTGGGAGATTATTGGAGAGTAATGGACGAACTGGTTAGAGGTAATGTATTCGATTTAGCATCATTGCGTGGCGGGTTAGATGATACCTCACCGCGTATTGCGCTAGCTCCTGATGCATGCGTTACCGCAGAGAACGTTGAGTTTGTAAACTCTACGCTTGGTGAGAGGCGGCGTGGTTGTGAAGCGATCACTATGTCTGCGTCTGCTGCTGCTACCGACATGGATGCGACAACGTGGATGTATCGCCACTTGCCCGTCAATGACGAAGGCGACTCCGAACTATGGGCGCTTACGCAGTCTCTTACCACCAATGTAAGTTTGTTAGAGCGGCGCAAACCGGCTGCATGGGAAACAATTGTTCCTAACGATGCCATTGATGTTACTGACACTCAAGGCCATCGGTTATCCGCACAAACGCTGCACGGAAAGCTATTCTTAGCTTATAAGAGTGACGTAGATCGCCTACATGTGTTCGATGGCGTATCTTTGCGGAGAACAGGGTTAGGTGAGTCGGATGCACCAACAGCGGCTAATACAGGTGCGGGCTCAGTTAGCGGTTTGCGATACTATCGTGTTCGCTATGTTGTGATGGACGGAACTGCGGTAATGTTGCGTTCGGAACCGTCAGAAGTTTTACCCTTTACTCCGTCTGGAACAGGTGCTGCGGTTCGTGTAACCAAGCCAGCAACTATTGATGAAGCAGAAACACATTGGGAACTAGAAGCATCTACCGACAATGCTAATTTTTATCGCATTGCACGCACGATTGTAGGAACAACTACCTATGATGACGCAGTTTCCGCTTCTACTGGTTACGCAGATACGGGAGTGCTTTCAGAAGACATTGGAGATTATACCAATATTCCTTCTGGTAAGTTCTTAACTGCCGACGCGGATCGCTTGCTTGTTGGCGGAAGTTGGGAAAACCCAGATGAAGCCTCTCGCGTGCGTTGGACTCCAGTATTGGCTGCTCCGGGTTCGGGTAATGACGAACGTCTAGAACTTGAGACAGATCCCTACTTGGATCTTGACGGTTATGAAGGCGGTGAAATCACTGCCATGAGTCGTGCGGTTAACGGTTACATCTTTATCTTCAAACGTAGTCACATTTATCGTCTACTTCGCACAGGCGAGCGTCTTAAGGCTTATGAAGCATTTCCGCTTACCAAGGCTCGTGGCGCATTGCCGGGAAGCTTGGTAGAAGCTATTAATCAGGCAGGACAGCCATCTTTATACTTCCTTGATCCTTCGGTTGGACCCTCACGCCTAAGCGCTAGTGGCTTACAGTGGTGCGGACGAGATGTGCAAACCCTTTGGCGACGTGTAAATATCAACGCAGCCGTCCCTTGTCATGGTGTGTATTATGCAGATAAGCGTCAATTGCACTACTGGCTTGCTGTAGACGGCGCAGAATACCCAAATATCAAGATCATTCTTCACGTCAACGAAGTAAGGGATACAGAGGAAGGCGGTCGTAGGGGTTGGGTTACAGTTGGATTAGATGATCGTATTGCTACCGCGCATTGCTCTACCATGTTTTCCGATAACGTAGATACTACCGATGATCGTTCATTCACGTTGGTGCCGTTTATCGGTAAACAGTCATGGTCGGTGGGTGCCACCACTGTTCGTGATTATATTCAACAGTGCGATACCGGAAGCACAGATGCTCATACAGACGATGATGAAGATTCGGCATATAGAGCAACAGTTGTATCTAAACCATTTGCTATTTCCAGTTTGCTAAATCAACACGCTATCTTGGCTGGTGTAATATTGGCTAAAGCGTCCGAAGATCCAAATGGTAACATCTTCATTAAAGCCATTGCCGATTTCGGTAGAGAAGAGAAACAAGTTAGCGCGGAACTGTTTGCTCCGTTAACTACAGAAACACACGTTATCAAACAGCTAGACGATTTGAATTTCTCTGAGCTTTACACTGTTCAGATAGCTATGGGTGATTTGGACGATAATGTTACTCCACCCGATACGTGGGAAATTCACAGGCTGCAGTTAAAAGTCAGTTCAGGATTAAAAGCGTAATGTTTGGTCTTATTAATCGCGGCAGTTTGCCAAGTGTAGTAGAAGACGAATTCGAGCATTTAATGTCTCGCTTACGGGCTTTGTGGCTTGTTGAGCATGATGAGAACGGGAAGCATACCGATATTACTGCGCAGTCTATTACAGTTTCTGGAGATTCTACTTTTGAATCGGATGCGACAATAGATGGAGAACTCGAAGTAGCTAGCGAAGAAGTGTTAATTAGTGATCATCTAGGTGACGGCGAAGACGGATTATACGAAGGTCCGGGCATTTCGATGAATCGCGTAGGTAACGGGTTATCTGCTAATCGCAATAGAACGTGGGATTTATTCGTTGAGCGTAATGGTAATGCTATTGGATTGGGCTATCTTGCCGTTTACGATAGAACAGCCGGAAAAGTAGTTGGCGGTTGGCGGCGGAAAGCCAGTAACGGTGCCTATGAATTTTGTCCGCACGATGACGCTAAGGGCACTCCGTTAGAAGTAAATCTAGGCTCACGAGATGACGGTTCAGATCAGGGCGAGTGGGACAATATTTACGGTATATTGGGATGGCTTAAGACTCGGTTGGATGTGCCTCAGATTGCATTCCCAGCTACCCAGCAAGCGTCATCTGACGCTAACACGCTAGATGATTACGAAGAGGGCACATGGACTCCGGGAATTGGCGGTAGCGGCGGCGAATCAGGGCAAACGTATGCGGCTAACGGTCAAGTAGGTCATTATATTAAGATTGGTCGTCTAGTAACTGCTACATTATTCATCACGCTTACAGCTAAGGGAACAATTACAGGTTCCGTAGAAATTACTGGATTGCCGTTTGCATCTATCAACTCTACTAATGCGTTTTCCGGTAATGCATTTGGGCAGTGGAATAACTTAGCAACCAATTGGGTCAATATTTGGGGATTGATTATTCCAAATACGTCGCGCATTAGGTTACGAGGCGCAAACGCGGCAGCGGCGAATAACGCAACTGATTTAGTTACTGCCGACATAAATAACAATAGTACTTTTCTTATGACCTTTAGCTACTTTACGCAGAGTTAATTTATGGCAGATATCGTAATACAAGTTACAGACGAACGAGAAGTTGAACTCAATAAGCTTACAAATGAGCTTAATTTAACACTGCCTTCAAATCAACAGATAACCGCTACGCAGTATCTAAGGCGTATAGTTAGAGATTGGTTAGATTTAGCCATTACTTCTAGAACCGAAGCAGAACGTTTGCGTTTACGAAATCGCTACAATCAGGCAACCGCGCAAGAGAAAGCAGCTATAGACGCTATTCTTAGTAGATATCAATAAGCTATGGACACCATTGACGAGATCATTCGCCGCGAAGGTGAAGACAAAGAGACGAATGATCCTGACGACAGTGGGGGTCGGACGAAGTATGGAATTAGCGAACAGGCAAATCCAGAAGCATGGGCTGATGGGGATGTAAGCTACGCGGAAGCGAGAACAATCTACGAGAAGGTTTATATCCTAGCGGAAAAGTTTAATCTAATTCCGGACGAAACACTGAAGCATCAAGTTATTGACTTTGGTGTTCCTTCTGGCCCAGACACAGCGGCAAGGTTGTTACAGCAAGTGGTAGGCGTTCCGGTTGATGGGTCGATTGGGCCTAAGACGATTGAAGCGATTACAAAGTATCCAGATGGTAAGTTGTTCGGCAAACCAGTTCCCGGCATTGTATTACTAAATTTAGCATTTCGGGACGCAAGAGAAATATTTTACGCTACGTTGGCTAAACGCAGACCCAAGGATTTGAAGTTCCTATTAGGTTGGCTTAAGAGAGCACAGGAATTTAGGTAAAGATTATGGCACTTAGACGAGATTCTTATTACGGTATTGATGGCATGATGGAAGCCGAGGGCGATCCTTGGGGCGGAGGTTACTCCGACGAAACGCCGTCGTGGGAACAGCCTGAGCAGACTTGGAGTAATCCAGATCCTTGGCAAGAGCCTTCAGGTGGTGGCGGGACAACAGAACCTACTTCTGGTTGGGCGCAGCCACAGGGCACACCAACAGAGCCAGCCGCTCCAACGCGAGACACATCTAGTTGGGATACCAATGGATATGCCACTCCGGGCTACACAGCTACCAATTTCGGCAATGCGCCTTCAGGTTGGGACCAAACCAAGTGGACTGACCCTAATCATCAGTCGCCTAAGTATGTTGTAGGTCGTATTCTTTACTCTGTTGGAGATTTAAAAGATCCCGCTAACCGCGAACGAGCTATTCAGCAGATTCAACAGGCGTATCCCGGCACTACATTCAATGGCAAGGATCGTATTAATGTTCCCGGAATCGGCGAAGTAGATATCTTTACGGGTGCTAGCGCAGGTATTTACGGCGGTGCGTGGCAAGATTTGACTGCTGCAGCAAAAGAGCAGGCTGCTGCGGGTACAAGTAGTGGGGGTTATCCCAATAGCGGTGCTTCGGTATATGGCGGAAGCTCTGGCTATCAGACACCTAGCTACTCGGCACCGAGTTACACACCAACACAATATACACCTCAAATTTATACCCCGCCAACAGCACCACCAATAGATCCAGCATCTATTAGCAATTCTGGTTCTACGCTTAGTATTACCAATAGTGCGGGTGAAGGCCCGCCCGCAGGCATGAACGAAGAACTGTGGAAGATGCTCATGGAGCGTGCGAAGCAGGGTTTAAATGTCAATGCAGAAGATCCCGCCGTTAAGGGGCAGGCTGAAGCTTATTCAGCACAGGCGCAGCGTGCGCGTAGGGATTACCTAGGCGATCAAGCAGAAAGTAGCTCACCATATAGCACTGGCGCTATGGAAGGTGTAGAGCGCATGACTGCGGAATCTATGGGTCAGGATATCGGTAAGTTTGAATCAGAGCTTATCGGACGAGAAATTACTGCCCGTAGAAATGAAATCCAGCACTCATTAGATACAATGGGAGATGTGCTTACAGAGCAGCAGCGTATGCAGTTGCAGATGGAGCTATCTAAGATGGATCAGGCGTTGGAGCACACACGCCTACGTCAGCAGAACGAGCAGTTTTACGCAGGTATGACACAGGCAGACAAGCACATGATGGCGAATCTGAGCCAGCGTGATGCTCAATTCTACGCTAACTTGGGTCAAGCGGATCGTCAGTTCTTGGCGCAGTTGCAGCAGCAGGGTAGGTTCCAAGAGATGGATGACGCCTTCCGCAAGATGCAGCTTGGTCAGCAACAGAATCAGTTCTTGGATGATCTTGGCTTTAGACAGCAGGAACAGCGCAATTATTGGGATTGGCGTCAACGCGGTAACGACTAACGCTTATAGCGTAAGTAACATTACTTATTAAGAAGGAATATTATGAGTTTTTGGAGTAAGTTAGGTAAAGTATTGAAAGTTGCAGCACCGATTGCAGCTTCCTTTATTCCCGGAGTCGGGCCGTTAGCGGCTATGGCAATCGGGGCTGGCGGTAGTGCTGCTGGTAGTGCGCTTAACAAAGAGGGCTTGAAAGGCTCACTTATTAATGGCTTAATGGGTGGTGCGACTAGTGGCTTAGGCGCTTTGGCGGGTGGTGCAGGAGCCGCTGGCGCTGCGGGTAAGGCGGCAAGTGGCGGTATTAAGGGCACAATTGGTCGCGTAGGCGGCAGTGTGTTATCCGGCTTGATGAATCCGCAAACCTTGCAAGATATGGGACGCGGCGTAAGTGCTATTTCCAAGACTCAAGCTAGTAATCGCGGTGTTGAACTAGACGCCATGATGGAAGCCGATAGAGCGCGAATTCTAAATGATAGGGCGCGTCGTGAAGACGAAAGCGATATCTGGAAGAAGATGCAGGCTGCGGATTACATGAAGCGTGGAAGTCAGCCGGTAAAACAGCAAATGAGTGCTTCTGGTAGGTCAATCCCAACATTTGATTTCGGTCCAGCGCCGATCAGTGAGGGCAATAAACAGATGGCTTCTACACTCGAACAGCAGCTAATGAAGCGTCTAAATACCGTGCCTCAGTTACGTGATTACGACAGCAAGATGAAGCCGGGAACAGCAGAAAGTATTACAGGTTGGGCTGGTCCGCTTATGGGCGGAGCCGGTAGCATTATTGATGCGATGAACCGTAATAAGGAGTCTAAAACAACTACGGAAATGCCTCCAATTGATCCCAAAGCAGGATTTGATCCTAATGCGGATTGGACTGAAGGCTTGCGTATTAAGCCTCCAGTATTGGCACCACCTTACAATCCTGATGATGATTGGGCAACAGGTCTTTACAGCGGCGGGTTAAAGTAATGGGTAGTAGATTTGATTTCGGTAGTCCGGGAGCCGCGTTTACCGACGAGATGACTCGCGTTCTTGCTGAACGTAAGGCTGAGGAGCGTCAAACGATGCTTGACAATCTTACTAAAGCGGCAGAACTGCGGGCTACGGAAGCAGCAGCGCAAGATAAGATGTTCCGTGAGTATCAGATGCAGTCTGGTAGAGCGCGAGATGAGCGAGAACAGTTGCAGACTGTTGAAACTGGTATGGATCTAGGTACGGACGTGTCTACCTATTCACCAGAGATCCAAGCACTGTTACAGAAATATGGTCGCATTCAACCGGGTAAACCGGCCGGTACGCCGATGGTATCTACCGATAGCTCGTTTATGGAACCGCAGTCCGGTGAAACCGGCGCTATTGATACTGTAGCGAGTGCCGTTGATCAGGGACCGCCAGTTCCGCAGATGCGTTACGTAGGAACACCAGAACAGCGTGAACGCGAGCGTCAGCGTGGTGAGATGGGCCAAGTTATGTCTACAATGATGGCTAGCGGTGATCCAGAAGCGCAGCAAGTAGCCGGTTTGATGGCGCAGATGGTCGCAGCAGGACAGCAACCACCCCCACAAATGTGGAATAAGTTCCTACCTAAGAATCCTATTAGAGAGTATAATGAAGCTACTGGCGGTATGCGAACACTTATGGGTCCAGACGGCAAACCATACACTAGTGAAGGTGAAACCATTATTCAGCGTAGCAGACCGCCACGTGTTCCAGCAAGTGATTACAGGCCAGATCCAATTGGCACCGATGCTAACGGTCATCCTGTATTCCTGATGCCTAATGGTCAGCGTTTCACGGACACATCTATCCAGATGAAGCCAGATCCCAATTCAGCGCCATTAGGTATTCCTCTGGGAATGTTTAATGAGCTTAATGAGTTGTCTGGATTAGTTAGAGAAGGTGCGGAACCAACAGATATCTCACAGTATCGTCGGTATGCAAGCAGCGTAATTAGCAAGACTACTATGTCTCCTAGAGTCAAGGAATTGGCTAGAATCTACTTGAAGAATCCTGCAGTTGCTATGGGTATGGAGCGGACTGTTGGTTTAAATGAGAAAGAACTATCCGATTTGCGTCAGTTGCAAGATGTTATTGCATCACCAGATATGGTTCCTGTATTGCAAGCACACGCAATCAATATTGCGATGCCAAAACCAGCTAGTGTAAAGATGGAGCCTATGCCTTCGCATAAGCGCGAGGAAGCACCTAAGTCTAAAGAAGAAATAAGACAAGAAGGCTATGACCGTTTATTTAGAAAGTAACGTTTAATGTCACAACAGCTAATTCCACGCAGAATGCTTACACCAGAAGAGATTCAAGAGATTGAGTTATCTACAGGTGTTAAACTAAATCCAGATGGTTCACAATCAGGTCCGTCTGAAACAGCAACAGAAGGCTCGGGACGTAAGTCTCGCGGAGCCTTAGCTACTGGTGCGGGTGTGGTTACTCGTCTAGGTGGTGGTGTTATCAGCAGCATTGTTGGTGCGGTGCCCTCTTTTATTACTACACCTGCAGCGGCCGCTATCGGTGGCGCTACAGAAGCATTAGCACAGAAGATTGAAGGCGAAGGACCGATTAATAAGAGCCGAGTTCTACTAGAAGCCGGATTAAGTGCTGTTCCGATGGGCAAGGTTTTCAAAGCCGGGGATTTTGTTCGCAAGAACATGCTTCGTGGTGCTCTCTTTGCTGAAGCCGGTAACATTGGTCGTCGTTATGATGAAAAAGGAGAATTCTTACCTAGCTCACTAGGTGAAGCTGGATGGGATGCTGCCTCTATTGGGCTTGGCGCATTAGGCGGTAAGCTGACTCCCGGTAAGAATAGTGGGGCTGCAGCAGCAGTTGTAGATGATCTAGAAGTTCCGCCCGGAGATCCTTTAGGTGACGCTTTACTGCAACGCCTACACACTGTTACGGAAGATCAAAGTAAGATTGGACGTTTGATTCATCCAACAGGTCGTTACATGAATCCGGAAGCTCCGGCTACTTTTAGCAACCCAGAACTTGTTAAACGAGGTCGTGCGGTAGGGGTAATTACAAAACGCGGGGAGCCTACAGGACCACCAATACCAAGTAATTCTTTAAGCTATGAAGACGCGGCTCCTATTGCGCCAAATGTTGCTCAAAAGCAAGCAGAGCTTATGCGCAAGCCCAATATTACTGCGTCTAAAACAGAAAATCTTGCTGCCGATGGTGTAGTGCGTGAGCCGCGAGCCCATATTAATGCATTAGACGAAGAAATTGCTCGTTCTAATAAGATGGCAGATGCGCAGCGTAAAGCGCACGAGATTACACGTAAACAAGAAATAAAACTCCAGAATGCCGAACGAACTGCTGAATTGCAGGATCTGCGCTCACGTAAGGGCGGGACGGATTTAGAGAAGATCCGGACGGATGCGGAGAAGGCACAGGCTATTGCTATTAAGGACGCAGCTAAAGCTGAAGCTGCGGATCTTAAGACTATTGTAGAAAAAGAGAAGGCTCACGCTGTAGCGATTAAGGATGCAGAAAAGATTAGCACTGCTCAAGAGAAGGCGCATGCAGCGGCTCTTGCGTTAAGAGAAGCTGAGAAACAACGTGACGAAGCTCAGAAGGTTATTGATAACCTTATCAGCGAAGGCGCAACACCGGGACCAGTAACCGTTACTGAGACTTCGGTTAAGGTGCCAACATCTAGCGGTAATCAGGTTATTCGTCAGACTCTGCGCGAGAAGATTGAAGAAGAGGGCGGAGAAGAAGCGGGCAAAGCGGCAGGTAAAACACCTCCGCCGCCAGTTGATCCACTGAAACCGTTAAAGCCGGAAGTAGTCGCAATGACTATGTATCCGAATGAACCCTCTGCGTTGAGGGCTATTGCTGCTACAGGTGTGCCCGGAGTTGCCAAGCGTATGGGACGCGGTAAGTGGCAAGCTGTGTTTACGACCTTGGAAGGTGAGACACCGAAGCCTGTAGCGCCGACCGCGCCAGAGGCCTTAGCTGGTGACGCTATTGTTGCGCCTAAGAATATAGCACCCCCAACTCCCAAGCCAGCGGCTCCAGTAGCGCCAGAAACATTAGCTACCAAAACACCGGCACCAACAACATCGTTGGATGCGGCGGACGTTAAACCGCCTGCACCGAAGCCCTCAGACGTTACCCCGCCAGATGCCCCACCAACAGCAATGGTTCCTGCAGTTCCCAAGCCGAAACCGCCAACTGGTGGAGCACCGGCCAAGGCTGAAACACCTGTAGGCACCGGAACCCGAAGCACTGGAAACAGCGCTACGGACGCAAGACTACGTAAAGAAGCGCAGAAGGCTGTTACAAAGACTGGTAAGGTTACAGACGTAGCCACAGCCGGACAAAAGGTTGCAGGTCGCAGCATTCCAGAAGGTCATACCGTTGTTCGCATCAATAGTGGAATGCGCGGCAGCGTAGTTGAATGGGGTATTGCGGATAGCAATGGTGCGCTTATTATTCGTTCCAAAGCTAAAGAAGATATTTGGAATAAGTTGGACGAGCTTAATGGACAGGGTAAGACACCTCCACCAGTTACTCCTAGAGTAGCAGGCGATGACTACGAAATACCTTATATCGGTAGAGATAACGCAGCTACTAACGATTTTTTAGATGGTGTTACGCCTATAAAGGGACAAACCCAAAAAGTGAATCCAAAGACTAGCTGGCAGGAAAGTTTTGAGAATTCAACATCAGCAGAAAAAGCTGAGATAGCTTCACAAGAAACAGGGCGACTTGCCGGTAAACCTGAACCACCAGAGCCGCCTCCCGCTCCTGCGCCAGTTCCAAGAACACCAGTTAAGCCGACAGGCGGGGCACCGGCCAGCGCGGAAGCGCCTAAGTATACTCATGGCGGCGCATCAGCCGCTTTAGACAAACTTAAACAAAAACGAGATAATATAACTGGAGCGGGTAGGGCTGAACGGTTAGCTAAAGAAGCTTCAAAGCGTAGCCGAAAGGCTCCGGAAGGCGAAGCTGCGCCTAAAGCTGACTTGAGTAAGCCTAATGCGGCTGTTACGGTTAAGGAAGCGGCTAAGGCTGCACCAGAAGCAAAGTTCCCAACTAGCGCGTATGGCACTATTGATGATGCCGTTATCGAAGAAGGGGGTAAGGCTAAGAATCCGATCATTCTAGCCGAATTAGATGGCGCTGCTACCGCTGGCGAAGTGAAAAATCGGTTACTCTTCACATTACAGTCTTATGTTAAGAAAGCTGACGAGATTGAAGCTCTACGCGGAGTTAACGAAAAGGGTATGCCTACCGGACCTACAATGGGTGCAATTACCATTGAGGTTCCAAATGGACCTACTATCAAAGTCGATCCGCAACAGGCTAAAAATCTAATTGCGCGTATTGAAGCTAACAAAGTTCCGCAAGCCAAGTCCGGCGAAGGTCGCGCTATGACGTTCAAGGGGGATGAGGCTTGGCAGGGAATTGTTGATGCTCCGGCACCAAGACCAACAGACGTGAAGATGAAGGTTGAGCACGGCACTAACTTCAATGCGAAGGGAGACGGCGGGAGTGCGCCTTCGTATAAGATTCCGCTTCCGGAGCGCAGATCGCGTTTAACGCCCGAACAAAAAGGCGCGGCAATCAAGCAGCAGACAGACGATATTAATAAGATTCCTAAAAATCATCTTGATGCTAAGTTTACTGGCGGCGATGTTGATTACAAGGGCTTTAAGCTACGCCCCTATGACATTGGCAAGGAAAAGCGGGTCCAGATTGTAAAGGGCGATAACGCGTCACAAACAATCAGCAATGCTAATACGCTAGAAGAAGCTAAGGCTATGGTAGATCGTGGAGATGCCGCTAAATGGCATCACGCATTATACGGCGATTACATAACTGATCCGCCTAAGGGTGGGTTGAAAGTAGGTAAGCCCAAGGCGGCTGAAGAAACGCTTAAAGCTGAACCTACAACTGATGTAGGCAAAGCTACTGCTGCCGTTAAGCCAAAGGCAATGGTAGACGAATTGGACGAGAAGCTTAAGGATG
>Ga0137317_1000043_pt1 | contig 13267 bp, 21 predicted proteins | sample EasRivERMZT266_2_FD_106651 | JGI IMG/M metagenome (GOLD analysis project Ga0137317, IMG submission 106651) | Soil microbial communities from meander-bound floodplain in the East River, Colorado, USA - East River MetaG ERMZT266_2 | ecosystem: Environmental > Terrestrial > Soil > Floodplain ...
CCGCCGCGGTACTTCGTCGGTCCTGAAAAACTCCCCGGTCGCCGGCGTCGATCCGCCGTCCTGATTGCAGCTCAGGTGCTCGAGTCCGAGGTTGTCGGCGAAATCCGATCCGCCTCGAGCTGCGGCGATGCGATGACCGATGCTCGGGACCTCGCCGCTGATCAGCTCGCCGCAGCGCGCGCACATCAGTCCGTCCCGCGCGATCAGGTACCGCCGCATCCTGTGTCGAGCTGCATCGCTGCGGTGCAACCGGCTGCGGCTAGGTCGTGTCATGTGATGGTCGTCCTCGAGCTCGAGCTGCGGGCGTCCGCCTCAGCCGGTCGCCGGGAGGCGGAGCGGCTGCTGCCCAGGCGGACGCCCGCGGGGCATTCCCATCCTAGCGCCGGCGGACCTCGCCGGTAGGCTCATCGGCCGGCAGTGTGTCGATCACATCCTCCGTGCCGGCGTCCGCATCCTCGAGCGGCTCGACAGGTTTCGTGGTCGCGTCCGGTTGCTGTCCGGGTGCGTCCTCACTCTTGCCGGGTGCGGTGTGAGCGTCCTCACTCTGGCCGGGATCGGTAGGCTTTCCCATCGCGTGTGTACCTCATGCGAGCGGTGAATATCGCGGCCACCGTACCGCGCGATCCCGCCGTCCGCGGCGAGCTGCTCGACCATGATCGGCCGCGCGCCGTTCGCCGGGATCGTATCGGTGCGGCAGGTATCCGCCTGCCGCACGTGTCGCAGGATGCGGACCGCGGCAGCACACCACGCAGCGGCGCACGCGCGGCCGAGTCATGCGTCCTGCGCGCCGATCGGATCGCCGATCGCTGTCAGGAATTCGAGTGCATGCTGCTCGCAGGCATACGTCAGGAACGGGATCAGCCGGCCGCCGGTGAGCGCCGTCGTGTCGAGGCGCCACATCGCCGCCGCGCCGCATTCGTCGCAGTCCTCGCCGGCGTCCTGTCGCCGCAGCTCGAGGCGGATCAGGCTGCGCGGGATGCGCGTGCGCGGACTCATAGGATCGACACGAGCTCGGCGAGGTCCGGTCCGGGTCGGACCACGTACGCGCTGACGCCTGGCACGGCGGACAGCTCGGCGAGCCACACGCGCTGCTCGGGCGTCAGCCGGCCGGATTCCGTTTTCACCTCGAGCGCCAGCAGGCGCGGTCCCTTGACTGCCATCAGGTCCGGGAATCCCGGCGCCGACCGCCTCGAGTCGTACGTGTGATACACCCGCCATCCTGTCAGCTCGAGCAGTTTGATCAGCTCGGCGAGGAATCGCTTTTCCGTCACGAGCGCATCCGCCGGCGTCGAGGTCCTCGAGCTCATGCGCCGACCCATCCGAGCTGTCGCAGGATCAGCAGCGCGCACAGGACCTCCGCGGCGATCAGGCACAGGATCACCGCCAGCAGCTCGCGCACGTGCACCGGAGGATCGGTCATCCGGCATCCGTGCCGCCTGGCCGCGCCTGATCCGGGAAATGCCGCGGATCGAGTAGCGCTCGAGCTGCTCGCATGGCCGCCGATACCGGCGTTCGCGGTGAGGTCACAGGAAATGTGTCCTCCCTTTCAGTACGACGGTACTCCGGTTTCCTATCGGTTGAGAGGGAGGACACATTTCGCCGGCCGAGCTCGAGCGCCTCGCGCATCAGGTCGGCGAGCGACCGCGCGGCGGCGCCGCCCAAGCGCGCGCCGGCGCGCAGCCATGCGACCGTGCTGCCGTGCCGGCCACGTGTCGAGCTGCGCGCGATCATGCCGATTCGCTCGAGCTGCCGCAGTGCGCGCGACACGCCGGCGGCATCGGCATATCCGGACTCGACGGCGAGAGGACGCAGCCTGTGCGCCGGCTGACGCGCGAGGATCACGAGCAGCGCGCGCTGACGGTCGCTGATCCTCACCGTGCGCTCGAGTCCCGGCGACCATGCCTCGACAGGCAGACGCGCGATGAATGCCGCGGCGCGCGGTCGGATAACGGTTGCGGAGGTCGGATACACTGCGGTTGATCCTTTCGTTGACAGCGGGACGGATCGGCGCGGCAGGCGGCTCGGCCCTAGTGGCCGGGTCGCTTTCGCATTTCAGGTCGCGAATCCGGTTGAGTCGTCGCCGCCTGGCACGACCGGCTCGAGCTCGGCCGCAGGCGGATGCAGGATCGGCAGCAGCGCCGCGCGGATCGGCCGCATGTGCTCGTCGCACAGGTGCCAGCGCTGCCGTTTGGCATAGGCGAATTCCACCGCGCCGCCGGTCGCGTAGGACAGGCATCCGGAGGCGGAGCAGTACGCGCGCAGGCTATCCACGGCGGACCTGCTCGAGTCGGTTTCGCGCGATCAGCAGCGCGTCGATCGCGGCGCCGAGCAGCTCGCGTCCGTCGCGGCGCGCGCCGGCGCCGTCCGTGGTCGTTATCCAATATGCCCATGCGTGCGCGAGCTGATCGACGGCGCGCACGAGCAGCTCGTGCGGGTCATCGGTCGGCGGCAGCTCGACGAGCTGCGGTTGCGTGACGATCGGCGGACGTTGATACTCGGTCATCGGTCGCGGTTGCCTCCCTGCGTGCGTGATGGTCCGCGGCGAGGTCGCCGCGGCCGGGATCAGGAATCATCGCACGAGCTGTCGAGCACTTATCCACTAGGCGGTGCATGACCTGTGGATATCTCGCAGCTCGCGCACATCGGCAGTGTCAGCGGCACCGCATCCGCCCAGGCGCGCCGATCCGCCCATCGCGTGTGCTTGAGTCCTGCCGCGCGTGCGCGCGCCTCGAGGCGGTGAATCCGTGCGGCGACCTCCGGATACCAGTGCTCGAGCTCGATCAGCTCGTCAGCGCGCGCCAGTGCGCCACATAAGCACTCGCCGGATCGGTGTAGCAGGTCAACCACCGGCGACCGCGCGACGGCGGCGCCGGCGAGGTACCTCGAGCACTCGAGCGCTGACCATTCGAGTATCGGATTGACCCATACGCGGCAGTGGTCATCCCGGCGGATCGGCACGCTGATCCCCGATCCCATGCGCCGGACCGATTCGGACGTGCGGATGCCTGTCACGAGTGCGATGTGGTCGCCGCGGCGGCGTTTCGTGTCGCGCAGCAGCGCGTCGAGCGGTCGCTGCTTGAGGTACCAATACATCGAGGAATGCGATCGAGGTCCGGACGGAAATCCGCCGCGATCGAGGACGAGCTGCTCATATTCGGTGTCGGCGCGGACCTCGATCAGCGGCCATCCCTGCGCTCGACACGTTTCGTGCACGTACTCCCGCGTTTCAGGGATGCCGATGCCGGTGTGAATGTGCACCGCGGCGGTCATCCCGGCTCGAGCCGCGATCGCCGTCGAGGTCGCTGAATCGTGGCCGCCGGAGAACAGTGCGAACACTGCCGCCGGCTGCCATTGCTCGACGGCGCCGCGGATCAGCTCGACGCCGGCGGCGTCCGATTGTGTCGATTCCTCAACGTCCGACAGCTGACGGGCCCGCGCCGTTTTCGTGCTCAACGTTGAGCGCCGGTTGCGATCCCTCAACCTATGCCGGCTCGAGGACGCTCGAGTGAAATGCGCCGAGCTGATAGCGGCCGCCGGCATATGCCCAGGCGAGGTACCACCGATCCGAGCCGCTGACGGACTGACCTTTCACGATCGCGTGAGGCGTCATCGACTGGCCGGCGCTGAATTCCTCGAGGATCGCGGCGTCCGTGGTCGTGTCGGCGCGGAATCGCGCGCCGGCGAGTGTCACCATCCGTGCCGTCGTGTGGTCGAAATCGGCGCCGCCGTAGGTGTGCATCCAAAATCCTCCGTCCGCGGGTGCGGGTGCGTTCGCGTACGGCCACGGGTCCTGTCGGACGTTGCCGCGCGTTATGTCGTAGTGCAGGTGCGCGCCGGTCGCCCATCCGGTCGTGTCGAGCTCGCCGAGCACATCGCCCTCGCCGACAACCTCGCCGGCGCTGACGGCGATCGCGCGCAGGTGCGCATATCCGGAGGTCCATCCGTCGCCGTGGTCGATCCGCACAATGCCGGCGCCGCCGGAGGCGGAATCGTAGAACGCCTGATATACGGTGCCGGCCGCCATCGCGAGTACCGGATCGCCGGACTGTCCGTTGCCGATGTCGAGTCCGTCGTGCGGTCCGTAGGCGGTCGCCGACTCGCCGAACGATTGAGTCACCACGAATCCGGAGGACGGATCAGGCTGCCCAGGCGGACCGATGCGGCCGGGGATCGGATTGCCGAACCTCATCGGTCCGACTCCGCCGCTGTCCGCAGCAGCTCGGCCGGGTCCGGCCACCAGTCCGGCCGCTCGCGCGGCGCGCCTGGCACGTCCGGGTCGATATCCGGCGCGGTCGGCGCCTCGCCGTACCGGCTCACGCGCGCCTCGAGCAGCGGGTGCTCGTCCGTCATCGCGTCCTCACTTCCTGCCGATGTGGTCGGCAACCCATATCAGCGCCACCGTCCCGCCGATCAGCACGCCTACGATCAGCGCGCCGGCGATCAGGAATGCGGCAACCGTCAGTGCATCGCTCATGCGAGCGGTCCGAGGTCCTCGACCAGCAGGTGCGCGGGACCTCCCGGCGAGGCGTTGAGGCTGATCGTGCCAGTGCCGGCGCTCATCTGGCCGGTCAGCGAGTAGGTGTGCAGTCCGGCCGGCGGCGTGATGATGATCGAGGCGCTGATCGACTGCGTTTGCGTTGCCGAGTGCAGGTATGCCGCGGCGAGGTGAATGTCGGCGCCGTCCTGACGGATACGGATGCGGCCGGTCATCGCGTTCGCGGTGCCGAGCAGGCGCGCGTCGTGACTGACCCGAATGCGGCGATTCGCCGCCACATCGACCGCCACCGTCAGTCCGGCCAGTGCGACCGCGGTGCCGCCGATGCCGGACTGATCCGCCTCGACTCGCACGTATCCGAGCACCTTATAGGCGGCGCTCAGCAGCTCGTCCTCGACCGCCTGCGCCAGTGCGCCGATCGCGTTGTCACCATCCATCACCCGATCGGTGCCGGTCGGATATGGGAATCCTAGGATCGGTGTGCTAGCAGGCATCAGCTCGAGGTCCTCATGCGGGGCGTCCTGTCCATTCGTCCCATTCGATCAACGGATCGAGGTTATCCCAGCGCTGCGAGCTCGGCACATCGACCCAGCGATCCGGATATCCGGCGAGGAACGGCGGCAGGCACGTCACGGAGTCCCATGTCAGCGCCGGGTCGATCGTGTCCCACAGCCATCCCGGCGAGCTTTCGTCCCATTGCGGCGCCGGCGCGGTGCGGCAATAGTCGCTCACGAGCAGCTCGAGCCGCCATGCGCCTGTTCCGTCGATCGTTTCGGACCATCCCTCGACAAATACGAACGCGCCTGGCATCGGCGCGCCGGCCGGCATCCCTGTCACGTTGAGCAGGTCGTGCATCTCGAGCCGCAGCAGTGCGGAGGTCAGCGCGAATCCGATTCCCGGCGAAGTCAGCTCGAATGCCAGCGACGACAGGACCCAGGCGGGCGCCGCCTGCCGCGCGAGGATCAGGTTCGCGCGTTCCTGCGCGTCCGACTCCGCCTCGATCCGGGTCGTGAGGGAGGCGGCGTGCGTGCCATAGGCGGCGATCGAGCTCGGGTCATCGGCAGTGACCTCCGGCTGATCGCCTCCGCCGACCGCGATCCCATACCGCACGCTCACGTCGTTCGCGAGTCCCTCGAGTCCCTGTGACCATGTGAGCGACAGCGGGAGGTCACACGCGACGAGCTCGAGCGCGATCGCCGCGGCGCGGCGGTGAAATGCATCCGCATACAGCACGGCGCCATCGGTCGCCTGCCACACCATCCCGCCGCCGTCATACGCGGCATCGCCGGCGACCACGAGCGCCGGCTGCGCATCCACGTCCCGCGCGAGGACAGTGAGGTATCCGGGATCGGATCGGATCGGGTCAGTGCTGACGCCGGCCGCGCCGATCGCGCGGTTGACCCGCGTGCCGTCGAGCTCGGCAGGGTACGGCGCCGCGCCGATCACGCGACGACCCATATCGGCCAGCTCGCCGACCGCGATCAGGGTGCCGGTCGGCACGTCGACGTCATCCCATCCGATCAGGACGTCAGTGATGCGGCCGGCGAATCGCTCATATCCGGGTCCCGTTTCCCATGGCACCGAGGCGAGCACCGTCAGCCGCGCGCCGATGACCGCGGACGCCGGCAGCTCGCCGACCAGCTCGAGGGTCGCGGCGTCCGCCTCCGGCTGCGAGGTCGCGTCATCGCGTCCGTGCCGGATGACCGCGTGCAGGACGTTGCACTCGACGGCGACTCCCTCGATCAGCACGACGGCGCTCGGCAGGCTCATCGACTCGAGCCGGTCGCGAGCGCCGGGTGCCGTCCGACCCGGATCGCGTGCTGATTCAGGACGCGAGCGACCGATCGCGCGACTCCCTCCGGGTCGATCGCGCCGGTGATGTTGATCACGACTCCGCCGCCGGCCGCCTGGCCGCCGCTGCGGCCGCTGCGAGCTGCCGTCGAGGTCGCCGCCTGGCCGCCGAGGAACGGGATCGACGGCAGGCTGATATTCGAGAACGGGTTGACCGATTCGAGGAAATTGCCGATCGAGCTGATTGCCGAGCTGATCCACCGCACGAGCTTGATCAGCCATCCGACGACCATCGACAGGACGCCGACCACGATCCGCAGCGCGCCGGCTAGCAGTTTCACGAGCGGGATCAGCAGCGGCAGCAGCGCCGTCACGAGCTCGCCGAGCACCTTGAGCACTGGCATCAGTGCCGGCAGGACCTCCGCCATGACTGGCAGGAATGCGCCGCCGATCGTTTCACCGATTTCGGCGAACGCATCCGCACCTTTGGCACCCATGCCGGCGGCCGATTCCGCGTATATGTCCGCTTGGCCGGCGGCCGCTTTCGAGGCGGCCGCGATCGTGTCGGATGCGGTTGCACCTTTCGCGAGTCCCGGTACGAGCTTGCGCAGCGCGCCGTCCTGTCCGGCGTGCGCTTTCGCGACCGCATCGGCCGCGGTCGCGAGGTCAACGCCGGCGAATCGAGCAATGTCCTGCGCCTGCGTCAGCAGTCCGGTCGCCTCGCCTACATCGCCGGTCGCGACGACGAGCGACTCGAGTCCGGCGCGCGTTTCGCTGTCGGTGAATGCGCGTTCCTGTCCGGCCGCGATCGCGGCGTTGACCTGTGCGGTGCTCTCGGCGGTCGCGGCGCCGGCGGCGCGAATGGTCGCCTCGAGCTTAGCCTGCTCGGTCGCGTCCGCCGATGCGGCGGAGGTCAGCGCGCCGATCGCGACAGCGGCGGCGCCGACTCCGGTCGCAACCGCGCCGATCGCGAGCGCCGATTTCCCGATCCCGCCGCTGAATCCGCCGACCGCGGATTTCGAGGAATCGAGTGCGCTGTCGAGCTTGCGCGTGTCGCCGCGAATCTCAACCGTCAGTCCGAGCACCATCAGGTCGCCGACTTCCTCGAGGCGCCGGCCGCGGCGCCGTATGCCTCCGCCTGCGCCAGCGTCAGCTCACCGGCCGCGGCCGGCGTGAGTCCGGTTGCGATCGCGGCGTTGACTGCCGCCTCCGCCTCAGCGTCCGCCATCGGGTCCGCGGCGTCGAGGTCGAAGATCAACCGCCACGTTTGCGCCTGCTGCCACGTCAGCGCCGGATCGCGCCGGCGCTCGAGCTGCAGCGCCAGTGCATACGCGAGCTCGGTGCCGCGCAGCAGCTCGGCCGGGTCAGCGCCGGCCGGATCGCCGAGCTGACGGATCAAGCGCTGCGCGTCAGTGCTGCGCACGTCAGCGATGACGCAGCCTCGCGCGAGCTCGAGGATGGTCAGCGACCGGATGCCGGCCAGCGTCAGTACGACCTCGCGCGGCTCAGTCGGTCCTGAATCCACGGCGCTTTCCTCGATCGGTCAGGGATCGCTCGTATTCGGCGAGGATCGCATCGGACTGCTCGGCGATCGTGTCAGCGACCATGTGTGCGCCTGGCAGTCCGTGCGCGCCGTACTCGACAGGTCCGGCATACGGAACGCCCGACACGATTCCGCCGGCGATTTTCGAGGCGGTCGCCGACCAGCTCGCCGCCAGTGCGCCAGTGCGCCGCGGCGAGCGCCTCGAGGCGCCTGGCACGACGAGCTCGGCAGCTCGGCGATGCGTTTCGGACAGGTCCTCAACGTCGGACGCGAGCTGATCGAATGCGGTGCGGACCTCCGCATCGCCGCTGACGTTGACCGAGCCGGCCATCCTCAGCCGGTCGCCGCGGCGAGCTCATGCTCGCGGTCGTGCGCGTCCTGCGCCTCGAGCTCGTCCTCGCTGCTCGTGTCGGCGCCGGCGCCGTACCGGGTGCCGGCCGGGAATGCCGCCGCGATCAGCTCCGGTTTGCTCGTGCACGGCAACGTCACATCGAGCTCGGCATAGGCGTCCGCCTCGCCGCCGTAGGTCGGACCGACGAGCCGGACCTCGCCCATCATCCCAGGCGCCGTGTCGGACGGCGCATCGGCGCCGGCCACGTCCGACCCGTGCGCCTGATACCGGAATTCGGCCGCCTCGCCCTCATGTTCCCACAGGACGCGCGCCAGTCCGGAGGCGGACCAGTCCTGCGCGGCGGTGATGTGTAGCGCGTACGAGCTCCGTCCCGGCTGACTGAATGATCCGTCCGCGCACAGCGTTTGGTACGTCACCACATCACCCGGCTCGACGGCGACCTCGACGGTATGCACGTCGCAATTGACCTCGAGCGCCGGCTCGGCGCCGATCGTGAGCGTCAGCGACACGTCACGCATAAAGAGAGGATTGCCGGCCATCAGGTCATGCCTCCGTGTGCATCAGGACTAGTCCAACGGACGCAGGGTGCGCCACGTTGCCGAGAGTGATATCGCGCGGTGCACCCCATGACGGCAGCGATGCGCCGCGCAGGGATAGCAGTGCCGCGTCGAGGTCGTCGACGAGCTGCGCGAGCTCGTCATAGGCGGCGCCGGAATCGTTCGCGCCGGCGATCGCGGTCAGTTTCCATCGGACCTGTAGGCGGTTGCTCGGCGAGTCGCGGTCGATCCACGGCTCGCCCGGTTCGATCAGGACCACCGGCGCCGCGAATCGGCCGCCGGTCGCGGTGCGGATGCCTGATCCCTCGAGCACATCGGCGAGCTGCTCGCGAGCTGCGGCGAGCCGGCTCATGCGATCCCGATCGTTGCATAGCGCGCGATCAGCGGCTCGACGCCGGCGAGATAGTCGCGAGCGACACGGACGGCGGCACCCTCGAGGTCAACATATCCGGTGAGTCCGTATACCGCCTCGCGGCGCTTATATGCCTCCGCGCCGGCGATGGTCGCCGCGTACGTCAGCTCCGGGAATTGCGCCGGGTCCGCCGGCTCGATCACCGGCACGCCAGTCATGCGCCGGTCGATCCCGGCGTTGACCGCCGCGGCGCAGGCGGCCGCCCAGGCGGACGCATCGGCATCCGGCGCCGCAATTCCTACGGCGCTCAGGATGCCCTCAGCGCTGACCCAGGCGGCCATACGTCAGCTCGACTTGCTCTTGCTCGAGGCGCCGGCTGCCAGCGGCAGCACGATCCCGGTCGCCTTGACCAGTCCGGCCGGAATGAAAATCCCGGTGGCACCCATCGACCAGTACGCGCGATTCTGACCGAGCTTGGCAACGTCCTCAGCGGTCGCAACGAATGGTCCGTCCTCATGCCACTGCGCCGCGCGATCGTTGGTGAAAATGGCAGTGCCGGCGGTGAGGTACGGCGCCTCGATCACCGTCAGTCCCGACACGTTGACCTGTAGCGTGCTCGCCTGTGCGGTGCCTGTCAGGTTCGCCGTCCCGTACGAGCTCGGTGTGAGCACCGCGCCGAGCTGCGCGAACACATCGGAGGCGGCGAGGACGGCGGACGCCGGCGCGCCTGTCGCGCTGCGCACCTTTGCCGATCCCTCGAAGAACGTCGCGCGGGTCGCGGCATCGCTCGAAATGTCGCCGGTCATTGTGCCGGTCGCACCCGCCTCGAGGTCATCCTCATACTCGCGTTCGGTGGTCAACGCCCATCCGGCGAGCATGATCCGACCGTATGCCTCGAGGTATGACGGCGAGCTGCGGCGGATCAGTTGATACGAGATATCCGAGCCGCCTGCGAACGTTTCGATCGGTGCGTTCCCGTCGAGCAGGTTGACCACAACCGAGGTTATTTCCGTCTTTTCGGCGGACTGCTTGCCGACCAGTGCGCCGAGGTCGCCGGCGAAGTACGGCCAGTGCAGGCTCATCCCGGAGGCGCCGAGCGGTCCCGGACCGCCGGTTGCCTCGATCGCCGGCCGGCTCGCGTCGAGGATTCCCTTGACCTCGCTCACGAATGACGGACCGCTGACGCCGGGATTCGTCGCGAGCTTCTGATCGACCAGTGCGCGCGCCAGCAGGACCGCCGCATCGGGATCCCCGGACGCGTCCTTGAGGTACTCGCCGAATGCGGACCATCGCGCCATCAGGTGCGGCGCGCCGCGCCGGGTGCCGGCCGCCTCGAGTGCGGTCATGCGGCCGATCAGGTCGTTGCGCAGCTCATCGAGTGCGTCCGCCTGGCCGGGAGTGTCGGCGGCGATGCGCACGCCGTTGTCGGGAGTCGGATCGCTCGCGGGTGCGAGCTGCTCATCGGTCATCGGTTGTGCATCCTCACTGCGTACGGCTAGGACCTCAGCGCCGGCATATGCCGGTCGCTCGACAATGCCGACCCGCACGAGCTCCGCGCGGGTCCGGACAGTCACTCCGCCATCGGCGGCACGTTCGGAAATCGGTGCGAATACGACGGAGGCGCCGCGGTATACGCGATCACGCGCGAGCTCGAGCAGCTCGTCGCCGTCACGCGTGCGCGACACGAGGAATCGCGCGTACTGCCCATCCTCGCGGTCCTCGAGTCCGATCGAGCGACCGGCCAGGCGCACGCCGGGATCGGCGCCGTGCGGTCCGATCGCCTCGAGTGTCACGGACTCCGGATCGGTACCCTCGAATGCGCCGCGTGTGAACATTTCGCGGCCATCGGGCGTGTCGCCGACCACATTCCACGGCACGGCGCGGACCTCGATCACTCGCTCGGATGCCGAGCGCACGAGCAGCTCGGACTGATATGTCGCGGTGCGCAGTGTCACGAAATCGGTACCTCCGCGGCGGCCGGAGTCGGCGCCAGTGCGGCCGGGATATCCGGCGGCAGCTCGCGCTGCCATCCCTCCCAGCGGTCTATTTGCTCGGTCGTGAGGAATCCGGCGCGCAGTCCGGTTTCGTACGCGGTCCATCGCGCGGCAGTGTTGAGTCGCTCGATTTCGGCCGTGCTGAATCGCGCGGACTGCGTGCCTGGCAGCAGGTCGGATAGCGATTCCTCGATCGGCGCGAGGTACAACGGTTGCACCGTCACCCGGAGGAACGTCATCAGCGCCTCGGCGATGTTCTGATAGGTGAGCGACGAGCCGCCGACCTCCGCCAGCAGCAGCTCAGGCGGGAAGATGCCCAGTCCTCGAGCGACCTCGAGTGCGCCGTGCTTACGCGTTTCGAGCAATTGCGAGGCGGCCGGATCGGCACCCGGCTCGGTGAGGTCCCATCCTTTCGGCAGGACCGCCGGCGAATGGTCGCGGTGATTTTCGATCCATTTCGCTTTCACCGCGGCGGAGGCGGCGTCATCGAGGGTGCCGTCGAATTTCAGGACCACGGACGGCACCGCGCCGTTTTCGAACCATGCGCCGGCATACAGCTCGGCGGCGAGGATGCGATCGAGGCTCGATCCGATCAGCTCGAGCGGCGACCGGCCGAGCAGCTCGCCGGCGGCGCGGTTGATCGCAATGTGAATGATCCCGTTCCGGCCGGCGTTGTAGGTCGTGCCGTTGTAGTCGTAGCGCCTCGAGTACCTCGACTCGTCCGACCATTGCACGCCGACCTCATCGAATGGCACCACGATCGACACGTCCGGATATCCGGACGAATTGCGGCCGCTGACCGTCTGCCACAGGTACGCGTTCCCATGGTCGAACAGGCTGCCGACGAGCTGCGCGAGGTACTCGCCGCGCGTGATTTCCGGTTGCGGTCGGACGAGCACTCGAGGTTGAGATTTCGTCGGGATCGGATACCCGTTCGCCCAGGCGACCGGCTCGAGCATCGAGGCGAGCGACACGATCAGCTCACGAGCTCGAGCAACCGCCGGGATCGCCTGATAGTCCGCGGCGCCGAGCCGCTGCTCGATCGCATACGAAATCTGGCCGGTGAGGTCGGACTCGGACGGCGCGCCGAGAATCCATCGCCGCATTCCGTCCCACACGCCCGCCACGAGCGGAGTATGCACCGTATGACAAGCGTCATACGCGGGCCAGATGTTCTAGTGCGGTGTGATCAGAATATCGCCGGCTGCGGCGGCGCCGCCTCCGGCGCGGTCGCTGCCCATGCTGCCCAGGCGGCAGCTCGCAGCGCGTCGATCGGTCCGGCCGACTCGCGCACGCTGAAATACCATCCTCCGCCGGCGAGCGGCGCCGATGGTCGTGCGCGCCGCGCCTGCGCGCCGAGCAGCGGGTCGTCCGCGTGCATCAGGCGGCCGCCGATCAGCTCGGCGCGGAATGCCTCACTCGCGGCGCGGAGGTCCGCCGGCGCGAGGGACAGCGATGGTATGTCCGCCTCCGCCGCCCATGCCTCAACGTGCCGCGCCGCGGCGCCGGTGCGCGCGAACACGATCAGCGCCGGCGACCATGCTCGAGCTGCGGCGGCCAGTGCGTCGAGCAGCTCGGCCGGCGCGATGGTCGCGCCTGGCACCGCGGCGAGGTCGGCGGTGATCCCGACGAATGTCGGCGCATCGGCGCCGGCGACAGCGACCGCCACCGATGCGCGGATGCCGGACGGATCAGCCTCGACGGCGAGCACGATCCGGTCGCCTCGCTCGAGCGGCGGCGCGCCGGCGGCGCGCGACCACACGCCGGCCGGCAGCCATTCGTCCGCGGCATCGGACCACAGGTTGAGGCGTTCCTGTCGGAATGTGGCCGGCGTCAGTGCGGCGAGCTCGTCGCGAATCGAGGCGGCGTCGATCCGTCCCTCCGCCATGGCCGGCGATGCTTTCGCCCAGGCGCGCGGGTCATCGGGTGCGTCCGTTTCGTCCGCCGCGTACCACGTCATCCCGAATCCATCCGCCGGCTCGAGTCCGTCGAGGATGCGCCGACCGCGTTCCCATAGCCGGCGCAGCAGGATCGAGCGCTCGTCGCCGGCGGTGCTGATCTCGAATAGCAGCGGGTCCGGCCGCGCCGTCATCGTAGGCTTGAGTCCGGCATACGTGTCCTCATCGCGCTGCGTGCGGACCTCATCGAATATGCCGAGGTCGATCGAATAGCCGCGGATCGCA
>Ga0137317_1000046_pt1 | contig 12379 bp, 16 predicted proteins | sample EasRivERMZT266_2_FD_106651 | JGI IMG/M metagenome (GOLD analysis project Ga0137317, IMG submission 106651) | Soil microbial communities from meander-bound floodplain in the East River, Colorado, USA - East River MetaG ERMZT266_2 | ecosystem: Environmental > Terrestrial > Soil > Floodplain ...
AGCCCTTATAGTAACCCATAGCACCAACGAATGCATCGACAACAACATCCGGAGTAGCCGAATCGTCGACAGTAACCGTTGCTGCATAAAGATCATGATCGTTAAGGATCGAACGAATACCGGCACCTTCAGTAGCTCCAGCCGGATCCTTGATCTTGTCGTCATGATCAACGGCACGACCATCACCGATAAGGATCGCGCGCGCGAGCTCCTCGTCCAGCATGAGACGCATCTCGGCCTTAAGCCAAGCCACGACATCAAAGTCCGTAATGTCGATGATATCGTCACGATCGAGCTTCTGCTTCTTGTAGATCGTGCTGGGAGTAGTCGAGCGAGTCGAGACACCGAAGTACTCTTCCTTCTTCAGAGTACCCTTGATGTAGCCTAGGGCACGTGCCTCGTCGAAGGTAATATCGGCGATGATGGACTTGATGCGAGAGAACGGCGAATGCCTAGTACCGTTAATGACACCCGAAACCCACTCAACTCGCCTAGAATCGAACTCAGGAGTGCTCGTAAGAGTGCGAGCGTCTGGGAAGAGAACTTCGATGTTATCGATACCGTGCTGAAGTGCATAAGCCTCGACGGCTTCCTTCAGCGAGCCCATCTTCTCGGCGTCGGCAACGATCCCCTTGATCGCGTCATGCGAGAGAGTATGCTCTTCCTTTTTGCCTTCGCGCTCCTGCTCCTCGAAGACATTACGGGTCATGCGCCGTCCTTCCTCTTCTTTACTATCATGGGTAAGATCCGATTCAGATTTTCCGGAGGCCTGCTTCATCTCTGTAACCTTTTCAGCAAGTGCAGTGCCCACCATGTAATGAACAACTTCCTTCTGCTCATCACTCATCGAATCGTAAACTTCTTGAATAGTTGGATCATCTTCAGCGTGTTCGACTTCCTTCGTTTCCGAAGGCTTCTGATCGCCATGATTAAGTTCCAAACCAGTATAGATAATTGCTTCATCTTCCAACGTAACCATGTCGCCGTCAGCATGCGCCAAAGTAATGTTATCAATAAGTGCGCCAGGGTTAGCACCGGACAATACTAGGCTTACCTCACGGATAAATCCATGAAGAACTTTCTTACCCTTTTCCGTGAGCTGATTAGCATAGATAGACAACGACGTGATGTCCTTATGGATCACCAATGTCTTAGCATGCTTTGCCTGATCGGTGTCATTAAAGTAACCATAAGTGTAAACACCATCTTCACGATTCTCGAGGATGGCGTGACCGAGCACATTACTGGGCTCGTTATGCGTGTGTTGCCAGACAAGCGGAACCTGAACTTGATCCTGATGCTTGAAGGCATCCTGCATGATCGTCCGGCCGTCTGAACACTCGAGCCCAGCTTTGGTGGCATAGCCGCTAAAATCAGGCTTAGCCTTTTCTCCCATTTTGACTTCCTTCCTTAAATCTTAGATCATCGGCCATTTGATGTTCTCCGTACTAATTGAGGAATAGCCGGAACCTCTTCCTTAGTTCCGTTTTCGTTACCATTTGTGATTCTAACTGGTACCTCTTCTGGCATATTGCTGTTAACTAGCTTGTCAGCCTTTGGATCCTTGTGAGGAGGCCAACCAACAACATGCCGAATTTCATTTGCCGTGGCAATTTCGTTACGAGTAAACTTATCCGCAATCTCGGCAATGTTCTCAATCGGCACCAAACGAAATGGATCTCTAAAGAACAGAATCGTCTGCTTTTGTGTCCGAGCTGTTTTAGTCAAGAAGGTGCGTCGCATAGATTCAACGACTGCGGTGAGAAGAGGTTCGATTGTACGATTCCAATAATTCAACATGGCCTTTTCGTCAGCCGTACCGTTCATGACCTCTTCGGTTAGACCCAGCTGACCATAAAGCATTTCGGTTAGGAACTCGATTTGGCTCATAAGATTATTCTCGGCTGGACGATTTAGCTGAGTAATCTTTTCTGTTCCATCCGTATAGGCAATGCCATATTGGCTACCCTTAAGTTGAAACTCAATATCCGCACGGCGTTGTTCTGCCTGTTGTCTGCGAGATTCAGATTTAATTACATATGGAAGCTGAATGATGATATCTAATTTACCAGAAGCAGACTGTTGGTCAATAGCATCCAACAGATTAAGTTTATTGAGTAGACGCTGAAGAGTTGAATTCGGTTCGTTCATTACAGCATACAACGGATTTTCGATAATAGCTACCGCCGACTTTTTCAGAGTAATCTCTTCGCGTCGACCCTTCTTATCATTGTACAAACTAATTCGTACGTGCTCTGGATACCACGATACAACCTCACCAACACGAAGAGTCAAGATGTCGAATCCGCCACTGACCTCTGGATTAATTGTTGTATCGACGGGAACAAGTGCCGCAACGCCTCTATCAAAGAGAGTCATAGCAATATCCTGCCTAAAAGCTCGCGCAGCTTGATCGAGATTAGCTTCGACCGTCAGACAATTATTAAGGCCGCTATCGACATCTTCAAGATATCTCTTCTCATCGTCCGTTCTAATATGACGCATATCAACGGAAGCAACGTCAATACTAAGACGTGTATAAATAGAGGAAATCATTGATCGTTCATTAGGAATTCTGAGCCTTACACGATCAGGTCTTCCTCCGAAATTTGGCTCACCATACTGAGAAAATACGCGTCTAGTATCTAAGTTAGCGAATACATTCCAGGCATGCTTTAACGCCGTACCAACTCCTGCCACATTACACCTCCTTCCCTATAATCATTCAAAAGCCTCCTTGTTTAACTTGAAGGCGATCCATGCATCCATAAGAGCTGCGACATTATCGATCTTTTCATCTTGTCGCTTCTTCAGAAGCTTTCGATTTCCATTAGTATCTTCTAGTGTAATGGCATTACCCATTGCGAAGGACATAAGCGCCTGATCAAAAATCAGAAGTCGTTCTTCACTCATAATCTTGATCTCACCCAACGGAACCGATTCGGTCTTTGCTCCTTGAATAACCTTTTCGATACCGAACGGCCCGTTCTCTCCTTCCCAACGAGCAATAAACTCTTTAGCATTATATGGGTCGTATCCAATTGTACGAACGTCATACTCAGAGGCTAGGATGAACCTATCTAGATCATCATAGACTTCCATGATGTCAAGAATATTCCCATCCATGACATGAAGGCTTCCCTCGTTAATGAACTCGTCGTACTTTTGTCGCATAGCTGCGGGAAGTCTCATCAATGTTAACTCTGTAATATAACTACGAGTCTTTACTCCGAACTGTTCTCGACCTAACGGGAATAAAAACGTGAACGCACAAAAGTCATCACCCTGAGAAAGGTCAGCACCGAGAGCACAAGCCATCTGCCAAAACTCACGAGTCCGATGAACCAAAGTTTCTTCATAAGTGAAGAAATAAGTATAACCCTCCATCGGAATCCCAAAACGCTTAGCGAGAATATCGTTGCGAGAGGCGGGCGCCTTTTCGGCACGCTCCACATCGAGTTGGTATGTTTCATAAGAAACCGTCGCTCCCAAATTTGGATTAGCTTTGACCCACATTGATGGGTCACCAACTTCTTCGATTTCGTCAAGCTTGTAATGCCAGATCGAAACATGTGGCGCGTAGTACTCACCTTTGAGAATATCAGCAAGCTCCATCTTAATCGTATCACCAGAACCTGCTCGAACTGTTCCCTCAGAACTGATGGCTACGATTAAGTAATCCTCGAGCTTTGATGCCCCTTGCTCTACTGCGCCTACTACATCTTCTCGGAGATCACCAGATAGCCATTCGTCAATCGTAGAGATCTTCGGACGAAGACCCTGCAACTTGTTAATAGCCATAGGACGAATCTCAAGAATCGAACCGGTAAGAAAATTCTCGATACCTTTCTTAGTCGAAGCTAGCTTTACTCGCATAGCTCTCGAGCCGGTTGTATTCTGAAGAGATCCCTCTGTAAGGAATTTAAACAGGGGCCCGCGCGAGCGCGTGATAGAAGTTCGAAATGGAGATAAAACTTCTTCCGCCTGTTTCATAGTAGGCGCAGTGTTGATTTGATGCGTAGTTGATACGTCGACATTTAGAAAATAACTATGAATCAAAAACGCATACATCGACTTAGCTGCTCCACGAGCAACTATCAAATATTGCTTAAGCGTTAAACGTTTCTTTATCAGTCGTTTCTCGTAGTGTCCTCCATGATTATCTTTAGTCGGGACATAGACTGACCGTTCAACGAAATAATACCAACCGAAAATTTGTTCCGCCCAAAGTTTAAACGAATCAAGAAGATGAAGATCTGATCCATCCGTTAGAGTTAATTCTCCTTCACAATAACGAATAAATCCTTCAACAGCTTGATCGTCATAATAGATATTGGGGTTAGCAATAAGCGAATCGATTCGATTCATCTCCTGAGCGATTTCACGATTTACCGGAATATCGCCTCGGAGAACTGCCTCACGAAACAGACCATAATAGATCGGTGTCGCGGTATTAGACAGACCCATGCTAACCCTCCTTTCTAAGCAGCTGCGGTAGCGATTTTTGCAGCTATAGCAAGCTTGGCTCTGCTCGAAGCTTCGTCCGTAGCTTTATCAATTGTTTGACTTCCAGCTTTTCCTAGAGCTTTAAGCACGAATCTCTTAGCAGCACTCTTTTCTCCATACTCAAGTCTCCTAACGCTTTGTTCAAGCTGCAATCGCCTTGAATATGATTGCAACTCTTGATCAGAAAGCGCTTTGAGACCACTCTTCTTTCCCACCTGCCCGAGCGTGCGCGCGCGTACAGCGTCAGGACTTCCTGTACGGAAATGTCCACCTTTAACTTTGAGTTTCTTTCCTTTGTCAGCTACTGTAACGCTGCTCGATCTCTTCTGACGGACACCCCATTTCATACCTTTTCTTCCGAAATGAGTAAGAATATTATCTACAATATTATCACTCATAGCCACTTCCATTTCCCAATTAGGAGTTTTCAAAGGAAATTCGAGGCCTTCATAATCGCCAAACCAAACCCCAATACGATCGAAGTTCACATAGGTAATTCCAGGATAATCTCGATTATCGGGTTTAGCTGGAGTATCAGGATAACCAAGCGTGATATGTGGTTTCCATTCAGGAAACTGTTCAACCGAATCATATGCGGTACGAATATTATGATCTTTAAGAAGGTACGATCTAAAATCGTTTATACCTTCGAATCCGCTCCATTTAGATTTCGAGAAGAACAACACATCAGCTTTGTCATCACCTAATACATCACGCCTATCGACCTCTAAACCAAAAGATGTAAGCGATCGATCTGCGGCATGCTTCACAAAACCCACGATTCCAGCAAAGTTTTTGACTTTACTTACTTCCCCAAGAAATAAGAGAGTCAGATGAGGAACTTTTTCACTAGAAATCTTGTGAATATAATCATCCTTTGCTGGAATCGCTACAATAACCAGATTAGGCATCGTGCCTCCTATTCTGGTGCCGGAGACTCCTCGTCCGGATTAGGAACATGTCCTAGTCGGATCTGCCGTTCTCTAATCGCTGCAGCCTTCTCGGCAGTCTGTCGATCATGCTCATCCTGAGAACTTTCCCTCTCTACACCATCACTCTGTCCGCGATTCTCAGCTGCTGGCCATCCAGTCAGCAATTCTACTCCTTCAATTCCCATCTCAACCTCCTAAGCAGCTTCGTCGTCAGAGAGGAGAACGGGAGGATCTGGATCGACCCAACCCGTCTCTTCTCTATGAACGTTCAAACGCCACTCAAGCTCTTCGATCTGCTTCTGCTGCGCCGCAATAAGATACGACGTAGTCGGAGGATCAAAAAGCATTCGAGCACGAAGATAGACATACGACCTCACAGCATTGTACTGATGATCCGCTTCGTCGACAAAATCCGACCACTCATCGTCAGCATCTTCAACAGTAAACCCTGTAGTAGGTCCAACTCCTAGCTGGGTGAGCGTAGAGATTGCGGAATTAATATGCATGAGAATATCTTCGTCAAATACGGTGTAATCTTCGGCAACACCCAAAACCTTCTTAGTGCTAAGAAGAATACTAGCTTCCATTTATCTCACCCACTCATTTAGATTAGTTATTCAGAAGGCTCTGCAGGCTCAGCTGGCTCAGCTGGTGCTTCTGCAGGTTCAGCCGGTGCTTCAGGTGGCTCAGTAGACGGAGCAGGCACAGGCTCAGATGGTGCGGCGGGCTCCTCAGCAGGAGCGTCGGGCGGTGTAGGCTCTTCTACCCTCTCACCAGGAGGATTCTCAAACTCGTTCATTAAACTTCTCCTTCATCATCGTTTTTATCTTTTACTAGTTCTACGATCCACGTAATTCCTGCAGGCACAAAAGAAAGTACAATAGCCATATAGAAAATGGTATCGGTATCCTCAACACCTGCGAACTTTGCAATAAGAGCAGCAAGCACAGTCGCAATAGGCATCGCCGTTTCAGCCGGACGATTCTTAACAACTTCAACTGGATTTGCCATAAAACATCCTTTTCATTGTGATCTTAATTTATGTCGAAGCCAACGATATAACAACGATTTTGTTACAAGTACAGCTATAGTCAGCAAAATTACACCTCGAACATAAAGAGAAGCTGGAGGTGGATCGGGAGAAAACTGTACTGATGCAACTAATATTCCAGCAATAAAGAGGAGTAATAGAGTCACACATCGCATAATTTCATTAGCAATGTTCACTTTTGCGACAAGAGAACGTTGATAATGCTGCTTCGTTTTACCAATCTGATAGGTTAAATCTTCACGTGCTATTAAAATATTTATAAATGAAACGAATATACCAAATCCAGACATCATAATCCACAGACTAATGGTTACCAGTCCGGTAGTGATGTCCACGATTACTCCCCGTCCCCGTTTCGTTGTAATACAGCAAGTTCTTCGGCGATAATATCAATAGACTCAATCTTATCGAGCCTAGTTTTTACTTTAGTAATTTCTTTCTTATTTTCTTGAATATCCTTTTGTTGTTCTTCTGAGTGGTTCCAAGGCCACTTCATTTGTTCTTTTCTCCATTGTCACCAACTATCGATGTTACTACTTCAGCAATCTTCGTTCCGCGTAATGCTACTTCCTTCCATTCATCACGCTCCTTTACCACTTCGGCGGCATACCATCCGAATACCCACCATCGCGCTCTTCCGCCGTAGAGAATTAGAAGTACTAAGACCAGTGATGAGAATGGACCGAGCAAAATTCGTAAAATATCATCCATTCCTGTATTCCTCCTACCAAAGCCTTGTATCACCAGCCTCTCTCACAATTGGACCTCTGGGGAGCAGACTTTCATCGCCATAATGAATAGCATTGTGTGTTCTAAGAGACGTTGTTATGAGGAACTTTGGATCAAGAAGCCATTCTTCACCATGCTCTATATCATCTAGAGATATGGGATTCATATGGTGAACTAACAAACCTGTAGCAATTTCAAACCCGGGAATACCTAAATCACACCCGTCATCACGGACTATGATATAGTTTCTAACTCGTTTCCATTCCCGAGACTTGTAAAAGCGCTGATTAATCCATCGATCGAATCCAAATGTTGCTCGTCCAGTAACTCCACCTAATTTAAGATAATGATATCGTTCTTCGAACGTTTCTAGTTGACGAACTTCTGAATATGTTCTAATCTTCGACATCAGATTCGGGAGGAGGTTCTTCACCCGTGTAAGAGCGCATTGCTTGTAGCGCTTCCATATACAACTCTTCTACTCGCTTCTGACCTTCGAGAGCTTCGATCTTAACCCGAGTCAATTCGTTTTCATGCTCGAGTCGCTGTTGTTCAAGACGTTCCCGAGTCGAACCCAGCTTTAGAAAATGCGTAATGACTTGAGATGAAGCCGTTCCGTCACGAATTTGCTCCTCGGCAAGATCAATGGCATATGAAACCATCTCATTCTCACGAGCTTCAGGAGTTGTCGCGGGTTTCCGAGGAGTTCGTTCATCTTTCGAACGCCTTCTTCTCGAGGGCACGCGACCTCCTCTCATTAGTTATAGAGTTCGAGCTCCTTTCCCTACACTTTTAACCCCGGAAAAAGTCGAATTGTTTGTGGAAAATATCCCCCCGGGGCTTTTTTTGTAAGCCGGGCGATGCTATAGGGGGGTAGTATTTTTCGACCCCCTCCCCCCCTAAATAATATTATCCCTACCTTCCTCTTTTGAAACTTTAATCCACATTCCTGAAACATTTTCTTCTACGATTTCATCAATTGCATTTTGTATAGCAAGAGACTGGTCAGCTTCAGATAAATCACTTGATACGATAGCTATACGATCGAGGAATGCAGAGGAATGGTAGCCCATTCTTGTATCATAGGCTAACCATTCATCAAACCTAGTGAATGGATCAAATGGATTGTCAACTGTTGTTAACATGTACTCAATAGTATCAGCCATTACTGATACCTTCCTTGAGTGTAGTCAGACCAACACCAAGGTGAGCTGCTATCTCAGCCTGTGTATACCCAGCAGCCAGCATTGATTGAGCACGGGCTATCTTAGCAGACGACATCTTAGGCTGAGTCTTTGGCATAGCTAAACGCTTAACTGTATCGGGGTTGCTATGATTTAGAATCTCACTCAATTTATGAGTACTGATAGCACCAGCTTGAATAGCATCCCACTCAGCCTGCGTTAACTCAATCCGATCTTTATGAGCACCAGTTCTAATACGGGCTTGATTCAAAGCCAGCTGTTTAATCTTCTTAACTTCAGCTGGATCCATCTTACCGGCATGAGCCTGCCTCTTTATGGAGACGGTCTCATTTGCTATGAGCTGGGCTTGTCTTTCAAGGGGGGCATTCTTCTTAGCGAGGTTTAGTTTTGCATTTAAAGAAGCTACTTCTTTCGAATACACTTTCTTTGCAGATGGGGAATAAGGTTTACTTACAGTAGCTTCGGCTTCCTTCCTCGCTGTATTAGCCATAGCCTTCAACTTATTAGAATGCCTAGCATATACCGCTTCCATCCTTGTACCAGAAGAAAGAGTGAACGCATCCTCAGTCTCAGCCAAACGTTGAGACTTAGTTACTGCTAACCTTCTTCCTCCAGTTCGAGTTGGAATTGTACGCCCTGTTTCTACAAAGACTCGCCTACCTGTAATAGGATCGATAGGTCCACCTTGACTAGCTGGTCTTACCTTTCTTTCGGGTACTCTGATTTCAGAACCCGCTCTACTGATAAGAGTAGAAGCACCAGCTCTCTTTCCACCCTGGTACTTCTCCTTCAAGCTAGCAATTCCATGATCCTTTTCCGATTGTACGAAATCAAGAGTATGCTTTTCTGAATCAATAACAACCATGGAATGTTTAACTGCTCGAGCAAGCTCATCTGCATCTGCGCCATGAAGAGACATGTCCGTAATCAAATTAGAAATCTTACCCATCTCTTGTTGTTTCCGAGCACTAGTAATACGAGGGATGGGTGAATTATCAGGAAGCTTATAAGATTGAGGATCAAATCCCTTCAAGTCTTCTAAAGCAGGAGTTCTTTTAATAGATCCTTTATTGTTAGGGATAACAAGAACTGTGTCTCCATCGAAATCTGCTCCCGACAAACGTTCAGCAACACTATGATGAATACCAACGGCATCCATCCTAGGACCAGGTGGTAATAGTTTTCGCGCTTGTCGATTTTTATTATTCACAACTAGCTCTGGGATTTCAAACGTGCCACCATGAGGATGGCGAATAAGTACTACACGTTCCCCATTTCTAAAAGAAGGAGCATAAATTTCATTTGGCTTCATAGACGAAATAGGAAGAAGAACTCTATTCGCTTGTCTAGGTAAAGCCGCTGCTTTAAGATGTACAGATGCAGCATCCGTTTGATCTGCAAATTTAGTAAGAAGATCTTTACGAACTGTAGGATTAGTGAGCTTACTAATTTGATCTAATTCTATGAGACGTCGTTCAAATGTTAAATCGAGTTGTTGTTGAGCAAGCTTTGGATCTTGCTTCGACAACATCTGAGATGAAAGAGTTCTACTCCATGTATCCCAAGAACCTTCTACACCAGATTCTGGTTTCGTAGGACTACCGACAATATTCATTGCAGAAGAAACATTACCTTTTTCATCATGAACTTGTCGTACGATGGAGCCAAATGGATTATCAAGATCTACATTTCCCTCTTTATCTTTCTCTAACTCTTTCATAACATCTTTCTTCCTACCAGTATTGGCTTTATTTGTATTAAACACCAAATCAGCACCAGCAGGAAGATCATCTTTATACACAGCCATACCCTTCAAGTAATGGGTATTGTCCACCATGATGCGAACTTGGCCGTAATTGTTTTTACCGATTGAAAGATCCTTCACTCCAGGTCTAACGAAGATAACACCGTCTGCCTTATCTCCACCATCTTCTTTATAGTTAATTTGAATACGCCTTGAACTAACCGAGATTGGTGGATCAATGCCTAAGAAACTACGACCATAATCAATTGAGCGTTCAGAAATCTGTCGAATTTGATCTCTAAATCTCTGAACATATCCCAGAGTAGTACCAGGTGGAGCTAGTACTTTCATGGTTGTATATTTATCAGTGCCAATCTGTCGGATCTTAATGGAGTGAGTAGGATATCCTTCTTCTTTCAATGAGGCAACGGCAGTGTCAAGACGGTTTCTAGTAATCTGAAGTTGATTATCAACACCTTTCCCAACGTCTACCATTCCCTTTTCTGCTACTTGATCCTTGAGCATCTTAGCTGTAGCTTGAAGAGCTTCAGCTCTATCTTTTGCACCAGGAGCAAGAAGAGCTCGAACCGAAGATTCATTAAGACCACCCATGCGCTCACCGATTGCGCCGTTTGACCAACCTCTAGCCTTCAAACGTTCGGCTGTCATAATGTCGGTTTGCTTTTGTCGAGCTCTAGCGTTTGCTCGAAGACCACGAAATTCTACGGTAGTCATACCATAGTTTTTAGCAATCTCCGCATCAGACATACCTTGTTTTCGATGAATATCAATTGTATCAAGAAAGCTTCGATTACGAGTAGTCACCGATCCACCAGATCCCCAAGGGTATCGACCAGACCGTCGAAGGATGCCGTAATGCGCAAGATGCTGTTCTTCAGTACGAATCACGATTCATCCTCCAATCTTCGATGACTAATTAATCTATCAAATTCTTGAATCTTTTCCATGATAAACATGATGTCCTCTGGGTCAGCATCATAAACCACAACTTCATTATCTTGATAAATGCGCAACTCAATCTTGATTTGAAACGGATCTTTATCGTATTCAAGACAAAATAGTGCAGCATAGATTTCAAGTTGATGAACTGAACCAGGATACATACCTGTTTTTAAATCATGGATTCGAAGAGTATTGTATCGAAATGCGATTGCATCAGCAGTACCAAAACAATTTTCTGAATAATAAAGAATCTGCTCGGTAGTCATTCTATGACGAATCGCATCGTTGATGTATAAGCCTACTGTACCAACAAGGTTTGAAAGACGACCTTCTTTGATTTCTCTTTGAGCATACTCATGCTGCTGTGTACCATAAGTAGAAGCTTGAGATGAAGTCCAACGTTCAATCAGTCGATCGGGAGTGTAATTAATCCAATGGTGTTGACTAGGGCTAAGAAACGCATGTTCACCTTGGAGACTCAAATGCCTGTTGAAGCGCATGCAAAACCTCTTCTTCATTTTCAGGATAAATAAAAGCAGCGAATGACATTTGATCTAACCTCTCAATAAAGAAAATTTGATTAGGCCGAGAAGGGGCTTGAGCAGAAACCTTAACCTCCAACGAAGCCCAATAGGTACCCCAAAGAATAAGAAGATCGGGGAAACCTTGTTGATATGCTGTATCTGTTTTTAAAACAACACAACCTGGAAACGTATCAACCAACCGTTTAATCAATTTAGCTTGGTATTCATTCTCTCTCATGGCCAAACCTGCTGACTACCAACATAGGCAGCTTCAACTTCAATATCACCTAGGTACACAGCAAGTGCATCATTTAGAAGTATTCCAGCTATTTTTATAATTCCAGATGTGTCAATTGTAAGGATAAGATCTAACTCAACACTACCATGCATAGTAACAAGAGCAGGTCCAACCTCTGTTTCAAAAGTAATTGGTAGCTCGAGTGCGGAAAACGTTTGACGAAATCCTTCAGAAGTAGCTCCAAAAATAAGCGGAGATACAACTTGTCCGAAGGTCGTTCGTTCAGCTTCAATCATAGCCTCAAATGTAAGAGGCATTGCGAGTTGACCGAAATGTGTTTGTGGACCAGACCAACCAAAACCATCAACAAATATAGAAGCGGTAATTGGAAAGTCCACACTACCAAAAGTAGTCTTATGTCCACTAACATCTTTACCTAAAATGATAGGTAACGAAATTTCACCAAACGTTGTTCTAAGTCCATTAA
>Ga0137317_1000048_pt1 | contig 11715 bp, 20 predicted proteins | sample EasRivERMZT266_2_FD_106651 | JGI IMG/M metagenome (GOLD analysis project Ga0137317, IMG submission 106651) | Soil microbial communities from meander-bound floodplain in the East River, Colorado, USA - East River MetaG ERMZT266_2 | ecosystem: Environmental > Terrestrial > Soil > Floodplain ...
ATCCTGTCTGTACGTTAAACCAAATTGCTCTAGAGTTATCCCAATATCTGTTATTGCATCTTGCTATTGACCACCCCGTTCCTTGTGCTTTCCAGGGTCCGTACCTCCAATCCTTTCCACTATTGTTTTCGCATTGAAGGATAACTCTATGCAATGTACCAAGAGCATTCGTTCCCCAAGCTGCTTGTGCTCCATCATTACTCCATGTATCTGACCTTCCGGCCGTACACCATTGGGGCCAAGCTTCTGCTTTATCTTCTGCTACTATGACAGAAACTCCTACAGCAAGTCCTATCACTAGGAAAAAGGAAGCTATTAGTTTCATTTGAAGCTCACACTGATTGAGCTACAGTAACCAATATTCAGCACTAACTTTGGTGAGTAATACCCAGGCTGTGTCCAAGTGCCATATCTCCAAACACGTGAGTTAGAGAGATAACAAGCAGGACGATGCCAAGTACCAGGAGCAGATGATGGTGCCCATGAACTAATACTAGTTACACGGTACTGTGATCCAAACATATATCCACAGGTAGCCATTCTAGAACCACTTGGTCCTGGCAAGTTGTAACAAACAAGTGCTTCTGCTCTATCTGGTGTGGCTACAACTAATAAACTTCCGAAGGCTAGAGTAGCACACAGTATTAATAGTAACTTACGCAATTTTCCCCTTATAAGGTTCGGTTACAATGTAACTTGAAAGCCTATAGCACTCTGTACTCTTAGTTCTACAAATAGCACAGAGAAACTCATTCTCTTTGTGTACCCTTGTACCCCTTTCTATTTTGAGAGCATAGTGACATTCAACACAGATGTAGATGACTCCCCAAACAACCCTTTCTATCTTCTGAGGTAATGTTGCTGGGATATCTTGAAACTCCATTATAATCCTAAGTGATATGAGGATGTGTGCTTACTACCACATTCTTTGTTTGCGAACTCAACTGATTCAGTTGATACTAACTTACAACAAGATGGTCCCCAATAGACCTTTTGATCTACACAATAGAGGTACCATCCTGTAGGTCTCTTTTCGTTTGAAAGATACTTCTTATACTCTAGATCGTTTTGGTTTTCCGGCTCTTGTGAGTTCGTCGAAAGAGGAAAAGAGATACTCAACAGTTCTCCTATTTTTGCAAGACCGACAGAGAGCATTAGCTATTTTAGTATTTAACTCAAAGACATTGTCACACTTACATTTTATGACAACTATGAACTCTCCCTCTACCCACTTATAATCTACGATCTTCACTGTGGTCTGTTACCCATTACTTGATAGTAAACTTCCCTAGCCAGTCTGGCATCCCCCATAGCAGTATGCTTAGTATACTCTGGTTTATCTCTATCAATACCCATAGACTTGATAATCTCATCGGACTTATAGGGAGGACTCCAATCAGTAGACTCTCCGTGGGTTCCAACACCATGACCCCGCATGTACCCAATAGCTAGAGCTTCAACATCAATCAGGTGGTAATGCCAACCAGCTACTAAACCATAAGAACGAAGAAAATTGGTTAGTCTCTCTGCATCAAAACTAGGAATCGCCCCAACAAGATGCTCTCCCCATGTAATCTTCATTACCTTCTCGGCTATTGAGAGATTATCTAAGTGATAGTTTTGAATTCCTTTTGCTTGTGGAGCACGCTCAAACCATCCTCCAATATTCAGAGCAATCAAATCAGCTCCTTCTAGATTTGACAAAACTGGATAGAAAAGATGTTCCTTACCATTTTCTTCTATAAGAGCTATCTCCCATATCTCATGGCGCCAAGGATCAAGTCCAGTAGTTTCTGTATCAACGAATACAACACCCATTACTTTTCATCTCTCTGCATATAGGCGGGATCGGTCTTCCAATCAGGCACACGAGGTTCAGCACGAAGACGCTGAGGCCCTCTGATGTAGTTTTCAAACTCCATAGCTGTCTTAATCACAGCTTCTATAGGAGTGTGAACTAAAGTACTGTGATGAGTAATAGCTTGTGAAAGAGCCTCTAGTCTAACTCTTTCATCATGTTCTAACTTATCTTCTATCACTTAATCTCCCTACAGGGTGGGGTGCATTCTTCACCTAGAGTGTGGTGATGAACAAAAATCAAAACAGTATCTGCTCTAACCTCTCTTTCTGATTTAGCACAATCAAGTACGTTGGGCCACGTGTCGTTCTCTCGTAAGTAGTAATGCTCCGTCCGAAATATGTTCTTTGAATCTACAGAGGAAGCGACGGCTGCTGAATCTTTTATGGGGCGAGAACCTTTGCGGACCCTATTTTTCTTAGGTGGCTTTTCAGGCTCACCCTTAAAAGTAGCTGTGAAATACTTTAGTTCATCAAAGCTATAATACTCTAACTCAGCTGGGTTTACAGGTTTCGCCCCTGTAGGAGTCATAAGATAAACCTTAGAGCACCCTGGACATCTACAACAAGGACCGAATGAGAACTCATAAATCCTTGCTGTACCTTGGTAGCCACAGACGCACCTAAGCATTAGGCCACCCTAGTTCAGACTTTATGGTAACGTCATAGCTAGGAAGTAAACTCTCTAGTCCACCAATAGTTTCTTTCCTAGGATAGCAACCAAAGCACCTGCATCCTTCTGTTTCACAGGCTCTTGAAGCTCTCATAACAGAAATATCAGGACAGGCACTCTCAAAGAGGAAATCCCAATCAGGAGTATCCATTCTTAAACCTTGACCTATCTTTGAGGATTGTCTCTGCTGCTATTCCTGACATACCCATCCAAAGCTTCTTCTGCGCTCTAACTACAGCAGAATGAAGCCTGAATCGGAGTTCCATCAGACGCCATCTTTGTGTGTCTGTATTCTCGGACTTAAAATCATCACGTTCTCTTTGTGTTAGGTAATCCTCTCTATCATCCATTTCGTCCTTTTCGTCCTTTCACTTCGTCGATTATCCACAGAGCTAACATAGCTAGCCAGGCTAGAATAAAAGCAACCCAACCGTAGTCTACGTCATACATATATGCAAACATTAAGATTCCCTCTTATACATCAAATCACAGATACGATAGTAGGCTTCTTCTCCTACACTAAAACTGAGCGCACACGCATCCTTTTCTTCTGTTTCACGAATGATCTGTTCAATACCATCTAGGATGTTTCTATCTGTTTTAATACCCCCCATATTGTGTACCTTGTGGTATTGATACTCACCACACTCACACCAAGCTGGTCTTTTCTTATCCATCTTGTATTCATGAGTTTGAATCATTAGATCAGTCCTTCAGTCGTCACTAATAATACAGCTATCCCAATCTAAATCAGCTATGTGTTCTTTGCTGAACGAAGCCTCTACTAAATCTTTGGCGTACTCTAGTTTGTCGCCACCATAAGGATGGCTGAAATCAAACTCTCGTTCAAGCTCGTTGCCCTGTTCATCCTCTATCGTTACAACATGACCACAACATCCAGTGTCGCAGCCATAAGTAGTGTGATAGACAATAACTCTAGTAGTCATTAGATCAGTCCTTCCAGGAAGTTCTTCCACTCTCCACCATTACGAAGTTCGTTGCGATCCATGATTCCGTGGATCATATCATTCTTCATCTCGATCTTTTCGAGAACGAAGTAATCGACTGTTCCTACAGTGCGGAGAATATGATACTCCGGAACATCAGCATAAGGATGACGCCAGATTCTATCTTCCATCTGATGGTTAGACTCAGGGTTCCACCATTGATCCAAGAAGATCATATGGGAAGCTCCACCCGGCCATTCATCAGGAAACTTCTGAAGGTTCAATCCTTCACCGGCAGTCATAGCATTAACAACAAGAACATCAATCTCGCCCTGTTGAAATGCTCGTTCCTTTTCACCAGTTGTTCCTTTTTGAGTATCCTTGCCAGTAATGGTGGCAACTCTTACACTAGGAAAGAACTCTCTAATGCGACGCTTAAGTTCAAAGATCGGATCATTGAACTGTGAGCTAACAATAATGACCTGCTCACCAGAACCAACCAGTTCCTCTGTCAGTTCGAGAGCCTCATCAAGTTTACATGATTCCCAGCAATCAAACTTGACTTTCTTCTCTAGGTCTTCATCGTAGTAGTTCATGCTAGCAGGGAGAACATTGATCTGTCGCATCTTGTTGATCTTATCAAGAATGCACTTACCAGAAATCGCCTTGCCTGCATTCTTATCAAGCCAGACAAACAAGAAGTCTCGCATCATTTGCATTGTTTGTCCCTGACAACCATCTCCCATTTCAATCTCACGAATGTCGTAAATCTTGTCAGGAAGATCAGGTCGGACTTCCTTCTTTGTCCTACGAATAACCTTGTTCTTCAATGCCCTGTCAATCAGCTTATCCCACGAGACATTGAGGATGGGATTACCATCGGAATCTTTCTGGCCCCAGCCAAAGCAATACTCACTCATGAAAGACTTAGGATCAGGGAATCTTTCCTCGTCGAAGATGTTAAGATAACACCACATCTCTCGTGGATTATTCTGAATAGGGCTACCAGACAACAGAACCTTGAACTCAGAGTTATTCGCTGCCTCTTTGGCATTGGTGAATATTTGAGTAGGTCCTGCTGGATTCGCCCCACCACGAAGTTTGTGAACTTCATCAGCAGCATACAAATCCCACTTAGTCTTACGAAGAAGCGGAGTTGTAGCAAATGCGTCGTAGTTCACAACAACAAGAGCATTAAGAACAATGGCATACTCGAGAATCATTTCCCTTTGTGCTACAGGGGCAGAGCCATCCAACTTAATGATTGGCATTTGCTGAATCTCATCCGCACTAAACCACTTCTTAAGTTCTTTGAAGGTTGAACCAACAAGAGACTTCTTCGTGGCGTAGACAGACAAAGGAAATCGGCCATGCTCTGCGTAGAAGTAGTGACGGAACAACGAATAGAAGAATGCAAACTCAGCGGTCTTTCCAAGACCCATCTCATTTGCATTGAGAACCCCGGGCTTACCAGTACGAAACGCACCAATGAGATAACAAACATCATCCCACTGGTAGGGAAGAACCTTGTCCTTCCAAGACCACAACTCTCGGAGAGAATCCAGTTCTTTTCTCATAATGTCTAGCTTCTGCTGAGCAGCTACTAGCTTAAGAGAATCTTGATAAGAGAGCTTGGCCTTATTCAGTTCGTTGGTAAGATCAAGCAGATGTTGATTGGCCTCGTTATATATTGTTTGGAGGCTAGTACGCTCTTGCTCTAGTTCTTCTAGCCGGAGCTTAAGTTCGTCTCTGAGTTCTTTCTCAGTGTGAGTGTTCCTCTTAAGATCAGATTCAATCTGACCAAGCAAACCCTGAGACTTGAAGTCCTTAAGTGATTTCTCTAGCTCAGCTATTTGGCCGGCGAGTTGCTTAAGGTCCTCAGTAAGAAACTCTTGGGGCAGAGCATCTACGAACTCTGCAATCTCATCTTTCTGTATTTCGGCGACGGCGATTTCTTCTTTGAGGGTATCAGTTTCCTGAGTAGCCAGTTGAAGAACAGTTACTTTCTTAACTGCACCATCAGCCTTAGCCTCACGCCTAGCAAAGTTGAGAACTGCCGCCACTTGCTTAGCAGAAAGAGACGAACCTGAATCAAGTTGTCTACGAACAGACAACAAAAAATCAGCCTCACCCTCGTACGTTTCCAGATAAACCTTTGCGTACTCCCAATGAGGGACTGGCTTGATTCTTAAGAAGTCAATGTACTTTTGTTTGCCCGCCCATTCGAGAACTTCTTGTTTACTTGTCATAAAGGCCTCGTCTGTATTCAACGGCGATTTCCAAAGCCCAAAGAGCGTGAAGATAATGGAACCACTCGGACTGAGCTGTCTTAAACAAAATCTGTACTTCTTCTTCAGTCATCATTGTATTGCCCCCTGTAGGAATCGGTCGACTTCTCTTTCCAAACGACAGAAGTTACAGAACATCTTGTCGTGAGGTATTTCTGCCATATGCTTTACATTCATCTCGCAGTAACGAGAGAGGCTAAAGAGAAACTTCTCCAACGGAACTTCGTCACACCAAGGATCATGAGGCTCAGGATTCTCAGGCATAGGAACAATCCTCAGTATGTCCTTCAACGCACTTACAATCAGGACACATATCTTCGAGAACTTCCTGCTTACTTGTCATTGAGATTATTCCAAGCCATGTAGTGATAGCGATTAGCAAACTCAATGCGCTCACTATCTGTCATTGAATCAAGAGCGGCGAGATAGGAAGCAACATCAGTATCATTACCTTCGTTGTTATCTTCATTAACAACTGTTTGGAGATTAACGAACTCAATGGCACTTGTCCCCCAGGTGCCTGATTCAGTATCAATCCAAATGATTCCGTCTTCGTACTCAGGCATCAGTCAATCGCCTCCGGTGATTCGAGCCAGATATAGAAAGTTTTGTTCACGTAGTTTGAACAGACCATCTCAGCACAACGACTATCAGACCATTCCTTATGACCACAATCGGCGACTGCCGGAATAGAAAGATGATCTTCGATATCGGCATCATAGTGACCAGTATGGTCATCATACTTATCCTCTGGGAACTTCTCCATCACGTAACCAACCTTTGAAGTTAGTTGTAGGCCAAAGAGAAGGGTAACATGCCCGCATGTCATTTGTCAAGAGGGACTTGGACCTTCATTGAGTTTCTCCATAAGTAATGTAAGCAGGTCATCATAATCTGCCATTATCTGTCTGAACTCCTCACTTCGAGCCTTAGCTGTATCTATATCAAGAGACTCCTCACTAACCAGAGCCTTGTCTAATGACGCATTATTCTCTTCCCAAATAGGTACTGCATCTAACTGCTCGAGTATATCTAGTTGTGCTTGTAAGAATCTTCTGGCCTCAGTTAGAATGCGCCTACAGGAGAGGCCGCTTGGTTTAATAGGGACCCATTCCTCATTTCTTAGATGCGCCCGGTAAACCATGTGACCAAGCATTGTAACTAGAACCTTGTTCATAACATCTAAACAACTATCCCATTCAGGCTTAGCTGCTTGATTGTAGAGGTATTCATACAGAGAAGATAATGGTAGGTCTTCATTGTCTCCCAACTTAAAACGAATGTAGGAGAATTCTAAGTCTTTGGGTGTACGGTCAGAGTTTATTGAATAGGTGTAGCCCTCATATTGACTATAGGGCGAGCGGCTAAGATAACCGAGTTTAAATAGTGTTTGCAAGGCACGCCTAATTCCTGATGGATCTTTAGCTATAGATTGTGCAAGTTCCATTGCTCCTGCACTCTTTGAGGGGCCGACTCTTTGAAGTATTTGATAAACTTCAGTCTCGGTCTTTGTCCAGTTATGTTCCATATCTGTGAATACCTTCATTCTGTAAATCTTTCTACTTGTGATAGTGGAATTAGATTGATTATATAACGTCTGCCACTAATCGAGATATCAAGAGTGGGTTGGGTGGGGTCCCTTTGTACCATATCCTGTCCTAAGTAGCAAGGGAAAGTTGCACAAGTAGCCCGGTTTTGCACTAGTAGGCACAAGTAGGTCCTAAGTAGGTTGCACAAGTAGCCTCTGACCTGCGGGTCTCTACTTAGGAGAAGCTTGCACAAGTAGAATCCAGAAATGCGTTTTGAGATAATGCTTTCCTAGAGTTTACTCTACTCTGGAAAGTATCTGGCAGTACTTATATCGAACTTAGTATCATATCACACGTGTCAAACCTGTAGATGCAGGCGGTAATCCCCAAAGCATTAATAAATATAGCGAATCAACAAAAAAGCGACCGTGAAACGAAGAATCCCCCGAACCTTTCGATTCGGGGGATTCGCCGGGTTTACTCGTCTTCGTCCGATTCCGTCTCGACGGATTCGTCGGATTCCGATTCCTCATCGGATTCTGCCTCATCAGGCTTACGAGGCAGAGTACGAAGGACACCGGTCTTAAAGGTAGTCGAGGTCTCGACAGTCATCCAACCATTTGGATAACTATTGTTGAGATCCTTGACAACTTCGGACCAGCGAACGATGACACCATCCTTGACCGACGAGATGTAGTTATGAGCTACCTCATTCGTCGTAACCGTGTCAGGAAGAATCTCACCATTCCATTCGAAGACGATCCTCGAATGAATCGGCTGGCGGCCTCGCTTTGTACCAATCTCGGCCGGAAGTTTGTATTCCGTCCAGAGATTCTCAGGAATCGTTAGCACAGACTCTTGCGCCTTGGCGATTCCCAAGAGACCAAGAATCATATCCTTGGTCTTCGAGGCCGTGTCCCGTTCGTCGCCGGAAACATTCGGGGTGAACTCCTTTAGGAGTTGATCCACGTTGTAGTCATGTTCGGCGGTGATTGCCTTGCTAGCCGCACGAATCTCACTACGTGCTAGATAAGTGAGTTCACTGTCGAACATCACTAGATCTAGTGCAGACCAGAGAAGTTCATGGAACTCATGAATCTTCTCCTTCGCTTCGGCGTTATTGGTAGCGTTCTTCTCGAACGTATCAACAACGGCCTTGCGCTGCTTCGTGGCCTCACCCTTGGCATTTCCAGCCACCCGCTTATATTCGGCAACCAATCCATCAACAGTACCTTGTGGATCGGCCATGAACTTAGCAAGTGTTTCCATGTCCAGGGCCATTAGTTCGCCTTTCTGTTGTGAGTATTTCGTAGGGAGTAGTAGCCCGTCCCTCTAGAAGTAGTTGACCACTACTCCCGACGAAACACTCACATGAAAGACTATGTTGGTCCGTAAACTCTATCGTACGCTGGCGGTACACACAGCGCACCATATTATTATTGCGACCGCTGGCCTCCTCTCACTCCCGCCCCCGGCTCACCCGGGGAACAAGCCCAGTATGCGCCTCGGCGGCCCCGATTGCAAGAAGTTCTTTGATTAGTCTCAGTGCATTCTGCTGATGTTTGGGGTATTGACTGATGTTTGGTTATCTCGGTACATCTCATGCAGGGTGAGAATGAGAACCATTCTCATTTGAGAATGATTCTCATTATTGAACATATGTTCGTCGAACGTACGTTCTGAGAATGATTCTCATTATTGTGGTAAGTCGTTAAGGGTTTCTGTTTCTGCGACCGACTGTAAGGAGCCTAGCTCTGAATATACACACACAAAAACCTATTTTACACCATCCCTACAATCCACACAAACCTCATCCACCAATAAGCTCTTATGAAGCCACAAGTTACACTCTTTGCACTTAGTTTTCCCCGTTTTTAATGGCCCCTTACTCTTGTCCTCAAAGTTAAACTCTAGATACCGTTTGTTTTCAGCCATAGTCAACTCAACCAATCTTTTAAGAGTTACGTTTGCCATCATTCATCCTTATCCAATAACTGAATCCCTCACTATAAGTTTTAACAAAACCCCCTAAACCCCTCCACTCCCTGTAGGCTCGTTTCGGGCTGATCGCAAATCCCATTGCTTTGAGCCAATGAAAGAAATATGAACATGATCTACCTTCATTAATAGAGTGTTGGGCTAGTATTCTAACCAAATTGTTACTGATCGGTAGGGACATTCACTCAGGCTACACCATGCTTGACAGGAAGTCAAGACATATATTAAGGTGCGATCATGCCGCAAAATCTAGCCAGACTATCAAAGAACCCGGTCAGGGTCGCTCGCAAAGCCAATAACCTAACGCTCCAGAGATTTGCTGAGAAGTGTAAGGTAACGCTTAATGCAGTTTATATGCAAGAGTGCGGGCTGTATCCATACATATTACCTAAAATTCTGCAAGTTCTTGTGAATGAACTGAAACAGGATTACTACTCGTTGACAGGTGAATACAATGAGTTTGTGAAAGAGACTCGATATAATTTCTATGACAAGTACGGCCCTTTTCACTACAGAGAGATTGAAGTAGATGCTACTAAAAGCCCTCTGACTGTTTTTAGGGAATCTCTTAAACTCAGTAAGATGGCATTCTGTAAGAACATTTGTATTCAACCCAGTATTCTAAATAAGGTAGAGCGTGGGATTGCCCAGACTATTCCTGAGGCAATTCAGTGTGCACTTCTAGATATAGGATTTGATATGGAAGCTTGTGAAGAACTCCACTACAGGCAGGGGGAATTCTGTGCCCGAGCCTAAGACTCTAGACTTATTCAAGAATGGTTTACCGCCGCTCAAACGAGAGGGGATGCCTTATTCTGCCAAAGAGATTATAGCATATATAGAGCAAGAGTACTATACTGGTTCTACTGGTAAGATTCCTACCCAGGAGGAAATAGCTAAGGCATTAGATCTGCCTATTGAGAAGGTGCGTGATGCATGGAGTTTACAAGAATTCAAAGATACCCTTGTGGATCGAGGTCTTGAATACGTTGAAGGAAGAGACGGAATTCTGTCACCTACTCAAATTATGTTCGCCAATGCATTACTCAATGCTAATGACAAACGAAGTGTACGTCAACTTCTTGAACTGTTTAAGATCAAGTCTCCACAATACAATGCCTGGTTACGTGATTCAGCGTTTCAATCATACCTGCGTACTCGGGCAGAACAGATCTTTGAATCATCCGACTATGAGGCATATAAAGCTTTGGTGCGAGCCATGTCTAACGGAGATGTTAATGCGATCAAATTCTTCTTCGAATTGAGAGGTATCTACAACCCGAAGCTTACTGTCAATATTAACATTCGTTCTGTGATGACAGAAGTGATTCGTGTCATCACAGACAATGTTAAAGACCCTCAGGTTATTGAAGTCATTGCTACTGAACTAGAGAGAATTAGCGATGCCTCCTAAGCAGCTTAAACTATCTGTGGGAGAAATGTTTAGGTCTGTCTCCGCAGAGCTAAGGGAGAGTGCTCGTAAAAATGATGCTAGAAGATATAATCCAGACAAGTTTCCAAAGCAGACACAGTTTCTTTCCTCTGAATCTCGTAAGCGACAGTATGTTGGAGGAAACCGTTCTGGGAAAACAGTGGGTGGAGTTCTTGAAGGTTTGTGGTATGCGTCCGGAGAACATCCACTTAAAAGACTTCCTTGGAAGCCGCCAACTAGGGGTCGTGTTGTTGCTGTCGATTTCAAGCAGGGTGTGGAAAAAATTCTTCATCCCATCTACAAAGATTGGTGTCCAAACCATTGGCTACGTGGTGGGAGTTGGGAAACAGCATATAACAGAGACCTGAATACTCTTTACTTTGAGAACAAGTCAGAGATTGAATTCATGAGTTATGAACAGGATTTGTTGAAGTTTGCTGGAGTTTCACGTCATTGGACTCACTTCGATGAGGAGCCTCCTAAAGCTATATTTACTGAGTGTATGATGCGTTTGATTGATACGTTCGGACACTACTGGATTACAATGACTCCTGTTGATGGTATGACGTGGACGTTTGAGGAGATTTTTGAGAGTGATGAGGTTGAATCTATTGTTGTAGATATGACAGAGAATCCCTATTTGAACTCTGAGTCTATTGAAGATTTCTTGAAGTCACTTTCTCCTGATGATAGAAAAGCTCGTCAAAAAGGTTTATATGTCGCTGTTGGCGGACTTATCTATCCTCAGTTTAATCCACAGGTTCACGTCATACAGCCCTTCAATCCTCCCAAGAACTGGCTTTGGGTTGCTTCTATGGACCACGGTATTACTAACCCAACTTCTTGGCATTGGACAGCTATTGACACAGAGGGCCGGAAATTTGTTTTTGATGAGTACTATGTAACAGATCTAACTGTCAAAGAACATGCTGAGGCTGTTAGAGAGATTAATGCTTCTCATGGCAGGCAGCCTGATTACAATGTTGGCGAC
>Ga0137317_1000051_pt1 | contig 10595 bp, 7 predicted proteins | sample EasRivERMZT266_2_FD_106651 | JGI IMG/M metagenome (GOLD analysis project Ga0137317, IMG submission 106651) | Soil microbial communities from meander-bound floodplain in the East River, Colorado, USA - East River MetaG ERMZT266_2 | ecosystem: Environmental > Terrestrial > Soil > Floodplain ...
TCCCTGGTGAGCATGTTGGCTACCAGTGGCCCATACCTGTGGACAAAGTGCAGGATGGGATCTTCTTCTGGGAGGCCCTGGCTGTCTGCTCTGCGATTCACCTGTCTCGGCTACATGGGAAACCCAAGCGGATTGTCTGCCACACTGACAACTCCAACACCTTCGACATTTTCACATCGCTGCGTGCTAAGCCGAGCCACAACCAGATCCTCATCTCCTCAGTTGATGTGGTCCTGGCTGATGGTGCCGATTTCCACGTAACCTGGGTCCCTGGAAAGGGCAACACGATCGCTGATGCACTGTCGCGTTTCAACAATGATCTGGCCCTCCTTCTGTCACCTGGGCTCAAAATTATGACATTTCAACCCCCTCAGGATGCGTTGGGGGCTGCCAAAAAATGATGAAGGTGACACCCACGTCCCGGCAGCCCCCCCGGCAGCCATGGACCCTGGAGCGCCTCAACAGGGAGCACTCCATACTGCTGGGCCTAGCCTTGGACCAGTCCACTGCGCTCAGCTACACCTCAGCACTCAACTCTTACCTCACCTTCTGCAGGGGACATCAGCTCGATGTGGAGCCTACCCCTGAGACCCTCAGTTACTACATCACCTTCCAGTCTAGCTTTATCAACCCCTCATCTGTCAACACTTACCTCTCCGGAATCTGCAGCCAGCTCGAACCGTTCTTCCCCTGCATCAGCAAAAACAGGAATTCCATGGTAGTTTGCAGCATTGGAATATTGCCACATTGAGACTATGGAGGTCAACATTTTTTCACTGACTCCACCGTCGAGCTTTATAGATTTTCATGACAACAATGGTGCACATGGTAGTCCCCATAGTATTCAGTACCTCATCTGTAGCCTTGGTAGATATGTGTGTGCGGTTCATAGTGATCAGTAGATTTGCAATTATCAAAATATACTACATAGTATGGGGTCTATGCTACTCGTGCTACAGAGTCTACATTGGGCTATCGAACATGTTGCTCATGATGTTCAAATAAGTGCAGGTCAAGGTACTTGTCAAGATAGAACTTGGCTGCAAGATCTAATGTATTTTCTGACATCCATGATGCTGGCACTGCTGTTGACCCGAAGTGGGGAATCAGAAGGCACGCTCGCCAGATCCGATCAATGCTGACCACCTCTGAGTGAGGGGCCTGCCGACGGGTTGATTGAGTGATGTAGTACATGCCGGTTGCTTGATCGATGGTCGATAAGGGCCGATACCAATGTACATACGCCAACGGGTGCGGGAATGACCCGAATCGTGAAGGTAGGCGAAAGATGACTCGCACACGAGCTGCACGAGATTCTTCAAAAACCCAGATTAATATAGACTGGACATAGACTGTATAGTGGGACACACCTTTGAGCTTGGGCCGGGATTGATTGTCGTCAGCGACCAAGACAGTGTCAAAGTGAGACGGGCTCCTTGGTTTGCGAGGCCCATCAGAATATCCTGGTCTTGCGCGAACTCGATGAATGATACCGGTCGCATGGGGCTGGGAGGGTGTGTGGATTGTGAATGACTTGTAGACCTCAAAGAAGTCGTCGGCAGTCGGGACAATCTTGGACCCTCGTTGTTGCAAAAAGGTGCGGAGCGCCTGAAGAAAGTCGACTGCACCGTAAACTTGTTTGAGTGTCTGAATTGAAACGGATGGAAAGGGGGGGCGCCTGGCGATGCGATACTGTTGGGACTGAGTCGCTATGATCAGGGGGCCATGTATATCATCACTGTCAGCCTTGGAAGAGCTGTCATCAGATTGACTGTCGTCGATGGCACCGGGCAGACAATTGTCCTGCCAGTTGATATAGGCGCGCTTTAAAGCCATTGCTTCGTGGCGGCGGAGCCAGACGGTCATCTGTATAGTGTAGTCGCGGCGGTTGGTGGCTCGGTATGCCTGCTTCGCAAGGTCGATATGGAGACGTTCCGGGGACTCGGTGTTATAACCATCAGGACTCCCAAGTCTTTTGATGCTTGCGACGTAGTGGAACATTGAATGGAGCTTTGGTATATTGAAATGGTCTCGTATTCCGTGCTCGATGAAGGTGTCTTTGACGGAATGGAAGTCGTCCAGGGCCTGCTGCATCCGATGGAGCGTTTCTGATGTATGCGACTGATATCGCGCATAGCAGATGAAATCGATAAGCGCCCGGGCAGCGGCAAGGACTTCGGGCCCAACGGCCCCAGCTAAAATGGGGATGAATACCCGCTGCATCTGTTTGTGCTCATTCCCCGTCCATTGCTTCACACCTGTAATCCCCTTCCTGAAGTGCCGGAGCCCGGGAAAGTCCACGATGGCCATAAAACGCTTGTCCATGACGTCTGCGCCCATGATTTTCTCACACCATTCCACCAAATGATCCTTGAATACGCCCTTGTACAGCTGATGGAGGATGTCGGGGGTTATGCATGTGAATATGTCGGCATGAGGCAATCCCACCCAGAATGGCGAGAATACAGGTCGAAGACCCTGCTGGGCGAACTCTGGTGGATCCTCACCGTCAGCGTGACGGCGTAGAATATCGGCAGTCGCTGCTTGTGTCCGAGGCGGGGAGAACACGTTATCCCCTCGATGTTTCCAATGGACGGTGCATATCGGACAATAGTTCTCCTGACAGCATGCAACGAGGCACTGTTCAGGATGATCTGCAATATAAGCAGCGAGGATAGGAAATATTCGGCGGATCAAAGCATCGGCGCACGTCATGTCTACCCCGAATTTGCCGGCCTTCATCAAGGGCATCAAGATCGTGGACATGCAAGAATGGAAGAGGCGGTAGTTCCCAACTTTGGCGTCAGAGAAACAGGTGAGCTTCGTAACGGGAAGGTAACCGATTAGCATTGTTGCGCTAGAGGAGGGCTGACGGCGGACGGATTTGCTAATGTTTCCAATGGTGAGATAGACAGGATACGCTGTCTTGTCACCCGAGAACTGGGTGAGTGAAGTCTTGTCTGTGGCAATAATGACACCTGCCACCGTGCCTCCAGGTTCGATTTTTGTCTGTGCTGGAATTAGTTAAAAATCGCTCAACTTTCCGCACTTCAAACGCACCTGTACGTCCCACCACCAATCCGCGGTCCACATCTCATCATATCTGCGTGATGTAAGCGAATCATCTGCGTACACCCGCTCCGGAACGTATGAGATGGAGTCCTTGAATGCAGGATTGCCGATGAGCCGCTCGATACATTCCACCGGATCTCGCAGCCACAGTTCGACTTCTTCAGCAAGAGGCTTTCCAGTTTCATCGGTAAGATCCCCTACGATCGTCACCATTCGGTAGTCCCACTTTGGACCTTTCGGTAGGGAATCCACTGTCTTGAAGAACGTATGCGCGCTTTGAAATGCAGGATGTAATCCTAGTCGGTTTTGTATCTGTTATCCGCAGGTTGAATCAGAGCGAGATCGAAAGGCCAGGGGAATATCATACTATCGGAAGTTTGAGAAACTCGTCGATACCAGTTTTGTTGACCCTTTTCAGGAGCCACTCGGCAAGCTCCCATTCATCCTTCGTTTTGAAGGGTGTCCAGGGGGGCTGACGAGAGGCATCGTGTTCTTCTTGGAATCTCTGAAAATCAGTGCGTCCAAGTCCAAGGACCTCCGCGACGCTCCCAGTGTAGGGCTGCGGAAACCTGGTACCTGAAGCTTCGACGTCCTCCACTTCTTCGACGGTAACACGAGCTCTCTTTGCATTCTTCATGGGCACTTCGTCTGCAGAATCCACGTGAGGTGAGCCTGGATCGCATTCTTCGGGCGGTGGAGGGGAGCAAGGAGGATCAACATCCGAGCTATCAAGGGTTGGCTCGACGGCCATAGGCGGGCCTCCGTCACGAGTAGGGGGCAGCTGGCGCCCACACTTCTCTTTCCAATATTCTCCGCATTTTTTTGACTTGGCAAAATGCATCTTCACTGCTCTCGCGTTGACGAACGTCCTTTTGCAGACATAGCATCGTGGGAGCATGGCGGTGGCTGTGAAAGCGGACATGTTTGTAATGGGGATGTCTGTAATGGACTGGAAATCAGTGGCATGCTCGAACTTATATAGGACGTAAAATCACCGGTAATAGACAGGGTAAGATAGCTGTGAATCTCAGCAACTAGATGTCGTGACAATAATGGAACGTGAGATGGAATGATGTAACTGGAATGTAACGCACCATTTGGCGATCCGCTGGAGAGCAAAGGGGAGTCGGTCGACGCGGCCTCTGCGCGCTTCTCATATACCTATCAAAAAGAAACGATCCATCAATCCGATGAAATATGAGTGTGGGATGGTGTTCATCTTTGACCCAAAACAACAGCCAACGAGAGCGCGGGGAGCGTCATTTTGGGTCAGATAATGAGAGTGTCGCAGAGAGGGTGTCGTTTTCTAAACTGAGAGCAAGGGTTCAGTAAACAGTAAACTTTGCGCCTCGCACCGCAATGAACACCCCAGGTATGGTCCACGCCGTTCGATACGTATCTTCCCCCGATCGCTCTGCTATATTAGATCCGTGACCCTACTCGTTAATCACCCTGTATGCACCTCCAAATCCACCACCATTTTCTCACTCGATAGCGCAACCGTCACCGACGGGGCATGTCCTACCATCACGTCCTATCATCAAGTCCTTAGTAATTACCTGTATAATACCGTCCAAATTGACAAATGCGATCCCAGTCGTTGAAATGATCTTGAGCAGCCATCGCAGACGACTGTAACGTGCCTTGCTATAGTCAGCGCTTGGTCTGCTCATCTGAGCTCATAATATTCTGGTGGACTCACCTAGGCACGTACCCTCGTGTCTCGATTCGTCTGGGCTCCCTGGTGCGTCTCGCTCACATTGGCTTGTCGTCGTTGCCGCTGTGGTCGTCGTCGCTGCTGCTGTTGCTGCTGCTACTGCCACTCGTCATCGTCGTCATCTTCTGTCTTATTCGCTGCTCATCGTCTGCCGCAGCCATTGTCCCTTGTACATTGCTGCCATTGCTCGTCATCATCATCGGCGCTGTCCAGCTCACGCCCTTCAGTACGTGGTCTGCTCTTGCTGTGCGCGACTTCTTCTCTCATCTTATCTGCAGACGAACGAACCCCGCTCCCATTGTTCCACCGATGACTCGCGTTCGCTTTGCAAGTCGACACCTCTACACCCGTCAGCGCCATATTGGAAGGGCCATAATCAGGGCCGTTCGCAGATATGTGGAGAGGCGCTTTGGTACAAACGTGGAGGCAATAGTCTGGTGAGTAATCATTGAAAACCAGAAAATGCGAGTCGACTCACACGGAATAGCGGTGGCGCCCACCGAGGTGGAACAAACCGATCTGAACGGCTTCATACTACCGTCGACGTGTATCGAATGAATGGAGGGCGGCGTGGAAGGAAGATTGCCACGGTCCACGTGTATCATTACTACCCATCCTTCCGGCCGTAGTTCGTGTTTCTTGTGCTCAATTAAAAAGGTCGTGTTGCGTTCCGGTGTTGGGTACGCGTTTGGGTGTATAAGTGGTCGTCTCTTACGAACGCCTTGCGAATCTCGAAGATCAGCCTCGTGGCAAAGATCGAGTGCGCGCCAAGATCGAAGAAATTCCTGAATTCGTTGGACATGTGATCGACGATCAAGGTGGTCGGCGAGGGTGGCGGTCGAGGGCTCAGATGACGCCAAGACTGGTGAGTTGACCAGCATCTTTAGCACCTTGATATCATTGAAAGAGGGGAGTACAGACCGTCGGGCGTTGAAGAGGTTATAAGAGAATTGTGAACAGAATGAAAGCGATAGAAAGATAGACGTACCAAATGTACATGCCCTCTGGCAACCCCCAGTCTTTGAACATCCCCCAGATCAAGCGATCGGAGCCGGAGATGTGTTGGAAAGATGGGATGACCGCTTGGCGTTTCACGCGGAAGCCTATGCGATGGGGACCGACTGCCCGTGCTTTGTCTATGAAAACCCGGCGCGGGTCCCTGTGCTGCGCCCAATCCCGCCATGGACATTCGACAAGGGCTTAATCCCAATCATCCATCGTACCTACCGACAGGTCTGTGCATTGGCCTGCTGAGCTGAAATGTCACGTCAGCAGGTGCAAGGAGGGTAAATCTCAGGCCTTTTCATGCGTCATAACGGTTGTAAAACTGGCATTTCACTTATTCTAACTTATTCCCGATGCTCAGAATCGAGCGACAATCGCTCACAATTCTCTACACTACGGCATGATGGACGGTCAAGGTGGTTTGAATGAGAAAAGGAAAAACACAACCAAATAATCTGAGATGCATATCCGCGCCGAGGTTCGGGAGTTACCGCCTCACGTGCCTACTATATGATCACATGTTATGACTGCGCACATGATCTATCCCAATAAGGCGATTGGTCATCAATGGCAACTCCCGAACCGCGTCGCTTACAGTGGTGCTATCCAATATTTGTTCATATTTTTTCCCTCTTGTCCTCCAATGTCTTCAAGCGCGTCAAGCTCCACACAAGGTAAAGTAAATCTTTTTACATAGTCAGTAAGAGTAGAACAAATGAGCACCGTGCCATATCCTGCGCGTGAATTCGGATAAAAAAACGTAAAGACTGACTGAAGTGCAGCAGCACGTCCGTCCGCGCCGAAAAGACGGCGTTTGGAAAGCCTTTCAGACAACGTCAGGCGATTCCTCGACATTGAGGCACGCCAGGACGACAGTGATGACGATGATGATGACGATGGTGATGATGATGATGGTGTGTACTGAACTTGTAAACATTTTTAGCGGCCATCTGATGTCACCAGCCTTCATTGCGAGGGATGCGCCGTCGGGTTCGATGCCATCACGACCATACAACAGGATGGAGGAGGGGAGTGCCGAGAATCAAGCACAACAACTAGAGCGGCTCGCCGCTTCGATTCGCAAACGCGCAAATCATAACTATGGATCGCAATCACACCATGATGATGTGCTGGCGCAACGTCTCTTTTCGTCACAAAATCCAACAATAGCCTTGCAGAGGTCGTCCTGGGTGCGAGTCAGGTGGCGGGGCGTGTTTCGAAACCGGATGGGACTCGTCAAATCTATTAACTGGGAAGAATCTACAGTGACGGTTTATCTTTTTATGGACAATAAGAAACGGAAGCGAAAGGTGGTCGGGGAAAACGGCGAAATTTTGCTGGTCGAGGAGAAAGGCGAAATTATGCTTGGGGAATTTTATTTATCGGACTTATCAGAGACGGGCGTCAGCGCTACACCAGAGGAAATCGATCAATTCATGGTGTGTGGAGATCCGTTTGTCCAAGATGCGTTGGAGGCGAGCGTCTGGTTTCTTCGCAAAGGCGACAAGGTAAAGGTAATCGATGGGGCTCTCGTGGGTATCGAAGGATGTATTACGGACATCGAAGGGGATGATCTTGTGTCTCTAACATCAGACTCATTGCCTGGCGCCATTCAGGTCGCACCAAAAGACATCCGGAAAATCTTTCAACGAGGAGACTACGTGCGTGTTCTACATGGGAGATTGAAGAGTGTAGAAGGCTTTGTCACATCAATTATGGACAAGACAGCGACTCTCTACAGCCCCACGAAGCCAGACGAAGAAGTAAGTCTTGCCGAAAATCTTTCCTTATGCGTCCTGAACGGCCCTTTAGTATGAGGTATATATCATATATCTGACCTCTTGTGACGACGTTGGTGGCAATGGCAACGATGCCGGTACGGGTGGGGATACTGGACGAAACGATGGAATGTATACTGGCGATCCTTACCGGCATATGGAGGTGACGATGCACTCTGGATCTTGTAAGGGAGTTGTCAGGCAGGTGGTTGCATCACACGAAAGGGATGGGAAGACATTTCTGACTGTGGATGCCTACACTCTTCAACCCGCGAGATATACATGGGATTGTACTCATGTAAAGGAACGGTTGTAAGTCACGTACTGTATATGCCTTAGAACGACTGCTAATTGTTCAAAGTACGGGTTTGCCACCTGCAAAAGCACTGTGGATACCACACCGTTACCGCATAAAACCACCTGCGCCTCGTGCCCCGACACCCCCTGTCTCAGAACCTTCCATACCAGAGAAGCCCGAGGATACGGCATGGACAGTATCAGCGGATGAAGTCGCAGTGTCGAGTGAACGACAGCCTGGTTTGTTTCATTGTTTCAAATGCGCTCACTCTCTGATGGCAGATTGATCATTGATATAGGTGAGTGGCTGCTAGATTCTAGGCTGGTGGGAAAGCAGCTGGACGTGCGTGTCGTCGGAACGTCAAGAATGCTATTCCACAACGGACGTTACGAAAAACAATGTGGATTTTTTAAGTTAAAAGAAGTGCTGACGAAAGTAGAAAACTCGATCACGGTACGCATAGGGTTCGCACAGAGTCGAGTGAAGATCCCCCCGCGTTACCTCCAGCCCTTACTGATGACGGAGAGACCGGGATTCGTGTCTGCGGAGTTGGCGGAGCCGATCGTGAAGGCTATGGGACAGCGGGTGGTGATTATCGGGGCTGATGTGCAGGGGAATCGGGAATGGATTGGAGAGTACGGGTTTATACTTGGCAGCGAATACATACTACCTCCTACGATGGCGTCCGTCCAAGTGATCAAGGCAGGGGCCCAATGTTTCGCCTACTTTGATGCATCTTCCCTATGTCGCTCTACTGTCCAGGACCATTGGTAAAATATTACATATATACTTCTGAGCGTACAGTAGGCACGTGAGGCGCGGTAACTCCCGAACCTCGGCGCGGATATGCATCTCAGATTATTTGGTTGTGTTTTTTTCTTTTCTCTTTCAACCACCATCAACCAAGTTTCTAACGCATGTTGAATACGAACAAACGTAGCTAGATGCATAATAGTTGATTGAGAGTAAAGCCCCATGGGCCCGAAAGTCAAAGAACAACCCACTCGTCCCCAATGCAACCGCCTGCCCCCAATTTAAACGCCCCCAATTCAACCGCCCCCTCCGCCTCTAGTCCAACCGTGCCCCCCCATCAGAGACGTCCTCACGCAAGGTAAAGTGCATGTCTTTCATGCACCCACTCACTGTCCTGAATTCGGAAGGCTCCGCTTGACCTCCGACGCTTTCTTGACTTATATGCAGAAGACGACGACGACGACGACAAGTCCAGTTCCAAGGATAGTGATGGTGACGACAGTATGTTCTTGCCTCTCCTCGCTTGATTGAAGTTGTCTTGTTGTACTAGGTTTCATTGCTCCAGCTGGTACCAAGGCGACAGGACACTGTCGGTTCGACAAGTTCGAATCGGCTGCCGAGTGCTCAAGAATAGCTGATGCGCAGAGAGCATGAAATGCGGCAGTGCAAGTACCTACGGAACAGGATGACTGGGATGTACAGCGGGCTCCGGTGAATGGGGACATGGTAGATTCGTCTGCCTATCTTTTTACCCCTCAAATCATCATTTCGCGCGTCACCTTCACTGACCCCATCTCCTTGACTTGGGTTCGGTTGAATACGAAATCTCGGTAAGCCCGTCATGTCAGGTGTTGTTTGCGTTCATTCTAACCGACCAAAGTGGCAGTGTGTGTCGCCGCGTAATTGTGCCTACAGTATCTCTCCATTCTTGAGCGGACCTGGCGAATGCAGAGTGCATGCATGGCATAAGTAGACTCTATTCGGGGTGTTTCGTCATCCTGTCGCGCATAAGTCAGGTCACCGGAGTTGAGCAGCTGCATGAAGATTTGCGCATTTGGGGTTTGCCTTTTTACCGAATAAGCTAAGTCTCCATGCTTAGTTATTGCATCCCCCCTTTTTGTTTGAATGCCGCCTCATCCTCTAGCTCCGTTACCCATCGCGTCGCATCGCGTGAACGCGTCTTCGTTTATTGAATTTGCAAGTTTTCGTTGATACTTCCCGTGTTGATTCCGGTCACCGACTATATAAGGGCACAGAAAATGTCTACGTAGCCCAACGACCACTCGTTCGTCTCAATAACTTGCGGAATCCTCAACATGACGAGAACAGGACGTGATCGGCACCCGACTGAACGGGCTCAAGCTGAAAGTACGTCCTTCTATCTCCACCGTTGTTTTCCCACTGACTCGGAATAGTCAATGCCATGAACGAAAAGCAAGCTCGCAAGGCTGAAGCCCAGGCAAAGGCCCAGGCTCGTGAAAGCAAGAAAGCAAAGCAAGCCCGGAAGCAACAAAGTAAAGACCAAATCTCCCGTAGGTTCAGGGCCTTACTTGTGTCTCCTCACTGAGGAATGAATACCCACATAGCGAAAGAACAAACTCAGGCATCGAACCGCGAGCAGCGAGCCCCTTTGAAGGATGTGGCGGTAAGCATGCTTGGCAATGGCTTGGGTGCAATGACAAATGGCATCGAGCAGTTCACCTTCAAGGGCGGTAATCTCCAAAGTGACGAACAGCCGTCTCGCACAAGAAAGCTGCCTTCCCGCGAAACGGTCGTTCCACCCGCACCCAAACCTGCGGCAGCAGTTATCCAGGTGAATCGACCCTTACCCGGCCCAACGCACACTGATGGCATTATCAGAAACATAGACTTTCGGCACAACGTGCCCAGGAGCTTGCGCAGATGCGTAAGAACGCTACCACCGCACCCGTCCGAAAAGACGCGCCCCAGGGCTACGGAGTGGCCTTGTCAA
>Ga0137317_1000052_pt1 | contig 10505 bp, 23 predicted proteins | sample EasRivERMZT266_2_FD_106651 | JGI IMG/M metagenome (GOLD analysis project Ga0137317, IMG submission 106651) | Soil microbial communities from meander-bound floodplain in the East River, Colorado, USA - East River MetaG ERMZT266_2 | ecosystem: Environmental > Terrestrial > Soil > Floodplain ...
CTTTTATCCTTACTGCGGGATGCAATAACGTCTGCCATATATAAGTAATAGGCGTCCCACGTTGATCTTACTTCGCTCATATTCCCCCTAAAATGGTATGTCGTCCGCCGTTATAGAATTTTTTGTAAGCTTACTGTGTAAATCTTTGATAATATTGTCTAAATCTGCTGTTACCATATCTGCAAATTTATACATAATATCGTAACGTTCTGGCTCGGCATCAAGTAGAATATAAGCCGGTTTCTTAGAGCCCTTAATATAACCTAACTCTAAATGTCCTGATTTGCCAGCAGGTAATACAAGAATGGCTGCATCACAACGATCAAGATGAAACTTATCAATCTCAAACACTTGTCTTGCATGCCAGCTATTAAGCGCTTGCTCGTAGGTGAGACCATTAAACTGTGAATACGCTTGCCAGTTCTTATCTGCAAATTCACCGGGACACCACCATTCGTCGTATGTGTCAAATCCCGCACTGCGAACAATCTTTGCAATCTCGGGGATCTGCTTGTTGGCTAACGATCCAATAATATATACTAACATTTACTCCTTTTCCTTTGCACAAATAGCACAACAATCAACGTATCTTACTATTTTGTCCTTACCGGGACAACGACATTGACTTACGATGCGCTTACATTTACGACACTTACAAATGAAGTGCATTACTTTTTCCTTTACAAGTTTTACATTGGCAGGGACCAAGGTGAAATCCCCAACCAGAGTGACAACTTGGATCGCGTTTACCATCCGTTACAGTCTTGTTTATATCCACAGATCAAACACCTCAAACAACCTTTAATTTGGGCTAGTTCTTCGCGTCCGCAGTTAGGGCAGATAAGATCCAATAATGCTCTTGGCTTTCCGCATGAATGCCCTTCGTGATACACGAGACAATGCACATTATTACATACACAACAAGGACACCTACCGGCAATCATTTCGCCACCTTAAGTAATCAAATATGACTCGCACCCAAGTGCCTAAAGCTACTAATAACATACACACTTCAACTAAAGTCACACTAGCCTCTCAAATACACAGAACCATCTAGCTCTATTATTCCGCCCTGTCCCAACTCCTACAACCGCAACCTCTTTTCCCCTCTTTCCGGGGTGCGGCCATAAGTAATCAAGGGTTCCTACCTTACCACCAATCGGGACAATTTGCAAGCTTCTTTTTAACAAATCGTTCAAGTCTGGAAGCTTATCTGCTCCCGGCGCATAATGAGCCGCATCAATCTCCGTATATGGCCTATCAATGAGCACTGCTCCCCACTTACCTTCTGGACTCAATGGATTATTAGGGAGTTCTTCCCTTGCGTCTTGTAGAAAATCTGGCTCACAATCTTTATCAAGATCGAGGGTGTAATCGTTTGCTCCAAATCCAGCATAGGGGTAGTCTTTAACCATCCCTCCACATACATGCAATACAGAATCGTCTGAAGACACGCCCAATAGGGCTCTTGCTCTGCCGAGAAACCCCGCCGGGTAAGCGCCGTAGTAGGAGACTTTTGGACGAGCGAGTATCCAGACATCTGTAATCGGTCTATAGTTCGCCATTTCTTCTTTTCCTTTGACATGTTCTACTTAGAAAGCGCGCATATTCTATGCGACATTTACCCTTACATGTAAAAATACGGGGTGCGTCAGATACTATTTGTTTCTTACAAATTAGACAGTTACCGCGCTTTCGTTTCTTTCTAGTTGGATACCATCCATTAGTTGCATGATGTAATCTATGACAATTAGCGCATAGAAGCTCCCAAGTTTTCAAATGCCGCAAGAATTCTTTTTCTGGTGCAAATCTAATAATTCTGGTTGGTGTGTCGTTACGATTCTTTTTTCCTTTTGGATGGTGCAAATCATATACAACTGCCGGATATCGGCGTCTACATCTTTTACAATTACGACCCAAAACTTTGAATATTATTTTCCAGCGAACTTCATATCTACCGGGAGCATCTATTGGCATTTTTTAATGCGTCTCCGTGCTCCACTGTGAACGCCCTTCAAGCACTCGTTTTGTTGTCTCTTCCCAATTGCCCTTAAACTCTATGTTACGGTCATCCACATAAAGGTCACACACAGGCTTGTCTCCATCCCAGATGTAATCATAAGGGATATCATTAGTTTCCAGCACTCGCTTAATCCACGCAGTCCGATTACAACTAAAGATAAGGATTTTATGTCCTGCTTCTCTAATAGCATAACAAGCGTCCCTTGCTCCAGCTAGTGCTTTATCCCCTTGGACTAGCGTTCCATCAAAGTCTATCCCAATAACCATACTGTTGCCGCCAATGTGAAATAGTGCAGAAGTTGGTCTGCCCCAATAGCTACAAAGAACCAATGCCGTTGATTAGCCTGCCACAACCTAGATGTAATTCTACTTGTAATATAATCTTGCGCTGTATGTGTAAGTAAAGTTACTAATGCAAAATAGATTCCAAAAAACGGAACAAACATTAAACTATACGCGGTTGTATGCGCAAATAGCGCTTGCCAACTCTTGCTTTTATTAATTGCCATCCAGTCTGATTGCAACACAAAGTCTGCAATGAAATGAATGGTTAGCAGTAACAACATTGTAGTCATTGTGGTGTTCCCAATGCCTTTTCTATTTCATGTATTGGATCTAATCCTAAATCTTTACAAGTATTTGTAGTAAGCGTCTTATGAATCGTTCCCTTTTTAGTTGTTATAATAAAGAAACATCTTCCAGTGTCCGGCCAATACCCAATGTGAGCTTCTTGTGCTTCATAGAAAACAATGTTTGGTGAGCTTACAATAAGTTCAGAAGCAGGTTCTACTACTTCTGTAAGCTCTGTAGTTATAGTAACAACAGGCGCTGGCGGTTCTTCAACTTTCGTTGGTATACTATTACAACCCAAACTTAACACTAATGCGCTTCCGCCCAAGACTCGCCCCAAACGACTGATGCTGGTAAACATACTCCTCCTAATTCTGCAATAGGTTCTTCAAACGTTCGTTTCGCTATATCCGCGTAAATCTTTACCTTTTCGCGCGGAACGGAAAAATCGAGTTCATCGTGTACCTCCATATAAGGTAAGCTAAACTCGTCCAACCGCTTCTCATTATAGATCGTGTGCATCTTTAACAACAAGGCATCGAAAGCGGCACTCCGCCCCAGAAATGCAATCGCATACTTCCAACGGTCCCGCCGAGGACCGCATTCTGGGCAACTGCACCAATACTTCTTTGTCGGATCGTGCTTTGCAAACCGTTCTCCCGACTCGCCATACTTTGCCCTGCTGAAACAGAGTAACCGTCGGCCAAAGCTGTTCGTTACAACAAGTGGATTTTCTCTTGACCTTTCCCATAGCTCTTCACGAAACTTAGCTGTCTTCGGATACTCTGCTAACATCTTACCGTAAATTACTTGACACTGCTGCGTCTGGTGCCTTGACGGTCTATCAGTTTTAAAGATCGTCTTCGCAAGATTGTAAGGCGACTCGCCTTTGTCAAATCCGTGGTTGATCGCCTTTCCCTGATTTCTGTTGAGCGAGAGACCAAACGCGTTATTGATGATTTCCGCCGTTCCTTCATGTGATATCTTCTTTGCTAAAGTTGCGTTTACTCTGTCCCAATCATGTGATTCAATAGCGTTGGTAATGGTTTCTACAGAACTAAAGTCCACACCAAGCATAATATGGTCAGGGCTAATAGGCACGACAGCGCTCCGAAGCTTAACAGTCCTTGGATCATCGGATGGCCTTGGAAAGTTTTGAATGTTAGGCCCAGACGCAATAGCTCTGTCAGGACTACCACACACATCATACCTAGGATAAATAAATCCATCTTTGTCTACCTTATCAAAACTAATACTGTCGTCCGCTGTTTCGCCTTCTTCTGCTTTACCTAGCCAATGTGCGTCGTTAGCCCCTTTTCCCAAATCAATGATAGCTTCCACAAACTCGCGTGCCTCGGGAGTGAGATTCGCATTCTTCTGTATCTTGTCCCATGTAGCCCGCTTACGGTCAGCAGGTCGGAATCCGAAGTTCTGTTCGCATATATCAAGAATCTTGTCTGAGCGCCAAATTGGAAACTTCTTGATAACCTTTTTCCCTCGCTCCTCCCAAAGATGATATTTCTCAACGGTTTCCTCGGTCTTGCGTTTGCGGTCTTTGTAGATAGCTTCCAACACTTTAAGGTCTAGCCTGACTCCCTGTTCCTTCATCCTTGCAAAGATGGGAGAAACTAGGTGGAGCGTTTTAACCGTCCCTTCGAGCTTGTGTTGCGTAATGAGCCGGTTGAGCGTTGGGTAACACCAGAGGGCTGCAGCGCTGTCCATTGCACAGGTCTTGTGTAGATCGGATTCATATTGTTTAAAATCCAACGGGAAGCGCCTACCTTGTCTCCCGTTAAGGAGTAGGACAATGCTTCTAAGATCGTAAGAGCCGGTACCTGCCAAGTGCCCGTTAACAGCATGCATTGCAAGTCTAATGTCAAAACATTTTTCTTCGAGATGTTCAATTTTGAAGCCCTCTTTTGCCAACTGCCGTAAATCGGCATCTATATGGTTCTGCCCTACAATAACTGTAGCTTTATCTAATATAGCTAGGAATTCAGCCATACTCCTATCATTGCGGTCAATAGCAGTACTTTTAGTGCCTTCTGCCCACGCTAATCCTAAAACATCAATGGCTTGTTTAGTCCATTCCATGTCCATACCAATAATCATTCTACAGTTTCCCATCCTTTAGCTGTTCTATATTCAACCTTCAGCTTATCTCTTGCAAGTTCGGCTTCTACCTTAGCGTCAATACTAACTTGTCCCTGTTGCCTAGCCGCTTCCTGCTTGACCCAAGCTACAAACTTATCGCTAGAAGCCATGCGATAAAACGCTTTCTGCTTATTCGTAAGTTGACTACGTGATTCTTGTGCCCTTCCAACAGCACCAGATGGCTCGTGAATCACACGCACTCCAGTATTTGATGTATCCTTACCCCCGCCACCGGGACCGCCTACGGTGAATGCTTGTGTGACGCAATTGTCTATTGTAACACTAAGCAGCAGTCTGCGCTCAATACTTTTACTCATCAAATTGTAGCCTAATACCTTTAAAATAAATTGGCTTAGTTAAAGCACGTTCGCAATTTCTGCAAAGATCGCCTTGTTTGTTAGTAGCCTTTCGCTTGCCACATCGTTTACACATCAGTATTCATCTAATTCGTCTTGCACCTTAGCACTACTTAAGGTGTAATCTAATTTCAATGCCCTCTCAATACGCTGAAGTCTTGGTTTTAACAAATAGAACCAAAACCACACTAATGCAATAATTTCCATTTCTAGTCTCCAAAATCTCTTACAAATGCGCCACAATCCGCGCAAATTAAACTAGGCCAAACAGAATCTCTACTCACTTTCAAGTTGAGTGAGCCGCATTTCTTACATCTTTCTTTATACTGAGGGCTTGGTTTGTAACTCATTTAACGCCTCTTCCCATTTCAAATAGTCCGGCTCAATAGCCTTCTCTGTATTAGCTGCAATACCTAATGCCATCTGTCCATGTTGCACAAGTGCGGGCATTTTTAAAATGAAGGCGGGGTGTGGGGCAAAGACCCATCGCCTTCCATCTCGTTCGTATTCCCGCCCGACTCTTCCCATAACGCCCTTAACGTCTCTTCCAAGGCGTCTGTCGGAGGCGTCTTCGACATCGAGTTCGTCTCGGAACCATAATCGTTGTGGGCTGTCGCCGAAAAGTATAACGGTGTGGACAGACTCCGGTATAACGTCATATCTTCGGCAAATATCTTCTGCCACAATCCGTTCATCTCCTTTTGGATACGCACGTCCTTGTATTTCAGGGGGTAAACATCTGAGCGTGTTGGCATAACCTATTTCACCTTTCTCTTTAGCTAATTGTAATGTTGGAATAGCGCGGATGAGCCAATTATCTAGCACGAATCCAGCTTTACCTACAAAGGGCTCGCCCTTGGCAATCTCGTTCTTTCCCGGTGCTTCACCAAAGACTAGATACTTTGGTGCCTTGGGCATTTTGTCAGGGCAGAAGCCTAAGCCCTTGTCCTTAAGCGGGCATTCATTGCAGCCGGACGGTTTACTTAACAACGGCATTAACCAACTCCGTAATCCGAACCTCGCAAGTTGTTATCAGGTATAACCATTGCGGACCTAAATACTAAACGATCTTTTGGTCCTAATGTAAGTTTAGGCCCGCCACGTAAAAAACCAGAACCTTCTCCTAACTGCCGTCTATATGCGCGGAACACAATGCTACTAACAATAATCATGTAAGGAGGCTTACCGTGCGTTTCAATATGCCTATTCCAAATGCTATACAAGAAGTCAACAGCGTTAATCATATAAACTCGCTAACATATAAATTGCATTAACGCGTTCGCCATTTTCTACAACAACAGTAGGAATACACCATTTAACTTCATACCCTTCAGCATCCCATTTATTAGCCATATCTACTGCATTACCTAGCGCACACGTCGCTGACTTATATCTCGGTGGGTTCTTTATCTTTGTATCCATATAGGTGCAATCCCCCTGTAATTCTATCAATATATTCATTAGGTGCAGGACCAATACCCAATGCGGTAATACTTCCGGGCTTTACCTCTGTTCTACCTTCGTCACAAATAAGTGCCACAGGTAAGTAGTCCGCAACTGCTTGCTTGTATAAAATAATAAGGTCCGCATCACTGCGGACCTCAAGAACAATCTTTGTGCAACCTTCACGATTCCACGCGTCTATGTTTTCATGAGGCGCTACCTCACATGCTCTGACAGCGGCATGGGCTGCTTGAGCCGCAAGCTTGCCCGGAGACATTCCGAGGCTTGCGTTCATTACTAATACTTGTTTCATTTGAAATTTGCGTCTTTACAAAATCCCCAACAGCAGGTAAATAACCACCAGCAACACTGCGGGCCATAAAGGAATTTTTCCCATTGCACTCACAAGTGTGATAATAAATGCGCCGACTAGTAAAAGAATTGGAATAGTTAACATTATGATAAGGTTCCTTTGTTAATTGTTAATGCTTGTTTCATTTATTTATCACTCGCAATAAGATAGCTAAAGATTTAATAGCTTGCTTACGCGCTTCAACACACGGATTAATTACAATCTCTTTCATGTATACCCCTTATATGAAAGCTCAATCTACATACAGTATGGGCACGCTGTTGTCATGGGCAAGACAGAGCAACGTTTTTGTTACAGATTGAGCTCTCGTATAAAGGATAGGGCCGAAGCCCCGTCCTTTAATTACAGTATTACTTGAAGAACAGAGACTCAGGCGCAGTCACATGATCCGCCTTGGTATGACCGGGCTTTGGATTCGGACAACCGCAGTCCTCGTCGCTGCCTGTGCAGCGACACCACACGGTCCCGGTATTGAACCCCGAGTCCGCGAGTGAGCATCCCTCGCCACTGCACGCGCTGAAGTTGTCGTTGCAAACCTCTTCAGATGTCTTCGATTCCTCCTCTGGGTTCGGCTGATACCAGAAGTACTTGGTGCAACCGGTTTCATCACAGGATGCATAAAGCGGACTACCCGAAGCTGCTGCCCCGACTAGCCCGATTGTACAGACCGCCAATGCCAATAGTAATAGTTTGAACAATTTGAACCGTGTCATTTAATCTAACCTCTTTACATTTACTCTTACGGTTAGTAGGCCACAGTATTGTGGCCCACTAGTTTGGTGCAGGGCCTAGGCTTTGCTGGCCTTGGCTTGCGTCGGCGGCAACCGACCCTGCATGCTCTATTAGATTACTGGAACTCGCTTGGGCTCGTAATCCTGAAAGTCAGCGACTTCCTTATACTGCGTGTTCCGGGCGTCCGGACGCAGCTTGAAGAATGCCTTCTTCCCATAGAGAGGAGTCAGGTCCAAACCACCATCGCCATTGCGCTGAAGCTGCCGAACACCGGCAATCTTCTGCAACTTGCCTAGGCGAGTTAGGGTCATGAATGGACGGAATAGGTCACCCCACTCTGCACCACTGGCCTTGTTCTCTTCTCGACGCTGAGCAATCGCCTGCACTGTTTCAGCAGTTAGATCCTCTGGCTTGTAATTAATCAATGTGCTTACATTGAAGTTCTTACCATCTGCACGCCGATGTAGTTCTACCTGTAACCGGATGTTACGGCCGCTACGCTGTGCTGGTGTATCCGAAGACTCAAACACACGATCATTGCCATTGCTGTCAGTGAACTCGCGCTTTGCCTGAATCGTGCCCTCATACCAGCCATCTGCTAGTGGCTCGGGACGAATGTCTTCAATACCGCTTAGGTCCGGGATATCACCAAGATTTAATTCTGAACTCATATAAAATAGATTCTCCTAAATAGTTATTTTGCTTTGTTTACGTTTGCGACGAGAGTTTAGTCATCTGCCAGTGGATCACTTGCACCAGTTCCAAGAGCCATTGAAATTGCTTTTTCACAAGCTCGTGTCTGTAACATGTGTAATGGCTTAGCTTGCCATACTGGACTACGACCCACATACCATTCACTTAACCATGCTATATATTCTACATGCTCCTTGTGCTCCGGGTTACCAACACGGATCTTGCACTTAACGCCAACATCCTTGTTGAATCCGCTCTTTTTAACTTCCTCTGCAGTTGGGCTCATCTTTGCAAGTGTTGTCCACTCGCGTCCCAATTCTTCAAAGGATGGTGGCCCTAGATCAATACCCTTATTACGGGCAACCTGACGCTTGCCTTCAAGTGTTAGGTTTACACTGGCCCTATTGGGATCGAACCATACTTCACTAGAGAAAGGTGATACACCTAACTCGTAACAGCGCGTAGCAAATAGGATAGCTTGTTTAAAGCTAAGATACATTTGCCCGCCACCCTGCGCTGTAAAGGGTTTCTGCATGAGCAATACTGCCATCTGGTGCGGCTTCAAGTCACGCCAGTTCAGAGAGTTCATGCCTTCAGTCATTTCTAGTAAGGGGCGTTCTTGCTCCTTAACCATGCCACTAATGTCGTCTTTTCTGACAACTGGCGTTAATGCTACTTCTGTAACAACTTCGCCTTCTTTAATTTCTGCCATTATACCTCGGTAAATATATTTATGTAAAGTAAAATTACTTTCTACGTTCTTTTTTCTTATAACCGTGCTTTGTCAAATCAGTAATTCCATCTGTGCAAAGTAATTCGTAACTGCACATGGAAGTGATACCTTTGGTAACTAAGCAACACCCGTCTGGATGGCAGGGATAGTTATGCGGATCTTCGCCTAGACTATAAATATAATCCGCTAACCCATTAAGTTCCTGCTCCCATGAATTACGCTTTGCCTCGCTGATAAACTCTACAGGACCGCGAAATAGTGCATAAGGTGCGTCCTTAAAAGCAAATTCGATCATAGTCCCTTTGGCCTTGGTAAGCACTGTATACAGCTTAACTTGGATACTATTCTGAACCTTCCACAATTGACCCGCTAACTGCGGCGACCGTGATGTGGACTTGACTTCATGAACAATACCATCATCGCTTAAACCGTCTAAGTAACCTAGGAACCTATCATTTTCAACAAGCATTTCTGACTTGTCTGCGGCTCTCGCACCGTCTTCAGGATTAAACATCTGGTAGTAAGAAGCACCCCATGATTCTAATGCCTTAGTAAGTCTATCTCTAGCCTTTTCTGGAACCCAACCATCTGTCTGATCAAACCATTTTGCAAGTGTTACTTTCAGGTTCTCTGCTTCTGGCACACCCTTGTAAAATCTATCTACGAACTCAGCCCATAAAATACCACAAATCTTGTCATGGTCATACGTGGCTACACTGTTCTGTAAAGGCTCAAGTTTGGCAATGTAACGCCAATAGTAGCTCTTGGGCGACTTTAGAAAGGTGTTTAATGCCGATGCGCTTAACTTATGTTTTTCCATTTAATAAACCTGAGCGATACACTCTACTTCTAGACACGAAGCTCCGCCTTCCATGCGGCGCACTGAGCCCTCCGCTTTCTTGTAAGCACGTTCCAAGTCGCGGGCTTCCACCCGTAACTTCAACGCTGTAGCCCGCCATTTTGCCTTAAAAATCCAGCAATGTGGCTGGCTTTCGTCCCGTGATTTCATGATTAATGTTCAACAAATGTAACACGGAACGGGCCAAGTGTCAAGCTTTTTCGGGTCACAAAATGTAGTGGGTCTGCCGCTAAAAGCCACTATCCAACTGCTTTACGGTCTTGCCAGTTGAACCAAATCCAAGGCTCCGAGTCTTGAATTCATCTTCTGTCTTAATCTTGGTAGCCATAGATTGCAAACGTTCAATTACTTCCTTGTAAGGTTGATCTAAGCAATATACGGCAGCAACCAACTCACGCAAATGGGCAATTGAAAATTCATCGCTATCCTTAACCCACTGCTTAAGATCTAGTAGTGATAGATGGCCGTTAGTTGCCTTTAACAAATAGTGCTGTCTTGCCTCTTCGCCCGGCATACCAACGAATACGCGACGATCAAAACGTGAAGGGCGATTAATGATACGTGCGCCTA
>Ga0137317_1000053_pt1 | contig 10368 bp, 22 predicted proteins | sample EasRivERMZT266_2_FD_106651 | JGI IMG/M metagenome (GOLD analysis project Ga0137317, IMG submission 106651) | Soil microbial communities from meander-bound floodplain in the East River, Colorado, USA - East River MetaG ERMZT266_2 | ecosystem: Environmental > Terrestrial > Soil > Floodplain ...
ATCCCTGGCCACCACCGAACCCGCGGCACGCCTCCGACCACGGCGCCAGCATGGTGGGGATAACGTCGATGGGGAGCGTATTGCGTTCGGCAAGGACATCAAAAACTGATCGGTCCACTTCCCGCAGTGAGGATTTCGCCCCTAGTTCCGATGGTGGCTGAAAGGTTTCGCGTGCTCGAGCGTCTCGGTTGCGTCGATCACTTGAGGCGATCGACATCACGATCCGATCGACCTCATCAGGCGGGAGGGGCGGATTGCACTTCGCTGCGTTCAACCCGCGCACCAACTCCAGCGTCTCGAGTTCGCTAATTCCCTTGGCGAGCAGTCGGCCAGCATATTCCGCCAGCGTCTGGTTCCGCTGGCCCTCTGGCACCGTTTCGAGCAGTGGGATCTCTGAGGCAGATCTGCCGCCTTCCGCTGCGCTGTACCTGCCGATGGACGGGATGCTAAGATGCTCCAAAATTGCAATGGGCAGTTCAGCTACCGACACCTTGAGCGGGTGCGCGCCGCGCTGCCAGGCATAGACACCGCCACTCGGATGGACCGAGGGTGGAGCGACGATGTAGCCGCCGTCCCCGCGAATGTCGATCTGCGGCCCCAGTCTGCCGGCAGAGTTCCGCAGTCCTTCCGGCGGCCGTCTGAACACCAGGTGGCGGCCCTTGCCCGTTAGGCTGACAGGTGTCAGCGGTATCGGGCCAAAACGCAGCAGAGCTGCTTCGCCCTGCTGCCCATCCAGATCCACGACGACGATGCCCGAGACTTCGCCAGTGGCGATGCCGATATTGGCGTTCGGTCGCTCCGACCACCACGCCGTGATTTGCTCCACGTCGGTCGTCGCGTCTTTGAGCCCGTGAGTGGTCAGCGGGATTTTGTCGCCGGGCTTGAGCGGAAAGACAGACCACCCCAGTTCGGCGGCGTAGCTCAACGCAGCGCGCAGGAGGTCAGCGGCCACCGTAAGCCTCCGCATAGGTCAGAGGCCTTTCGCCGCGGGCTTCGCGGCGACGGTTCAGGTCCTCGAGCTCGGCCTGGTTGCGTTCGTTCCGATCCAGCGCGCCGTTTAAGGCGCGCGGTGGTTCATCCGAAGTCGCCGGTGTGGTAATAACACCGACTTCAGTCTGAAGACTGAAGTGTGTTCTTTTGGTATTCCCTGTGGTTAAACCACCCTGTATACCACCCCTATTAGCACCCTGTATACCACCCTGTTTCTTTTGTGGCCAACGACGAGCGGCCCCGCGGCGGCCACCTTCGGCTGATTTGTCGCGCCACTCGGCCTGCTTGGCACGCTCTTTCTCAAGCCGCGGGTTGAACATACGACCATCCCGCGCAACGAAACTTTGCGATACAATTGCCCAGGCTTTTCGGAATCGAGGGCGCGTCATCCGGCAGAAGTGTGCGAGTGCTTTCTCATCGAAGACAAAACCCACACGCTGCCAGTCCAAACACAAAAGCCAGATGTAAACGTGTGTCTCCTCTGGCGTCATGTGCGCCGGCGCCCCGGTCATAAAGTCGGATGGGTAGAACTGAAAAGCTGGCGCAGCCGCCCGCTGCTTCGACATCAGGCCGCCCCCCGTTCCGGGCGGCCTAGCCGCTCCCGAAAGCGTCGAAGATTGTCGGTTTTCTTGTCGTGACAGACGCGACACGCCGGCACAATCGGCCCCTGTTCTGCGAGCTCGAAATGGATGGCACGCTCGAGCGCGTGGTCATCCTCGCAGGGGGCCACCTGGCCACAGTAGAAGCACACCCGCAGTCTCAGATTGGGTTGAACCAGAGGCAGGTCGGCGAGAGTGGCATCAGGAGCCAAGTACTGCTGCGCGACTTCAGCGGTGATGTACGGACCTTTGTTAATCCCGAGATCCACCGTGACGGATCGGTAGCACAGCCGGCACCAGAACCCGTAATGCTCCACGCCGTTGCCGAACCGAATCCGCGCCAGGAAGTGGTCGGGATGCCTGACGAGTGCGCAGCGGTCCTGCCGCTCGCGCAGCTCCTTAGAGATCGGGAGCTCGGAGAGAACGGTGCCAAAGAGATCCGGCGTCACCTGACATATCCCCCGCTGGCTGTGCGCACCGCCCGATTCCCACGCGCCGTGTTACAGGATTTGTGGGCAGTACGGAGGTTGCTGATGAGATCCGTGCCACCATGCGACCGCGGCTTGATATGATCCACGGTGAGCGCGTGGCGATCCCGGTCCACATGACAGATCTGACAGCGGTAACCGTCTCTGGCGAGGACGGCATCACGGGTTGATTTGTCTATCTGGCTCATGCTTCGGGCCGGTGGTCGAGGGAGACGGAGTAGGAGAGAGGGGAAACAGTTTCCTGAAAAGGCCGCTTTTCTTGTTCAAGAAACTCGTGTTCCGGCTCCCTCGTGGCGGAAGTCGGGATGCGTTCGTTGCTCATCGGGCAGCCTCACGAAGTACCGCAAGCGCGAGGCGACGGAATCGCTTCTCGACTCGCTCAGCGTCTGCCCACTGCGCCTGTTCCTTCGCGTACAGGCGCCTTTCTTCTGCCTCGTCAGTGGACGTAGCCGCGAAGCGTGCGCGATACCCGTGGGTGAACTGCGCCTCACCACGCGCCACAGCACAGGCGTCCATCGCCATCACGAGCCGGTCAATCGGCTTCGCTTTCTTTCCCTTCCTCGTGGCGGAAGTCATCGGGGGACCTCAACAGCGTAGAGGTACGCGAGCAGCGCCAGTGTCGTGTGAAACTCCACCGATGGCACGGTGTCGGCCGCCCGATAGAACCACCGCAGGAGTGCCGTCGCTGGCACGGGGTGCTTTGCGAAGTAGCGGCCACGAGCGAGCGCGTCGGCACGCGCCTCGAAGTAGCGCCCCACGGCGAACCATTGGCGACGGGTGAGATTAGGCATTGCAGCCCCCTTGCGGACCTAGGGCATATGCACTAGGGTTATGGTGTCTCCAACCGAGCGCACTATGAGCAACCGACACAGATCCCGCAACGAACTCCGCACCCGCACCGACGAGACAATCGTCCACTTCCACAAGGCCCAGTACTGGCGCAAGCGGATGTTGAGCGCCGTCAGCGAAGGGGACCGCCGCATCTTTCGCGATTCGGCGCGTATGTGCCTTGCATGGGCCGCCGATCGGCGCGAACGACAGTGCCTCGCGACCCGTCGCCGGTCCCTGGCGCTTCAACACGAGTCGGCAATGGGGTACGCCGCGTGCTACGGGTCCGGTCGCCGCGTCCGCAACGGGTACATCAATGACTGACGCCGAGCTACTGCGCGCACAGATCGAGGCAAGCGGACTCTCACAGGTCCGCTTCGCCCTCGACGTCATGGGCCGCGACCCGGCCACGATCCGCCGCTGGCTCGCCGGCAAGACGATGCCCGCCACGGTGCGCGACTGGCTGGCGCGCGTGTCTGCGCTCGACGCTAACGACGACCGCGTGCGCATCGACGTGCTGCGTCCGTAGTCGCTCATCTCCCGCCCTCAGGAGGGGCGGAGACAGCGGGATCTGACGACGGCAGGTTGTATAGGCGATGGCTGAGGTCAGGAAGCGGCTCGGGCAGGAACGTGTGGCGCTCGCACTCGCGCACGCACCAGCGGTTCATCGCGTCGCCAGTCATTGGACGCTGTGTCGGTTTGGCGTCGCCGCCCTCGTACGTGCCGGGATCTTCGGGCGCCATGCCTAACTCGTCATCGGCGATGTAAGCAACATCGTCGGGATCGGCGCTCAGTTGCACACATGGACGCTGGTTGATGCCCCACGCCTTGTCGCAATTGGCGTCACACGCGACGGTCACATTCCGCCCGAAGAACACGATTGCCTTCTGGATCATCTACGCCTCCACCACTTCAAGTTTTCGATCGCTTGGTGGTGCGCCTTGCAGCACACCAGGAGATCGGTGATCGGTTCGGTGCCTAGCTCTTTCGGGTACCGCAGATGGTGGGTCTCGAGCCGCTCCGTCTCAGCGCAGCGCCATGCGATTGTGCTGAAGCCCCGGTACTCGCACCGATGCCCCGCTCGTTCCATCGCCTCAGCGCGTTTGACCTTCCACGCTGGGGACCCGAGGTATTTGCGATAGGCTGCTTCGCGTTTGGACTTCCGTTGCGCGTTGACGGCCTTGACGGGCTTCCGGCGTCGTAACTGCGACGATCGCTTTAACGGGGAGGAGCGCTTCACGCGGCCCATCCGGCGATTGTCCACACAAGCCAGATGAAGCTCGCCGCAACAGCACCAGCGACGAAGCCACGCCCAAAGCCAATCGCCTCACGAGCGGAGAGGTTCGCCTCAAAACGTTCCCAGCCCATCGTGATCGTCGGCTCTTTCTTGTTGGCGCTCATCGCTCCACCACCGCCAGACCGGGGGATAGAGAGGTCATGCGGCGACTCCGGTGAGCGCAGCACGAGCCATCTGATATGCGGCTGTCCGACACGGTTCACACTTCTTGGCACGACCGGCGACCGGGGCACCGCACGTCACGCACGGATGCGTTGGCGTTTCACCACGCGCGACTGCCGCGCCATATTCACGCGCCTTCGCAGCCAGCGTTTCGCGCCGCGCCTCACGGTACGCCTTGTGGTACGCTTTCGCGGTGGGGCTTTCGTTCCACTGCTTGGCATAGCGCCGCTTCGCCTTCGGGCTCGCGAGCCGCCACAGCCGCTTGCGCTCCAGCGATGCCTGACGAGCGACGGGATCAGCCAGGAGCCGGCGTTTCCGCCTGCGCCACTGTGCCCTGATCTTGCCGGGATGGCGGTCCTTGAAGCGCTGGCCCGCTGCCATCCGCTCCAGCTTGCGACAGCCGCCGCAACGGAGCGCCTTGCCGAAAGTGCCGACGACAGGTTCCGCCTTACAGTCGATGCAGACGCCGCGCGCCTTCCGGTCGCATTGCGCGCAGAACGGGACGGTGACGCCACCGACCAAGCGGCTTTGAAGTGGCCAGCGACACGGTTTGTTGTTGCCGAGCAGCGCGGGACACAGCGTCTCCGCCTCGGCCAATCGTGCCCAAGCGGCCCTTCGGCGACGACGAGCGTACTCGCGTTGGTATCGGCGGTTGTCGGCGCTCATGTCGCCACCGCCAGACCGGAGAACGCAACGGGGTAAAAAAGTAGGTAACTAAGTGGGGAACTCTGGCCGCGCGGTGTCGTCCGCTGGCGTCCCCTGTCGCTGCGTTTCCCTAAGCACCCGCCATACCCGCCTGACTTCGGATCAGAAGTCGATCCGAGTGCGGAAACGATGGGTAATCGCTGGAAGAGCAACGACTTACAGCGTTCCACGTGGAACGTCAATCTGTCGTCAGTAGGTAAGAAAGTGGGGAACGTAGTCGTCATTTCACTGCCTTTAGTCGCCCTTCTATTGAAGAGGAAAGCCCGGCGAACGCGCGCAGCTTCGTGGCATCTTCGACGAGGAACGCCGTCACCTCGTGCTGCTCATAGAGGTCCGTCACATCGCCGGCGCCGTGGCCCATGTAGAGCCGCCGCCGCGTCCGTGGGATGCCTGACGACTCCATCCAGTTCGCGTAGGTGCGCCGCAAGTCGTAGGGCGTGAAGGCGTCCGTTAGCTCGCGGAGGGCGTTCTCGAACTGCCGGCGCAGGCACCCAGGGACCGCAGGAACGCGCGCCAATGGCACGCTACGGGCCCGTGCTTCGCGTTTGGTGCCGTGGATGACCACGCGGTCGCCTAACACCTCCCAACGGCCCCACAGCTCCTTCTGATGCATTCCAGTCGTCGCCATCGACCACGCGATCGCGTCCAGCACGTCCGTCTCAGGCGCAGGGAACCAGTTCCGCATCTGGTCCGGCGTCAGTGGCCGTCGCTTCGTTGTCTTTGGCACCTTGCGCGGTTCGACCGCGGCACACGCGAGCCAGAGCGGATGATTGCGCTTCAAGGTCGAGCGCACGAACGCCATCACGTGCGCGCGGGCCAGATTGAAGGACCGGGGGTGCGGCTTCCCCAACGTGTCGCGCAGCTTGTCGAGCAATGCGGGCAGGTCCGCCAGCATGCCGGCCTTATTCACCTCGGCCAGATAGCGCACCGTCGTCCGCATCGTCGCGATGTGGTGCTTGCTGTAGTCCTCTGGCGCGCGAAGTCCGTCCAGCCACGCAGTCATGGTGACCTCGAGCGCCTTCATCGTCTCGCCGGTCGGGAGCTGGTCCAGCGCCTTGCGTTGGTACGCATCGAAGGCGGCGAGCAATGTGAGGTCGCCGTCGCGGATCAGGCGCAGGATGTCGAGCCGCCCGTCCTGGTAGAGCGCTTCCAACATCCGTTCCAGCTTGCGCTTGACGTTCAGCACTTTCGTGCCGGACGCCTTCTTGATCCGGCCAACGCCTCGAAAGCGACGGTCGATCATCAGTGTCGTCGGCACCATCATGCGACGCGCTCCCTCAGGGCGTCGAACACATCGCCCCAGCAATACCGACGAGTGTTCGGGCTCACGTAGATCGTCGGCAGGTTGGCGCGCTCAATCGTGCGAACGCTGCACCGGAGTGCCTTCGCGACTTCCTCTGCGGTCAGGATTGCCTCACGTGAATAGGCAGGCACATCCTCGATGGAGATGCGTTGTCGTTTGCTCATCGCGTCGTCCCGTTGGGATGGGAGGCCACAGAAGTAAGGGCAGCAAGGGCATCCGGCTTGATGACGTACTTAAAGTCGCCTACGTACAGGATGCCTTCCGCGATCTGCTCTTGTACCTTCGCCATCTCCCGCACCGCGGCGGCGAGTCGCATCGAAGGGCAGGGCCACGGCGAGTAACATTCGCGGCACAATGTGACCACTGTTGCAAACGGGTCCGAGTGGTGTTTCGCGTCCACGTCTGCGAGCAGCGCCTGAAGGTCAGCGGTCATGCGGCGCCTCCGGGTGATACAGTTCCACACTCGCCCACACGCCGCGCTGTTTGGTCCATAACGAGAACCCGAACATCGGGTACTGCGCGATCGCAACTTTCCAGCGAATCCGCGCCGCTTCGCGCCAGTGGCCTTTGACTTCCTCCATCTCGATCAGGCCGTCGTTATGCCAGACCATGAAATCCGGCTTATACCAGGCGCCGTTGGCGAGTTTGAGCCGAATGCCTTCGTGACGCCAGTCGCGAATCTTGTGGACGACTTTCAGCATCGTTAGCATCTCGGCCCGTTCCGCTTCCCACTTCGACCTGTACGGCGACCGCTCACTCGGAGCCTTGACGCTGCTACTCGTCGAATACTCGATAGGCACGGCGACGCCATTGACGACGGTCATTCCCATTTGGGCGAGGTCGGCAGGGGTCAGTGTCGCGGCCATCTCGATTACCGTTCGCCCGTCGCGATCTGGCGATCCAGCGCGAGATCGTCCTCGTCCTCGAGTAGCTCGGCATCCGCGGTGAGGTCCACGCCATCGGCATCGACGGTCGCGGGCCGCTCAGGTTCCAACGGAGCTGCAAATTCCTCGCGCTCATCCGCCTCGAGCGCCGCGTAGAACTGCGCCAATCGCTTGTCCTTCGGCATCGTCTTGGCGATCTGACGCAGGACGGTCTTGCACGCGTACCATGCCGGCAGCGGCCCTTTCGCCCACTGCTTCGAGTGCTTCAGGCGAATGGCGTCAATCTCCTCCGCGTCCATCACCTTGAACGTGGACATACCACCCGGCAGTCGCAGAATGACATAGGCGTGCGTGATCTTCCGCGAGCCACCGTTGCGTGGCCGATGGCGCAGCGCGGCGTTGAGCCCCAACTCGAACTCGAACTCGTCCGCCTCCCGCACCGCCTCCATCTCGATCGCGCGCACGACCCTGGCCGCGATCATGAGTTGCGCGAGCCCGGTGTAGCCAGCGACGAATGTGCAGGTGGAGCCAAACGGGACGAGGTAGGCCGTCTCCCCCAGTTCCAAGCCGGAGCGCAACGCACGCGCGACGGCGCTCACGATGGACTCGGGATTGCAGGCGAGGAGCGCCGGATTCTTCTTGGTCTCGAAAAACAACACCTGCGTCAACTTCTCGATGGTCAGCCCTTCGGGCAGCAGCGGCGTCAGGCGCGGAGCAGCGGCTTCGATCAAGCCAGTAATGCCCTTGCTGTTGCTGCGCTGGACGGCGGTACCTGGTTCCTGCGTCTTAGTCGTCATGGAAATCAGCAGCCTCGTTAGGATTGTCTTTCAGGTCATCCGTGGAGACGGCGGGAAACGTGGCCGTCTCCTGAATCGTGCGCTTCTTTCTTCCGTACATCCGGATTTGTTCGGTGCGGTGCAGGTCGGGCGTGCCGTCCTTCACGACCAGGGACCCGAACGCGATCCCGTGCTCATCGACATGGAACACGACCGCGGTGTGCGCGGCCCCGATGGGGCCGGGCTTCGTGGCGGTATAGCCAGAGGGATCGACCAATTGCGTATTGGTCGGCAGCTTGTTGATCGGCGTCGCATCGCCGAACTCCTCGACCGCCGCGCGCAACTGGGCCATGAGGTCAGCCATTCGGGGCAGCTTGCTCATACGGACACCTCGAAGACGTGCCAGACGAAAGCGCCTTCCAGCACCGTGCCGATGTGGTCACCGAGCGGCAGTTCTTGGCCCGTGCCGATAACCACAAACTCGTGCGGGACCTGCGACTCGTTGGTCTCGACCATCATCCAGACGTGAAGCGCATCACCCTGCATGGCGACGTGCAGCGGGAACGCGCTCTCAGGCGCATAGACGGTCTGTCGGCCCGCGAATAGCCCGAGCGGATACTTCCAGATCGCCTTCATCGCACCCTCCAGCACCGCACGACGTCGCCGTCCCGCTTCGTGATGAAGCAGCCTTCAACACGGCCACGCCGACGTAACCCGGTCAGCGACTGCTGCAAGCGGTTGCGGACCTGCTGCAGCGTCGCGTTGCCGATCGGCACGGCGAAGGAGTGCCCCGGCTGCATCGTTGCGAACGGATACTTCGCCCGCTGGCCGCGTCGCGGATTCGGGACGGGATACGAGGATTCAAGTGGGAACGCGGTCATGTCAGTCCAACTCCAGCGCGATGCCATCCATCGCTGCGAGTTCCACCGCGAACCGTGCCCGCAACCGCGCCGCCTCATATTTGCCGCGCATCAGGATCACATCGCACACCGCCGCGCGTTGCTTCGCACGATGCTCGTAATAGACGGCGTCCTGTTCAACGATGGCCTCAGCGGACGATGCGCTGTGTGGCTTGCCCGTGAGTGCGTTGGGCGCGCTCTCCATGATGCGACGAATCGCCTCGACCTTCACGAGCGCCCGTTCGTCTTCCAGCGCCATCTCGTTCGCGACCGCTTGCGTGAGATTCAGCGCCGCGCCCTCAACGTGCGCGATTTCTGTATAGCACTGGCCTCTGGTCATTTGGCACCGTCCCGCGGGAGAGCAGTGGGGAGCCCATCCCTGAGCTTTACAGAGGGGACGCCGGAGAGCGCCCGATCCAACCCACTGCCATCGAAGTGACGCAGATCGGTTTCCCAAATGCGCCAGCGTGCATCCGGGTACTGACACGTCCACTTGCGCGAGCCGTTCCCGCTTGGCGTGTCAAAGGACACCAGTTCTGCGATGTCCGTCTTAGAATCGAGGACCTTCGACACCGGCACACCAAGCTGCTTCGCCAGACGCTCAAAGCGCTTGTCGAATACCTTGTCGCCAGGCTTGAAGGGGCGGGCAGAACTGGCACCCTGCGTCTGTGGCGCAGCCAGAAGGGGATCTGTGGCACCAGCCTGCTCGCTCCGCTTCGCTTCACTTTTGCGCCAGCCTTTCGGCCGCATCCGGTCCCGACGCGCGAGCGCGATCTCAATGGCCCGCGCCTCATTGCCCGAGCGCATGGCCTCGTTGTATTCGGCCAGTTCGGCCCGGTCCTGCGTTTCCGCGGCGCGCTTTCTGCTCATCCGTTCCCGATTGGCCTCGTAATCGGCCGCCGTAGGCTGCGGCCCCTTGTACGCATAGCGTTCTCTTGGCATATATCCCTCGCGTTGTTCCTGGTTGTCGAAGCGGTCGCCTTGCCGGGCGGCCGTTTCGTTTTCGGTCAGGCGCTTTCCTTTCGCAGCAGGGCAATCGGGCGCAACTGAGCGCCGTGTGCCTTCCGTAATTCCGTTAACGCGGTCAGTTCTGCTTCACGGCGCGACGCATCGACGTACTGAGCGAGCGCCATGGCTTTCTCTTCGCGGATCTGGTCCAGCGCATCGAGCGCGTGGGAATCCACGGCGGCCATGATGTTGCGCCCGTTCACGCGGCACCTCCCAAATCCCGCATCAGCACTCGCTTTGCGCGCTCGATCATCGAGGCGTGCCAGGACAATGATTTCACCGTCGCGCGTTTCAGGCTCGCATCATGCGGCCGGTCGATCAGGCGCGCGGCGTCGCGGTTCGCTTCGCCTTCCGCGATCGCTTCGACGGCCAGCGCTTCGCCGAGCGATTCCTTCGGCACGCCCGTGCCGCGGTAGACCGTGTGGTAAG
>Ga0137317_1000054_pt1 | contig 10217 bp, 17 predicted proteins | sample EasRivERMZT266_2_FD_106651 | JGI IMG/M metagenome (GOLD analysis project Ga0137317, IMG submission 106651) | Soil microbial communities from meander-bound floodplain in the East River, Colorado, USA - East River MetaG ERMZT266_2 | ecosystem: Environmental > Terrestrial > Soil > Floodplain ...
CAATAGCTTCATTAGTGTAATGCTTGCTGCCCTCTGAGTGTTTGCCGTCATTTACAGAGGTTATAATGTAGCCGTAGTTGTACTTAGTAAAAACGGATTCGGCTACCTGTGAGGCAAAGCAAATAGCCATGACAGGGTTGCCAAACTTAACGCCCGGCTTTAACTTCATTATTCTTTTTTATACGTTACACCTTCAAGCGGTTCGCCCCATTGAAAGTCGGGAGGAACTTCAATATCCCAAGATACCCGCGTTTGTATTTTAAAATTTTCTTCATCCGAATTATTCAGTACCTGATAATTACATTTATCTAACGGGCATTCATAGGTATTTTCTCCCATAGGGATTAAATGCCTGTGATGAATAGGGCAAACTAAAAGGAAACTCATTTAAGGAGTCGGGGCGTCCGGATTAATATCATCTAATGCTTGCGCTGCTGTTTGCAATGCTGTAAGTGCCGCATCTACTCTTGGAGTAGTGTTGCCTGACGCTGCTACTGCTGCGATAACTTCAGCAATACCTTTTTGAATTTGGGTGTTTACTGTTTCGAGTGCTGTTGCTAATTCTTCTTGGTTCATTTTGTTTTGGTTTTTAAGTTTAAATAATAGTTTGGTATTGAATAATTGAATGAAGATTAATATAATGAGGAGCGTAATCATTGAGCAGGTACATCTTCTTCTTTGCCGGTGAACTTGGTTAGAATCTTGCCTACCGCCCCCGCTACTGCGGTCCATGCTCCGATAGTAGCTATTAACGGGGTGGAAATAGGGGCTAACGCTGCCGTACCGCCAATGGCGGCAAGTAACAATAGTATGTTACCTACTTTCTGCCATCCTTTTGGCGTGTTGTTTTTGTTGAAGTTGTTTAGTTTTAGATTTGCCATGTTATGAGGGTTTACCTTTTTTTTTATTTTTGTTTGCTGCGGTTACTGCTGTTGTTGCATCGCCTACAATTTCAATTAAAGCAAATTCTTTACTTGCTCCGGTTTTGTCTGAAAACAGTTTTGTCATGACATTATAAAATCCGGCAGGTAATACCCATCCGTTAGCAACTGTCCTTTGAATTAATCCCTCTGTGGGAGAAGCATTAAACGTCCACGATACAATGCCCCCGGCATCTGCTTGTTTCCATTCTTGTGTATCAGTTGCTATCTCTGTGGTCAGAGAAGTAGATACGATATTGGATGGAATACCACATTCAACCCATTCTCCGGCAGGAACGCCAGTGCGTTGAACAGTTATTGCATCATTCCCTGCGTAGGGAGAAGTTGTTTGATTGTTTCCGATAATTGAGGTTGGCATAGTTTTTAGTTTTTAAAGTGTGTAAATATAGTTATTAATTATTTCCGTTTCCAAATTAAAACCTGAGTTAAAATAAGTATCCCCGAAAGGAAACCGGTATATAAATCAACGGGGTCGTTCTTATGTCCTATTCCTGTTGCCTGTCTGTAAATAGCATTTAAGCAAAAAGGCAACCACATGAAAAGTATTATCGTAATTGTTTTTTTCTGCAACTCTGTTACGGTAAATTTAACGTAAAGGATGAAAGCTGATACCCAAACGAAATAAACAATCGGCTCCCCTATGTAATAAAGCGAATCTGAAATGTCCGAGTAATTCCAACGGCAATAAACATCAGCGAGGATGACGAGTAGAAGTAAGGGGATTATTAAGTTCCTCATTTTACCATCCACCCTCCAATAGAAATGTTGTTAGCGAGTAGTCCGATAAGATACTTTAACAGTGCGCCAAGCAGCCATATTGACCCCGTAACAACGACTAACATCTTAGCGTTAATGTTGGTCAGCTTCCCTAGTTCCTGACTATGCTTTTCAATGATGCTGTCTGATTCGTCTTGCCGTTTTCGTAAGCCTTCGATTTCTTTTCGGATAGCTTCCTGCTCATGCTGATAATGAATCATGGCATCGTGAGTCGCGGAATTGAGTTTCCGGTTCTCCTTTATCTCGTCCCTGATTTGGGTAACAGCGTCCTGTAAATCCATTACGCTGCGGGAGGTTTTTGTGGCGGGTGTCCTCCTATCCTTGCGTAATCCTCTAACTCATCCACGTAAGTATTGTAATCATTTGCGCTTATGCTTGTAGCTCCCGATGCGATTACCTGCGCTTCCGTTCGTCCGCTTGGAAACGCCCTGTATTGGTCGTCCTCAGTTAGAGCAACGGCTATGCTGCCGTCAAACATATAGTGCTGGGTTTGGACCCCGGGAATTGTTAGTCTGTAATAGGTAGCCATGTTGAGTTAGGTTAGTGTTTGCCAAAAATATATATAATTTATTTAGGAAATAACAAATTAATAATTATCTTTGCACCCTGCCTCGAAGCAATGAAAGAATTTACGAACCCCCGAAAAGTAAAGAGCGCACCTCGCTTCGAGGCTTGTGTGTGCCTTTACGAAGTAGGGCTTGAATGTAACTTGGAAAATGAAAAAGAAGCTTGAACAAGACATCGAATATCACTATGATTATGGCGATTCAGCCTCATTTGAAAACACATTAAATTGGAAGAACAGGGAAGGCGGCTGGCGGCTTCATTCGTTTGTTATTCATGAAAATAAATACTACTCTATTATGTTCAGAGAAAAAAATATTACAAAGAAAAAATGGTATCACTTTTTAAAACTCTCACTTCTCCTTCTCCTCTTTCCTGTGATGCTGATTTCTGTTTGTTCAGCGCAGAAAAAAAATCCGTATATACGACAATATGTTAGGGTGGAAGATGACCAGTACACAGGGCTGGGAGAGCCGACAGGTAATTTTAGGTTGGTTACTCAAGCAATGGGGCGTGGGTGTATTTCTTTTGACAAAATAAACGGCCTGGATTACTATCTGTTTGAGTCATGCTTGGGGTACAATACCGAAAAAAGAGGTTGTTTTTATTTCATAGAAAAACAGGCAAAGATTGAATATGCAAAGGCATTGGCTTACAGAAAAAAAGAAGAAGAGGCTGAAAATTTAATGATAAAAAAGAGAGAGAAAATTGACAGTTTAGAAAAAGCACTGCAAAAAATTATAGATAAATGAAAACACTATTACTCATTTTATTTCCTGTGATGCTCTACGGGCAAACAGATAGTTCATATATTATTTTTCACGATTACGATGGCGATACTGTATGGACATTTTACGGAAGTTCATCAGGTGGAAAACTCGGAACAGTTGATGCAGGATATTTTACATCCATAATTGATTCATCTGATATAGCATTTGCACGTGCTGATATTTTCAGGCAACTTAATGAGGCAGAAGAAAAAATTATCACCGTTGAACTTCTCCTTCAATATGCAGAGGAGTGTTGGAATGATAGTACAGATTCAGGTTTAAGAGAAACAATTTATACTGGACGCGGTTCGGGTATCATGATTCAAAGACAAACATACATTCACCGCAAGCCGACTTTTGAATCGTTCCTTGAGTGGTTAAAAAAGAAATAACATGAAAACAATCTTACTCTTTTTACTTCTTGCCGTCAACTGCTATGGGCAGGGGAAACTTGTTTACAACACCGACTTAAAGCGAGGCAATACTAACCAATGGATTTATATAGATGCGCCAAAAGAGAAGAAAATATTATTCGTTGCTGACTCGGTTGATTATACAGGTATCGTTACATGGGACTCTTCTTTCGTTACCGTTAACCCTAAGGCATTAAAGCCAAAGCATCGTTTCAGAAAAGATACGACAGGGACAACATTCGGGCGCGGCTGGATTCAAATATACCCCTCAAAACAAAATGAAACACCTTGACGGGGACGAAATAATCCCTCTATACAAACAGATAAAATTCAAGTGGTATGAAGTGCCTGAAATACTATTCTACTGCTTACTACTTCCTATCGTCTGTCTTTACTGGCTTATAACTGAACCTTATTATTTTCTTCGATGAAGAAGGAACGATGCAAAAAAATGGTTATGTGGTCTGCAATTTATCAGGGAGGGCATAGAAAGCAATGCAAAAAGTTTGCGGTTAAAGACGGATTCTGTAAAGTACATCACCCTGACGAAGAAAGAAAACGAGGAGATAAAAAAGCCCAACAGATGCCCGTTCAATTATGGGGATTATTCAAATATATTAAAACCTAAAAACCATGCTCTACAAAGACGAAGAAGAACTAAAGTACGAAAGCTACAAGTACAAATATCCTGATGAGAAAAGTTTGGTAAATTTCCTTATCGGCTTCGGGGTGTTGCTGTTTGCCTTAACGCTTTGGGCAATTAGTTTTCTACCTTAAAGACCATTTTGAAATCTGCGCTGGGGGCAGCATTGAAAGTGATTACTGCCGTTCCTGCTACGGGGACAAAGTACGTCCAGCTTAAAGCCGTCAAGTCTATGTTCAGATTATTGGCTGTCAAATCCAAATGGCTGTTAGTAGTGATAAAGTTATTTGTCAGTGTAAACGTTGCCCCTGAAGAATCCTTTTTAAACCGTCCTAGTACTGAGTTAATCGTTGCCGCATCCCCCGAAGTAGTATCATTTGTCATTGAGGTATATTGCAGGTATCCGTTTGTTGCATCTTCTAAATACAAGGTCTGCCCTTTTTGAACGTTGTGAGTGTTGTTGACTCCGAACTTTGCATTGATTCTTAAAGATTGATTGAACACATCACCCCTGCCCCACTGCCCTACGATTATAGCGTGAGTGGTGTCCCCTGTAAATGAGCCTCTATCTGAGCCTGAGTAAAGGAAGTTGTCAAAAATAAGCCAACGGTTTTCAGTTGTAAGAAAGCTCCCTGCTCCGTGTCCGAAAAACCCATTCCCTTGCCCCTCTGTTACAGAACTCCCCGCTACCGAACCATAAGCTATATTAAAATTTCCGTTCCCTCCTGTACTTCCCGCATTGTTAAGTGCGTTTTTGCCTATGCCATAATTTGTGCTTTGAGTTGCTCCTACTGCTTTGCCTGCCTCGAAACCTATAAAGATATTATTCTGTCCTGATTGACAAGTAAGCCCCGCGTCATTGCCGATAGCTACGTTATAAAGCCCTGAAGTAATACCAGCAAGAGAAGAACGCCCTACCGCTACGTTATCTACTGCTGTGGTTATGTTATTCATTGAAGCCTGCCCTACGGCTGTGTTTCTACTTGCCCCTCGCGTTACGCCATCTTGCCCCTCCATTGCCCCTGTGCCCATTGCTGTGTTTTCTTTAAACCCTGTGCCGTACCTAAAGACAAAGTTGCCGTACCCCGCGTTCTCGTAATTACCTGCGGCTGCTTGAGCAGGAGGAAACGCCCCAAGCGGAACAAAGCTTATTTTACCCGTGTCCTGCTCCATTGTGTAATGTCCTGAAACGACATTTCCGTAAAGAGCCTTTCCTGCCTTGCCTGAATTAGTGCCGACAAAGAGATTCAGATAATTTCTTAAAGAATCAGCCGCATAAGGATTACTTGCCGCCATTGCAGAGTCCCCTATGCCTATATTTTTCATATCCCACATAGGCGCACTTGTAAAACATGACACACAAACTGAATCCATGCCGTGTCGTAAATTAAGGATACCTGTATTTCGTAACCTCATCCAAATGGAGTCGTTCGTTCTAAAGTCCAAATGGACGTTATCTGTTGTGCCTATAAAGTTAGTGCCTGATACTGTTCCAGCGTTTCCGAGTGTGTGCCAATTAGAATCAGTTGCCCCGCCCCCGGTTGATTGAGGGCGTAATTCAATTATCCCTGTCAACGGGTCTTTACTTAATACGCTGTCTGTCGCGCCTCCTAACGTGGTGAGATAGGGGAGCCATACTTTTCCTAAGACTAAAAGGGTGTCTGCTACCTGTAAGCCGTTTCCTGTTGCCTGATTCCTTGTTGGCTGTCCAATAGTTTGAACGCCAACGAGAGATTGCCCTAAAGAAAACAAAGGGGCTAAGAGTAAAAAGAGAATTATTTTTTTCATGAGAATAGTTTTAAAAACACATAGTTTCCTATCGGAATAGTGAATGTTCCTGTTGTTGAATCGAATGAATTAAACCCGTCAGTTAAATCTACCAACGTCCCCGACCCTTCGTTTGTCCAGAGAAAAAAGTCAGTAGCTTGGTTTTTTCCGATGAAAGACGTATTGATATATGTGGTAGGGTTTTCAAAGTCTGCTGATGCTACCACAAGTTTTGAAGGTAGCATAGACTCCGTGAAGCATTCGCAATCCTCAGAAGGAATAACAACACTTTCAGAACTTGAACATGTTTTAGCCCGTAACGAAATACACGTATAGCTTATGGAGCCATAGACAACCTGTATATCTGTACCAGGGTCTAAAGCAGTGGCAAGCGTAATCTCCCAACTTCCCGCAAACGGATTAAAAAACCCATCAGGAAACTGGCTTACATCTACACATAAAGTAGCGTAGGCAGTGGCGGTTATTTCCTGCGTGTACTCGTCCCCGAACTTATCTATTAACGTCAGGATATAATCTTCTCCTGCGGTAATGCCTCCGTCCGGTGCTAAACAGAAATTCTCACAACTGCATATTACTACTTCGTAACATTCCTCGCAAATATCCATTTATTGCTGAACGTAGCAGGAATCAAATATTCCGGCAGGAGTAGTATAAGTACACGGTGAATCAGGGTTTGTCCACTTCACCGTTACGTTCCAGGTAACAACCGAGTTAATATCGTCTGCTACCGGGTTTTTAGGTGTTACTGTTACTGGTGCGCCCGTAAGGTGTATCTGCGTTGACGTTCTGAAAACTCCATAATATTCCTGTGAGAATTTTATAGCGTTATAGAAGTCGCAGTTTTCCTTGTAGTTAGGATCGTCATACACCAGCGTATGAGTTGTGTTTCCGTTGATGGTTGCTGAATCACCAAAGCCCACAAGCTCGGCTGTTACGCCACCGTCATACGTGCCTTTGGTCTGCCATATGACAATAATATCATCCGCAAGAATGCCGGCAGACCACTGTGCAGAGTTTGAAGCGTCAGTAAAAGTGAACGTATATTTCACGAAAGCAAAAGACCGTATCCTGCCGTATTCGTAGTCGGGGCAAGGATTACAGCTATAGTCGGGGATTTCACCACCACCGCAATTAGAGGAAGGATAATAGATAGCCATTTTAAATTTTATTTAGCATTCAGGACAAGTGGCAAAGCATCCTTTTGTATAGGTGCTTTCGATAATATATTGAATTGAGAAAAACATTACTTCCTCAACTCCGAAAGGATAATTTTGATTTTTATATTCATTAGCCCACACCAGCGCGCTGTCATAAGTTACGCTGACAGCTCTTGTTTCGAGTTTTGATAAGCCTGTGTCGGTTATTTCTGTTTGTGCGTATGTTTTATTTAGCGTGTCAGCAATCCATGAGGCCAGTGTTGATTCGTGAATATCAATCGTGCGTTTAGCCCACACTACTAAAGTCATTTGGGTTGGTTCGCGAGTATTGTTAGTATCTCCAAATCCAGGCTGTATGTTAAATGCCCCTGATAGCATTCTATGATAGATAATGCACGGATATGACCCATCGGGAGTCATGTCTGTTTCATCAACCCCCTGAACAACATAATCAAACTTTCCATCAGATTGTTCGCGTTTTTGAATATATGCCAACTCCAAAAGACTGCTTCCCTGCAATTTTCCTTTAGAGAAAATAGAGGTTAGGAGTAAAGCGTTTATATCTTCTACGGTCGTATCAATGAAGGGCATCGTGAACGAATTTTTGTGCAACCGCTATTCCGGTATCAACTTCACCGGAAGTAAGTGCATATATTTTTTCTTTATAAGTCGCCTCGCACCAAACCGCTTTTTGTGCTGAGTCAGGTGTTAGAAACCCTAACCCGTATTGCGTTCCGTTGGCAACAGCAACAAATTCATTTTCCATTTTTGAAGTCAGCGATAGAATAACTTTTGTGTCTGATGTTCGGTTGTATTTATTTACCCTCACTTTCATATATCCAGGCGAATAAGTTCCTATCTCTACACTATCCGCGTTTTTACCGTCAACGTGAATACGTGTTTTAACTTCCGGTAATAGAGAAGTAGCAACCGTCCTTAACAGTTTGTCTTTATCTGAAGCCGCTAACAGTTTCTTTCGTAGCCTTGCAGCTACGGTTCCTAAATTGCTTTTTATAGTGATATTCATTTCGGTCGTGTCGGTCTTGTTGGATAAGGCGGATAACAACCGCTTCCACATTTACGCTCTTGGGTCATGTTCTTGAATTGTTAAAGCGTTATTGCATTCTACACAACAATCATATTGAGATATTGATATTTGTTTTAGTACCGAACGTAAGCCGGTTTCCATCGTTTGTGAAAACTCTTTTCTCAACCTTTCGGCTGTTTTAATATCAATGGTTGTGTACCTGTTCAACCTGTCTGAAGAAAGCCGTTCACTCATTATTTCCATCCCTAACATATAGCTCCATGGATATGCAAACTCCTGTTTGGCACAGCAAACTAAATTGTTCCAACGACAGCGCATATACCAGCATCCCGAAATACCTTTGGTCGAATTAGCAAAAGTCAACTCGTCAACTTCACCTGAGCCTCCGGTATAATAAATATCACAGCAACCGCACGAGCAGCCGTTACAGTTATTTAAGTTGAGTTGTTTAGAAGTAACAAGTTCACCCCAATAGGCAACGAATACATTTTGCTCGTCAAAGCACTGGTTAACTTCTATGGTATTCCATCCGGCTACTAAATTTGCAGTAGTCGAATACAGCTCTTCGCCTGTGTCTAAGTCGAAAACTTTTACCGGAACACTAGCAACAATTCCGGCAGAGTAAATAAATATTTCATCTACGCACCCCTGAGAAAGCGAACTATTTTTGTAGTACAAATCCTCCTCGTGGTTTTGCTCAATCGTAAAGCCCCGCCATTCACTTGCGGGAGCGATTACATCAGTCGTTAGTACTTTACCAAAGTTGATGACCTCCTGAATCCTGCATAGCTTATAATCCTCTGTCATTATCTGCGTTACCTTATTTTCAAATGCAAGCGCAGCGCGTATGTTGATTTCATCCCACACCCCCATGAATGTTTTGGTTTCTTCGTCTGCGATTTTATCCATCATCTTCATGGATATTCCGGGCAAAGAATTAATATAGAGGCCGGAGGGAGGGGTGGTTTGAGTACCACACCCTCTTATTCCGACAAAATCAATTAAGCACTGCATAATGACTATAAGAATCATTTTATCATTAGCAAGTTTCACAAGCATTTGATATGGTGTAACGGAATGCTCCGTTAACTCCTGCAAGAACGTCAGCACCATCGAAAGCACTGGCCGGAGTTACAAACAAATCATAATATTTACTTATGATAAGAACCCAACCCATGTCAATGGTAGAAGTGGCTCCTGAGTAAGCATTTGTTACCGTTGTAGGGCAGTCATAATATTTAAACTGAATATCCCAACGAAGGCCTGTGTAAGGGTCTGTCATCGTAGCGAAAGTTGAGCCTCCCTTTGTGCCTGCGAACGAACCTACGTTACGCAAGTTTTCTAAGAGGTGGAATGTTCCAGGTGCCACAACTCCAATTTGGTCTGCTCCCATGATAGTAGAGGATTTGGCATCGTTATACCATTGGAACATCTGTAATTGAGCCGGTGAATTAATACCTGAGAAGTCCATTTGTTTGAATGGTTGCAGCATGGCCCATTTGTTAAACAGCCCTGAGCCTACTACCTGCGGAGTACCAATCATTTCATTATCCTGGAAGTCAGCGAGGATTTTCAAGATACCGTCATTCAGGTCTTGGATTTGCAGGTCTTTGGAAATGTTTATCGTCTGAGCTGCGTTGTTTCCTGTCGCTACGTTCACCCCGAAATTTGCTACCATACTTGTTAAAAGTACGGTGTCCATCCGTTGAATGGGGCCGTTTAAAGCATGGAGGATTGAATCCAAATGCTCTGCCATCAAAGTGGTAGGAGGATTGCTGCCTGGAAGAGCTACTGTGTTAGAAGCGTCTTCGCAATATTGGCGGATGGTGTCATCATCAATACGGAGTGCGATTTGCACATAGTTATTGATAGGGGCGGTGGTTTCTTTGTAAACCGGAATGATGTTATAATCACAGGAACGCGAAGTAGAGGTCTGTGATAGAACTGAACGTACTTTATACTTAACCCTCATTTCCCTGCGGTGGCCGTCTGTGTAGGCTTCGCCTATCACGTTAGGGCGGTCAGGGTTGTCAAGTAAAAGTCTTAATGCTCCCGGAGGTGTTACCTTTGTACCAGGATAGTTTTGGGTGTTTATGGAACGCAAATGCCTGAGCAA
>Ga0137317_1000057_pt1 | contig 9817 bp, 19 predicted proteins | sample EasRivERMZT266_2_FD_106651 | JGI IMG/M metagenome (GOLD analysis project Ga0137317, IMG submission 106651) | Soil microbial communities from meander-bound floodplain in the East River, Colorado, USA - East River MetaG ERMZT266_2 | ecosystem: Environmental > Terrestrial > Soil > Floodplain ...
AACGCTTGCCCCCGTGCGTTTGTGGCTTCGTTGAAGATGAGATTCTTTTGGTAGTAGTCTTTAATTACTTGTAGCGGTTGCGCCATGAAGTGAGCTGGTAACGGGTCTTTCCATCCTTCCCAATTCCACATTTCGTCTTGATGTGGCTTACTTGAAAAGTTGGGCTGAACAAAATACCAATCATACGCATTTGGCATTTGCCTGAATTTGTCAGCGTCATGATAGGATTGTAAAAACTTTCCTTCCTTCCAATTAATATATGCTTTGTGTCCACGTTGTTCCGCAGCCCACATCATCCAAAAGTGGCAATAGAGGTACGTTGTTAGCGTACAATGAATATCGTCTTTCTCTAGGTAAATATTCTTACTCATACTAATTGCGGGTTGATACCGTCATGCTTTACATTGGGGTGAACAAATCCTGTTTCTAAAGTTACAGCCCTCCAGCTTCCATGAAAGCCAAAAGGAAAAGGAAAATGGTAATTGTTGTTTGGATTTCCGCCTTGTGCAAACTGCGCTGCTTCATGAAAAGGTGCAAACTTAAATCCTTCGCTTTCTAATTGACTCCTCCACCTCATAGCTATTTCTCCGTCCTCATAAAAACCCATGCCTGACTGTAATACGTGCGCCTGTTCGTCTGTATTGTCGAAAGGGGGATACTTGTCCGAAACGGATTTCATCAATGCTCTAGACCGAAACGAGAACCCGCCTACTCCCATAACATCGTACTGATTGAACAGCGGCCCCATATAATCATATTGCTCCCATTCCGGATTCCAACTTTGAGGGTTTATTATCCACCCGTCATGCTGAACGACTAACATATGTTTAGTATCTACGTATTTGTAAAGTTCTTTCAGGCAGAAAACAGAGTAATGAATCAGGGAATTAATAGGGGTTATTTTTACCGCGTGTTCGTAATCGGTTTCCAAACTTGTAAGCAGTTTAACCTCTGCAAAGTCGCACTGTCCTTTACAATGCTCCAAAACTCTTATTGCCCTCTTTAAGTCGAGACAGTCAACAATGATTAGGGTGGTGGTTGAAAGATTGGGTTTCATTTATTATATTTGTCCTGTCGTTATTCTTTCTCATGTCGAATGATTAACCTCGGTAGTTGTATTACCGGGGTTTTTCATTTGCCGAAGATTATATTTTCTCCTGTCCTGTGAATTTCTTTGTAACCGTATTCAGCCGCCTTCTCAATGCACGAATCAATAAAGCCGTCAAACTCTACGCACCATAGCTGAGGGTCGAATAACTCTAGCATCCTGTGAAACAGCTTTGCGCTTGTTCCTTCGGTATCAACAGATATAAAGTCGTAATCGTTGCCGAAGTGTTTGATGAAGTTGCTTAAAGAAAACTGCGTAACGTATATTTCCTGGAACTTAATATGGTTTTTCCATATCTCATGGTTGGTTTCTTCGGTTGTTCCTACTGCGTCCCCGTTGCTATCCCAGAACTTAACTATTCCTGCAACATCGGTATTAATAGCCCCGCAGATTAATTTAACGGGGTGATTTTTGTAAAGGGTTTGCAGGGCTGCAAAGTTTATAGGGGATGCCTCAATACTTACGCCATGCCATCCGTTTAAGAGCAACTGATAGACGTTAGAAAACGTTTTGCCATCAAAAGCTCCGATGTCTAGGAACTTGCCTTTTTTATCCCCAAAGTAATTCAGGATTTTTTGCTCTTCGTCGCTCTGACTAAACATTATTTGTTCGGATTAAAAAGATAATGATACATAATTTTGTCTATGAATGCGCAGTCGGTTATTAGCTCCCTCTTTTGTAGTTCCAAACATTGTGCGTAATCTTCGCCATGCGCCAATTCAGGAAACGGTACTTCTCTGAAAAATTCTGTCCGCATGGGGTTTAAATGATTCACGGGGCGAAAGTAAATATTTCCCCGCTTCTCGTACTTTTCCCCGCATTTATGAATAAAAACATTTGACCGCCCTGTGTGAATGTTTTTCAACAGCCCCTTAAAACCTATTGCATCAGGCTGGTGGTGTTCAATCTGAAACATCATTTCCCGTATGTAGTTTCCATCTACTAGGTCGTCATCGTCTATAAAAGCTGTGTAAGGTGTAGTAACTTCTTTTATCATTTCGTTACGCTTCTTACCTATTAACATCCTCCCGTCATCCCTGTTAATAATTATTTTCACTTTGTCCTGCGTACCCGTTATTTCTATCTGCCGTTTAAGCAAACTCATGAGCCGGTTGAAAAGCATCTTTCGCTTTTCCATTGTCGGGATGAGGATGGAAAGAATCATGCCAAATCAAAATTCCTTTGTCTGCGTTCGTCTAAAAGTTTCTGCCCTACTTTCCAGCTTATGGGGTTGTCGTGCCGGTTGTGCGTTGCATCCCGCCTTGTTTTTTTATTTATCCAGTGGTTGTGAGGAAAAAGTAACTGTGGCGCGTGGATGATGGCTCCTAGCTTATCGCAGACTTCAAACAAGTCATTGTCAGCAAACATCCCTATGTAGCCGGGGTAATAAATATATCCTAACCGGTCAAATAGTTGCTTGCTTAAAATCGGCAACGTCATTATCGGGTTGTCGTGCTGAGTGATTCCGTCATTGATTTTAATGGCAAACTCTTTGCGGTTATCGGTAACATTTAGTAGTAATGAGTCCCAATTTTTAGGGCAGTCAAAGTCATCGGAAACAACTATAATAATATCCCCTTTGATGGCTTCGTGTGGAACCTTTTCAATCGCTTGTACCAAGTTCTTATTTGCTGATACTATTATTTCAGGTGCTATCCCTGAAAAGGGCTTTAGAAAAGTCTTGTAAAAATTTAGCTGCGGGTCGTCAACGTCAATAGAGAAAATGTATTGAATGTCTTTAGTCGAAGACTTATTAATCCATGTTTGCATGGTTACGGCTGCCATACGCGCCCGTCCGCGTGAGGGGTGAATAAGGGTTATCATTTAACGCCTATATCTCGTATCAAAGTTCTTATCGCTACTGCTACTTCCTGCGCTTCCTTCTTGCTATCAAATAATGTGGGAAACCGTATTGAGTGAGAGCAATCGCCCATTTGGCCATCCTCTAGTTCGTATTCAAACCAATCAAGAGGGTATTTTTTTAAAATCTTGACGGCAGTTTCTTTTGTCATCACAATCCTATTCCGTATTTTTTATTATGCTCTTCTGAATCGTTGTGGCGGTAAATATAAATAAACTCGTCAATGTAAACTTCGTTTTCAAGTAGCGGGTAAATATCTTTTGCAAACTGATGGTCTTCCCCGTATCGCATATCTTTTACTCCTACTTCCTGACAAATCTTTGTTAGTATCGGTGTTTTATGGAACGGTGTTCGTACATGATTGAACCCGTCAAAGTCATCTGCCCATTCTTTGTACTTCAAACTGAAATTAGAACTTTCAACTTTCTTGCCGTTGTAAATACAAAGCTCTTTGAAGCCGATGCAGTCAGCGGAGGGATTATCTTTAATTGCATTACAGATTAAATGTATTCCATAAAAATCAATCCAGTCATCGTCATCAATCATCCATGAGAATTTACCAATCGCTTTTTTGTAAAGTTGATTTCGTTTCTCTCCGATAGAAATTTCTTTGTTATCTGAGATAGAAATTATTTCAACCTGCAAGGGGGGAGATGTTCTATTGATTTGGGTTTCTAAAAACCATTTGAGCTTCTCAAACTTTTCCTCCCTGCCAACAACAGTAGGAATAAGAATGGAAAGTAGTGGCTGCATTAATCAAGTTGCTTTAAAAAGTCCGACATAAAAGTACAAAGGATATAGCTTGCGCAGTCAATGTGGTCTGCCTTTCTGAACTCAGTGGTTCGATCTTTTTTAATATCGCCTTCGTCATCAACTTCTACATATTTCATATCTCGTATTGTCTGCTTACAATTTTCTGCGTCAAATATAACATTAAAGTTTTGCAAAATGCTATTCAATAAAACTTGCCTGTCTTTTACGTGGGGATTAACCGAGGGCTGCCTGAGCTGTGTGTTAAGTAATTCTAGTTCGCTTTGTATCACCGTGTAGTGATTAATGTTTCCCTTTGCCAGTGCGCTCCGGTTGTGGCCTGTTGCGTCCCCTGTAACTAAAAAGATACCGTTAGGATAGTAAGCCCGTATCATGTCGCAGACCTCGTACGTGTTGCTGTTGGGAATAGTGAACTCCCTGATGTATTCTATCCGGTCATCATAAAGCTGGGCAGCTACACACGTAGCCGGATTGCAGTTGAAGTCGAAGCCTAAAAGGATTTCATTCATCGGATTGTATTCTGCTTTCCCTACGTGCTTCTTTTCGTCAAAGCAATACGCAAAAGGTTTGCCGACTAAATCAACATCTTCTGCCAAATACTCACACCTGAAAGTTAAGTCATCCAACTGCGAACGCGCTGATTCAATTTCTGATGTGGAAAGGTGTGGATTATCGTAACTGGTGAACGTCCAGCTTCGCCAATCTTCAAATCCCGGCTTCATCCAATTTTTAGCAATCTCTTTAAAATAAGTCTGTCCGAACTTCGGAGTACTCATAAACCAAGCATCCCCTTTGTAAAATGTGAGCGTTGCCCTTATCACTTTTTCCCATACATATTGCAAGTGCCTTGCCTTTTCGCCTTCGTCAATTATAGCTCGTTTGTATTTAAACCCCCGCCCGTTGTTAGGCTCTTCCATGCTCCAAAAGTCTATGGAGCCGCCTGTAATGAGTTTCAAATGTTTAAGCTGTTCGTCTTTGCGTTTGATGACCGGATGGAGGATAAACTTTATTTCATCCCAAACCTTTGATACGTCTTTGTAGGTAGGTGTCCAATAACCAACAGGAAAGCCGTCTAGTGCTGGTTGAATTGAAAGTTCCTCAGTAAGAACCGTTTTGCCAAACTGCCTACCGCACTTGACTACATTAAACCTTGCAGCCTCGTTTAATATGCTTTGCTGATTGACATGAGGCGTTTTAAGCCTTACCTGAAGCTCCGGCATCTTCGCGGATTACTTTGATAACAAAGGGGTCGTTTGGCGGAGTAGTCAATTCCGTCCTTGCCAACTTAGGCTTCACGTACTCGAAAAATGATGAATAAGCATCAATGTATGGCTTTCCGCTTAATTTGTTTAATTCTTCCTGGAATTTTTCCATCCCTCCAGTGATAATGCTTTCAGCAAAGGTTTCAAGAATAAGGGTGTTTTTATTCTTTTGGCCTTTAATCTTTCCTCCTGTTTTGGGCTTTCCTTTTTGAAAGGGCATTATTCTAAGTTATTCTAATATTGAACGGTTTATTTTATCCCTGGTTAACGTTCGGGGGCTGGGAAGGGGTATTACTTCTTTTTTGGTTTGCGCTTAGTGGCGGTCTTTAAAATGCCATTGGTTCGCTTGCCGTATTTTTCTTCTATTTGGATATATAGCTCAATTAATATTCCTGCAAAATCAAACCCTTGATTTATTCCCCTTTGATGGTCGTTTTCGGGAATGAACTTTTTAGCGTCTAAGATTTCTTTCTTAATACGCATTAGGGTGGTTACGGGCTCTTTCTTCTCCTGTTCTGTCATGCGGGGATTAGTTTAAAGAAATTGTGAGAGTTTGTGATTGTGCGTAGCCGGGATGTTTTGCCCAATAGTTAAACAGTTCATAGCATCCGCTTTTAAGTCGCATATATACCATGTTTCGTTGTTCTCGTTTTGAAAAATATCGGGGAGTATGTCTGCTTTTTTTATATGCTTGCCGAAATTCAATGTTTGTTGCGCATAGCGAAGGAATTATTGGCAATCCTCCTATTCTCTCAAAAGTTAATTGGCCTGTCATTTCTCTTTATGCGTTTGATGGGTGTGTGAAATTATGGTAGTTTCATTTGAATATTTATTCCTTTGCCCCTGATTGTGTGGTCAGCCTGAAGCCTACCTATGTAACTGTTATTTTGGTCATAACACGCACCGTCATTATAAATCCTGATTCTCGTGATTCCTTTAGGCAACGGCTTTCCGTTTCCACAGTCAGAGTAAGTTATCGGTACATCCTTGCAAGTATAATTTGCCTCTTTCATTCCGCAAAGTTAAGCATTATTTTGGTGACTTTATACTTAATGTCGCAGGCGTATTTAGTTTTCCTGTAAATACATGCTCGTTGTAGTCGGGTAATTGCATGGTATTTGCTATATTGCAATACCCAATTTTAAGGCAAAAGCATTTGAACTGCGCCAATGAATAAGGGCGATAAAAGCAAAGCATTGCGATTATCCAAAACAGTTCTTTCATTTCACATACTTCTTTATGATGGAAATGGCTTCTTCAATTCCTTCATTGCGCCCTTGCTGAATGTCGCTTTTGGGCGGATGAAATCTTGCGCCCTTTATGTTATCAATTATCTCCTCTAACTCCCTCTTTAATTCGGTGGAGTGGTATTCAATCATACATTTTTTTACTGTAGTTGCCATTTCATCATCAGTAACGTATTTAAGTTGGCCAACGATTGTTTTCCCTGATGGAATAAAATCTTTCTCATATATCTCATCCAGCGTGGTTTGGACGGGGCGAAACCAATCGGGAAATTGATTGCACCATTTATCTGTGTTGTTTGCAAAATCTCCGCCTTCAAGCATCCCGCAAAATAACGTGTACCAATCTTTTGAGCTTCTTTTTTCGCCTTTGGATACTGTTAAATTAGGGGCGTAACTTGGTTGCTGAATCTCGTATTCTTTCATGCTGCTTTCTGTTTTAGTAGGTGTGAATATTTGGAAATTGTTTCTATCAGGAAAAACCTGTCCCACTTAAATCCGTGTTGCTTGTAGTAGGAATTAAGCTGCTCCAATTTGTTATAACGCTCTTGTCCTATTTTTTGTACCACGTAAGGAGTAAAAGAATATCCAGCCCCGTGCTTATAATAATTGCAAGACTGGCACCCTCCGAAAACATTATCCTCGTTGAATCTTAACCAAGCAAAGTGTCCAGCAGGGAAAAGGTGGCAAGCGTGATAATTAGCCCCATCAATCTTTTTTGTTTTACTACAAGTAGGGCAAAAGAAGTAATCCCCGTCCCTGTCCCGTTCCCGAATGAACCTGTTAAAATACCTTTCAGCAATATCTATCAACTCCGGTATGGATTTGTTACGGTATTTTAAAATTGCTTTTGCTTCTATCATAAGGTTATTACCTTAAAATGTTTTCAGAATATAAGGGTGTAACCTTAACCTCTGTCCTGTGGTTTTCATATCTTCTTTTTCATCTCGCCACTAAAGGGGAGTTATTTTTTAAATATTGTTTTCCAGTTTCTAAACAGTAGCACCCAGCAAAAAATACAGGCAGAGCATACCGTTGCCATAAGAATAAATATTGCGATGTCTGCAATTACTTTGGTTATTTCGTAGTTCATTTGCTCTGATTTAAGTTAAATTGTAAATTTTGGTTGTGCGTATTTTGATTTCGCCCGTTTTGCATTGCTAGCAGCAAACATATTTTCATGCTGGTATAAATTAATTTCTTCTTTCGGGAAGCCATCTAACTTCAGATGGCTTCTCAACTCCATCATATGAGTGTCAAGCATACCGTTCAGCGAATCGGTTTGAATTAAATACTGCTCCTGCGCTTTGAGCATATCTGCATCGTCATCTATAATCACGTAATACGTAATTTCAGGATGTGCGTCAAGCCATGCTTTGATTTCATCCCCTCTTATTTTTGAGGTGTATAATCCGCTTGCCTGCTTTACTGTTAAGTCGGGAGTTTTAAAATCTTCGTGCAGATGCTCTTCAAAAATTGGCTTCCAAAAATCTTCTCCGTGATTATACCGCCATGTAGAACTGATTACAATTTTCGCTCCTGATTTCTTACAAGCCCATCGCAGAAAGTTCACGGCATAAATATCCATGTTGAACCATCCCGTTCTCACAGAGGTAAGCACCCCATCTATATCAAGAAAAATAACCTTCATTTTCTGTCCTCCTTATATTTTAGAAATTCCTGTGAGTTCAGCAGTTCGAGGGTGGTCTTATATTTCTCGTTCTCTTTATGCCAAAAAGTATCTCCGCTAAATATCCATCCTTCTTCGCTTGCCCACTCCCCAAACAAACAACTGTCGGATTGATTTTGCTCTTGCAGTTCACGGATTGTTTCATGTAATTCCGACACGGTATCTCTCATTTCCGCCATGCGCTCTTTTCGGAAGTCGTTCAGGCTCTTTAGGGTTTCTTCTTTCATGCTTCTGATTTTTTAAATTGTTGGAGGTTTAGGTAAGTGTTTCCAGTGAGTAACGTGTCCACCTGTGATTTTATCTTTCATGTATGATTCAATGTCAATATAATTTCCACCGCCCATCTCTTCCCAAAAGCCAGTTTCATAATCATAACATCCAAGCCGTACAATAGTGCCTTGCAAAAACAAGACAGTATCATTGCTGAAGGCATTTTCGTTTGGAGGCAACCCGTCCTTTACCGAAATCCACATTCCCTCTTTAGCTTCTTCCAATAACAAGGAGAAAGCGCGGGAGATGATTTTGTTAAGTTCTAACGCATGGGTAATGTTATTTGGCAAATCCTTATAGTGTCCAAGTGCGTCCATCCACTCGCCATACCCTGCTTCTTTCGCTCCTTTATCAAGAGCGGTTTGGAGTTGTGTGTTCATGGGGCTGGGGGTTAAATATTAACATACATGATTACAAGTTTCACATGAGTAATTGATTCACCGTTATAGTATTTATGGAATATACGCCTTGCCTCCCCTTCGCTCTTGGCGTGAACGATTGAGCCGTGAAATGTTCCGGTTACTGCATAAACATTTCCTTCCATTACATCTTTTTCCATGTTACTTTAATTATTTAGTACAAGAATTATTAAACCAATTACGCTGAATGCAAATAAAAATAGTGCTATTGCTTTTATCTCCTGCCACTCGATATACTTAACTTTGCTCCTCTGTTCCATGTTAGGTGGTTGGTTTGGTTATTTATTAATGAATAACTGTATTGCATTTTCCATGTCGGCATTTGCCTTGTCCATTATTTCTTGTATCATGTCAATCCTTCCGACTTGTCGATTTAATTCTTCAATGTCATCAAGCGTTACATCTTTTTTTTCTTTGATTGCCTTAACCACTTTCGCAATTTCGTCACGCTTTTCTCTAAGCCAATTAATGTCAATTTTTATTGTTTTCATTTTTCCTTTGTTTTATACACGGCTAGTCCGTGTGGGTTGGTTATTTAATTATGATTTCAATTTTATTTTGCACAAGTAAGTAAATAATTGCGCCTATGCCAATCAGATAAAGTAAGTCGAATATTATCTTAATCCACAAGTACGCTATCGACCATTTGATTTTATTCATTTCCATTGTATCGGTGTTTAGGGGTTATTTGGTAGAGAGTTTGGCGAGGATATTTTCGCACATTTCATATAAATGCCCCGTCATGTTTCCGTCCTTGTTAAATTGTTTTTGAAGTTCAATTATTACGGTTTTCATTTCCTCGTGGTGGTTGACGGCTGTGCAGATGTAGGCAGCGTTGGCTTGTGCATCGTCACCATCACCGCAATTCCAAACGGTTGCTATATTCCAATCGTCTGTTGAAATTGAAAATGCGCCACCGCCATTGCCTTCGGTTGGCTTTTTTACTTTCCAAATTCCTTTTGTGCGCTCTGCTTTCGTTTCCATTTTGCTTATAGGTTGGTTAGGGGGTTAAAGACTGAATTTATTTTTAACTTTCTGTGTCATTTCCTCAATAGATTTTGCAGTAAATCCTTTGCAGTGCCGGAATATCTCTGCGCTTTTCCTTGTGTACTTTGTCCGCCTGGAGCATAGCATTATTCCATTTCCTGTATATATTCTCATGTCCTCTTTTGAAAACTCTGCTTGCTGCCTG
>Ga0137317_1000059_pt1 | contig 9574 bp, 5 predicted proteins | sample EasRivERMZT266_2_FD_106651 | JGI IMG/M metagenome (GOLD analysis project Ga0137317, IMG submission 106651) | Soil microbial communities from meander-bound floodplain in the East River, Colorado, USA - East River MetaG ERMZT266_2 | ecosystem: Environmental > Terrestrial > Soil > Floodplain ...
AGCGTTGGTGTGGAAGTCAGCTGCCGGGCAGTGGGTAGCTTCAACTGTAGCTGGCACTGGCGGCGGTTCCGTTACTTCTGCAAACTTTGTTTCATTACGCGGAGTGGTACAGGGCAACAGTGCACAAATGAAATCAGCGGATGATGCTATAAGCAATGCTGTTAGCGTCCTATCCTCACAATTATCTTTACAGGTATCAGCCCTTTCGCAAGTGCACAGCGCCTTGTCGGCGAATGTTGCCGGGATATCATTGGTAGTATCAGCTATTTCGACTCGGTTATCTGCTCTTTCTTCCCAAGTTAGCACCAATAGCGTTCAAATGGTGAGCGCAGATAATGCTATTAGTGCAGCAGCTGCCAACGCCATTTTAATAGCAAATGCGGCCTCCAATGCTGTATCGGTGCTGTCAACAATAGTTTCCAACCAAGCAGCAGCAATTCAAGCTAACTCCGCTGATGTCACCTCTGTCAAAAACAGAGTTTCTGCTAATAGCGCACTGGTATCTGAATTAACGTCAGCGGTACAGGCGAACAGTGCTGACGTAACCTCGTTAAAAAATAGGGTGTCAGCTAACAGTGCAACACTATCGAATGCATTGTCTGCTATAGCCGCTAATTCAGCCGACTTCACATCGTTCAAGCAATCTATAAATAATATTGGGGATGTCTCTATAGATTCACCAACCGATCAGCAGGTGCTTGTTTATAATTCAGCAAAAGGTCAGTGGTTAAATTCAACCGTTCCTGCCGGGTCTGTTTTATCTTCTGAGGTCAACGCTGTATCGATAGTAGCGGCATCGGGGATTGCAACTGTATCAAACGCTGTATCTGCTTTAAGTGTTCAACTTTCACTAGCAGTATCAGCACTATCACAGGTGCATAGTGTTTTATCCGCAGATCATTTATCCCTGAAAGATCGCGTATCAGCCAATTCTGCGTTAGCATCAAACCTGCAATCTGCTATTCAGGCAAACTCAGCTCAAATGGTTTCTGCCGACAATGCAATATCGGCAGCCGTGAATGTTGTCTCTGCTGCTGTTGTTGTCGTATCAGCGGATTTAACTTCTGTCAAGGATAGGGTTTCATCAATAAGTGCGTTGGTTTCAGATGCTAATTCAGCCATACAGGCTAATAGTGCCGATGTTACAAGTTTGAAGAATAGAGTCTCCGCAAACTCAGCTTTACTGTCGAATGCACTGTCGGCAATTACAGCGAACAGCACACAAATGATCAGTGCAGATAATGCAATAAGCAATGCTGTTTCTGTTTTATCGGTTGTTGTGTCTAATCAGGGATCAGCAATACAGGCGAATAGCGCGGATGTGACATCACTGAAAAACGTTGTCAGTAATTTGTCAGTGCAACTTTCTTTGCAGGTGTCCGCGTTGTCTCAGGTGCATAGTGCACTATCAGCAAACGTAGCCGGTATTTCGCTTAACATATCTGCTATATCCACCCGGTTATCAGGTTTGTCATCCGATTTTACTTCGTTCAAGGCATCAATAAATAATTTTACTGATGTATCAATTGCCAGCCCTACATCGGCACAGGTGCTAATATATAAATCTGCTATAGGTCAGTGGGTAAATTCGTCCATTGCAGCAGGTGCCGCTTCGGTAACATCTGCGGAATACCTTTCATTGGTTAATAGAGTTAGCTCCAATTCTGCAACATTGTCAGAGTTAGCATCTGCGCATACAGACACGTCGAATATCGTTTCACTCGTGGTAGAATTTCTTGACAACATAGTACTAACAAATCTTGGTGACGTTGATTTAGATAATCCAACGTCTGCCCAAATAATTGCCTTCAATAGCGCTAATGGGCAATGGGAAAATGTAACTGCTCCTGCTGGAAGTGGTAGCGTAACGTCAGCAAAACATCTTTCTGTTGTTGATAGATTATCTGCTTTATCTGCACAGGTAACGTCCGCTGATAACGCAATTTCAAATGCTGTTAGTGTTTTATCAGTACAATTGTCTTTAGCGGTATCTGCTTTGTCACAAGTTCATTCAGCACTTAGTGCTAACGTAGCAACAATTTCATTAAACGTATCAGCACTGTCAACAAGAATGGACGCTATATCTGTTCTTGCTTCAAATGCACAATCAATTGCGAATGCTGTTTCTATTCGTGCTGCTGATTTAACATCAAATTTAGCTGCCGTTTCAACAAATGTTTCGGCTATTTCCACGCGGTTGTCCGCTTTGTCAGCGCAGGTCAGTACCAATTCTGCTCAAATGACTTCAGCAGACAATGCAATTTCGTTAGCCGTCGCCACACTTTCTGCACAACACACCAGCCTAGCCGGGTCAGTTGCCGGTGCTCTATCGGCTATAGTAGCAAATTCTGCTCAAATGACTTCAGCCGATAATGCTATTTCTGCGGCACAAGCAGCAACCTCCGCTGCTGTAACTTCAGTCAATGCTAGAATTGCAACAACATCTGCCGACCTAACTTCATTCAAGGTTTCGCTTAACAACTTTGGCGATGTATCAATAGCATCTCCCGTAGATCAGCAGTATTTAATTTATAATAGTGCAGCCGGCCAATGGCTAAACTCTACAGTACCACCTGGAGCTGCCTCAGTAACTTCAGCAGAGTATGCATCAACTGTTTCTATTGCAAGCGCATTAAAGTTTGTAGCTATTGAATCCGTGTCAGCAGCGGGATATACACTGTCGGCTGGTGACCACATGAAAGTGAAATATTTCACTACAGCCGTACCAATATCTGTTACATTACCCGATGGATTGGCTTCCGGTTTTCAAACTATAGTGTATCGTGGACCCGGTGCAGGTGTAGTATCATTTTCAGCTACAACATCTGTATTAGATGCAGTCGGTACAGCATTAAATGCAGAAAAAACCGGAGCCACGATTATAAATAAAGGATCTAACATCTGGATGGCAATAGGGGCGTTGACCGGTGTGTCTGTAACATCTGCTGAATATCTTTCCATTGTTGATAAGGTATCAGGCATCTCGGCCGGGTTGGGCGGGTTGCAAATGAAAGTAGTTCAAGACTTACAGAGTATATCATTAAGCGTAGATACTGCTCTTAGCGGGCTATCACTGAGCCTTGCTGCTAATGCTACTTACCATATTGTTGGTAAGATTATATATAACGTTTCAGCAATATCTGCATCAGGATATAGATTTATACTTGCCAACTCCGCTACCACTCAGAGATATGCTGTAGGTAACTGGACTGGCAAGTCAGCCATGCTGGCCTCAACTGGTGGTGTTAATATAATTCAGGTAGCTATGAACTTTAATGGATTAAGCGGGGCTAGATTCTCTGTTGTATCTACTGGTACAGCTGCAATAAATATTTTGGATCTTGACATGATGCTTGGAACATCTACAACAGGGGGGAGCATGGAGATACGGGGAGCCACAACCGTAGGTGCAAACAGCCTATACATTTATCAAGGAAGCTATATTAGAGCATATAAAATCGGATAACTGCCAATAAACAAACATGGCTAATAAAACCATAAATATCGAAGAAAAGCAAAAGGTTTCATACTGCATACCTACTGAACTTCGGGATGAGCAGATTAAAATAAACATCAATAAGGTGAAGGATAGGGTGCAGGAAGCAACAGAAATGCATTCACTGCCAATTGCTATAGTGGGTTTTGCGCCGTCATTAAATGAAACATGGAAGCAATTAAGAAAGTTTCAACACATAATGACCTTCTCCAGTGCAAACAAATGTTTAATCGAAAAAGGAATTATCCCGAATTTTCATCTTGATCTGGATCCAAGGCCACACAAGATTAGCATGCTGGGCACACCGCAGTATAAAACTGAATATCTTATAGCATCGACAATTCATCCGAATTATTTAGATGCATTACAAGGTTATAATGTGAAGCTGTGGCACATATTCGCTACTGAGGCTGAAGCGGTAAGAGTGCTGCCAAGGGGAGAGTGGATGCTTTCAGGTGGTTCGTCCGTTGGTTCTAGGTGCATGACCATGGCCAGGTTTTTAGGCTTTACTGATGTGCACATTTTCGGCATGGATGGATCAATGACGAGAGAAAATTCCCACACAACAATACATCCCAATGCGCCGAATGAAGCGTTTGAAACAGAATATGAAGGAAAGATATATTTAACCACGCCTTCCATGTTGCATGTTGCAAAAGAAACATTCCATGAATTAGATCAGATGGGGGATGTAAAGGCAACGTTTTACGGAGATGGTTTGATACAGGATATGGCAAAGAACTATAAGCCAAATCCGAAACGAGGATCGTTGATAGCATTTAATAAACCGGAACTAATATCACAGGAATATATTGATTTAAACGCAAAACTTCATAATAGTGTACCCACTTATGGCATGGGGGGCAGCAAGCATACCGAAACGGTTAAGAACCTGATGAAGGAACTTAAAACAAATTCGGTACTTGACTATGGCTGTGGCAAAGGGATGCTTGCAAAATCATTGGATGCCCCTATTTGGGAGTACGATCCCGCTGTTCCGGAGAAAAGCCAAATACCGAAGCCGGCTGATATTGTTATCTGCACAGACGTTCTTGAACATATCGAGCCGGATAAATTGCAAATAGTGCTGGATGATTTAAAGCGGCGCATTATAAAAGTGGGGTATTTAGTTATAAGCACCAGGAAAGCCGTTAAGACCTACGCAAATGGCAAAAATACACATTTGATTGTGCAGGGAAAGGATTGGTGGATTAAAAAGCTAACTAGGTATTTTGATATCGGAACATGTATAGAAAAGGAAAAAGAGTGCGAACTGCATGTTGTTGTGGGTCCAAAGAAGATTCCGCAGCCAGATATTACTTTGGTTGAAAAAAACGGCACTAAGGTTAAGTTCTTAACTCCAAATGAAACCACAAAATGGAGGGCAAATACTTTGTTTACTAAAGAGCCGGCAACCGTTGAATGGATTGAACAGATGAAACCGGGTGAAGTCTTTTATGATGTCGGTGCCAATGTTGGTTCTTATGCAGTATTAGCGGGGGCAAAGGGACTAAAAGTTTATGCATTTGAACCGGAAGCAGAGAATTACGCCTTACTGGTAAAAAATCTTGCACTGAATAATATAGCGCCGAATGCCTATTGCATGGCTCTTTCTGATGAAGAAAAGCCTGGAATCCTTTATGCGGGCCAGCCGGAGGCAGGAGGCGCGTGTCATTCTTTTAATGAATCCGTTGGTCATGATCTACAGGCAAGGCAATCACATTTCACGCAGGGCTGTTTTGGTGTTCCGTTGGATACTTTGGTAGAACGCGGCCTGCCATCTCCTCAGCATATTAAAATAGATGTTGATGGGCTGGAATATAAAGTAATAAAGGGCGCTGAAGCATCACTGATGAATGGCGTTAAAAGTTTATTGGTTGAAGTGAATCCATCCTTACCGCAGCACATGGAAATGGTTGAATATATTAAGGGATTGGGTTTTGAGTATGACGAACAGCAGGTGGACAAGGCAAGGCGTAAGGATGGTACGTTTAAGGGGGTGGCTGAATATGTATTCACAAAACCACACGGGGGGTACGATAAGCATATTGCCAGCGTTATTGATCGATCGAAATTAGAACAAGAGCCGTTCAATTATATATATGTTGAAAACGTATTTCCTGAAGACGTTTACAATGATTTAATAAAAGAGCTAAAGACGATAAAGTATCAGGAAATTGAGAAATCAAGAGGCACAAAAGGTTATCCTTTACGATATACAGCGGATGTGCCAGAGCATATAAAAATAAGTCTTTGCAGCGGTCAAATATACAGATCACTGTTAACTAAATTTTTGATTGATCCAGACTATGATTCATTGCCAAAAAGGCATATTGAAGACGTTCTTTTGGTTAGAGATTTACCTGGGTATGCCATCCCGCCGCACACCGATTCAACGAGAAAAGTTATCACTGTTTTGATTTATCTGCCGCAGGATGACACCATCCAACAGGAAGGCACAAGTATATTCACTCCCAAAGAGAATGGATTCACATGTAAAACAGGAAGGCATTATTCATTCGATGATTTTGATAAGGTAAAAACGATGCCATTTAAACCAAACAGCATGTTTGCATTTGCCAGAACGGGTAATAGTTTTCACGGCGTTGAACCAAGCCAGCATGAAAGAAACGTACTGCTTTATAATATAAATAGAAAAAGTTAATGTTTGCAGCCGCAGCAATATCATCATCAATTTCAAAAGCAGCGCCACCTGACCTTGTTATTGCAACATCAGATACTGACACTAAAGTGTCAACAGTTGCAGTAGCAAATCTCACGAACGTACCGGATGGAGCATTATTAGTGATGACTACTTGCATAACGCATACCGGGCCAACTAACTGTACCGTTACTAGTGCACCATCTTTAGTCTGGACAAAACAGGCAGATGCGGGCGGTGCAGCTGGAGACAACTGTGAAATACATACAGCAGTATTTACCGGAGGTGGTAAAATTGACATCACCAGCACATGGGCAGCGGGGAATGATCATGCGCTTGTTTGTTATGCGGTGTTAAATGCAGAAGCAGCATTAGGCGGAGCAAATGGAACACAGACCGGCACATCAGCACCTTCTGTAGATGTAACAACTACAAGGATTAACAGTATTCTTTTTGCTATTACCGTTGACTGGAATGGCGTTGATGGGGCATCCAGAACATTGCGAGACACAGCAACTGAAACATTGTACTATCATCCTAACGGGGGGATAACTGTATATGCATATTATAAACAATGCACGACCCCAATACTCCACACAGTAGGCGTATCTGCACCAACAGGACAAGTAGCCGCTACAGCGGTTCTTGAAATTCGTAAAGTAGCTGCTTAAATAGATAAAACAATGAAAAAGGAAATTTACATCGGTTATGATCCACGAGAGGACGCAGCCTATGAAGTCTGCAGGCATTCTATTTTATCGCGCACTATCTCGGATATCAGGGTTTTACCATTAGACCTGGTAAACATAACCCACGTATTCAACAGGCCAATAGAGCAAAGAGATGGTAGGCTATGGTGCCCAATATCGGAAGCTCCAATGGCAACACAATTTGCTATTTCCAGGTTTGCAATTCCTTTCTTGGAATATAAGGGATGGCATTTATTTATGGACTGTGATATCGTTTGCCTTGCTGATATAGATGAATTGTTTCAATTGGCTGATGATCGATTTGCGGTTATGGTAGTAAAACACCAACAGGAAAGCGGCGGTACGATTAAGGCAGACAATCAGATTCAAACTTATTACAGCAGGAAGAATTGGAGCAGCGTTGTTTTATGGAATTGCGATCATCCGGCAAATAAAAGACTGACCCTTGAAGATTTAAACTCATGGCCGGGCAGGGATTTGCACGCTTTCAAATGGCTTGATGATAGTGAAATCGGAGAATTACCAAAAGAATGGAATCATCTTGTCGGAGTAAATGAACCAAATCCAAAAGCTAAGATCATACACTATACGTTGGGCGGTCCGTGGTTTAAAGATTGGGGGCTGAAATATCCGGAGGATTATGGTTGGGTGGAGGAGTATAAAAACTTTAGGAAACAAAAAGTAGCTGTTAAATATTAACCCATGAGCAACGCAAAACAACTATCTGAAAAAATACCTGCTGAATACCGAAAAGAGATCGTTGAAATGAACATGATCCAGGAAGCGAAAGCACAGAGCACGGATCCATTTATGATTCATCTGTCAGTTATATACAGAAATTATATCGATGGAACATTTTCGTTGGATTGTAATCTGTGTGCTGGCCGGTGTTTGGATGTTTGGAAAGTAATGCTGCCGCATCTGGTTGAACAGGAAAAAAACAGCAACACGCTTGATAAAGTATAAAAATATTACTAATTATGAATATAAAATTAATCCTATTTCTTCTTTTACTCCCCGTTTTGAGTTTTGGACAGCAAACGTTCATCACCGATAAAGGTGATACTGTTATTATCACTCCACGAATAGTCAACATAACTGTAAATGATGTATTTATCAAACCATTTAAGCCGCCGGTAGTAATTCCTCCCACAACAGGAACTTATTATATTTCTGCACTGGGTAATGATACAAATAACGGTACTTCGATAACCACCCCCTGGAAGACGATAAGCAGATTAAACGGCGGCAATTTCACGGATAAAACTATTTTATTAAGACGTGGCGATATGTGGCGTGAGCAGTTGACTATTCCTTCATCGAATATAACTATCGGGGCATACGGCACAGGCGCGAAACCAATTATTAACGGCGCTGATCTGAAAACAGGGTGGGCGCAAGTCAGTCCGAATATTTGGGGAACGGCAGGCCCGGCTCATGCAATGGTTGTCATTGGTGGTATCATCTATTCAGAAGTTACTGCAATAGATCAACTTACTTCAGCCAGTAAATATTTTATAAAACTCGCATCAACTCCCGATAGTCTTTTTGTTTACTCAGCAGCAGATCCAAATACACTTATCACCGAAGTTTCTAAAAGAGAGTACTGTATTGCCACTTCAGGGAATTCAAAACAAAATGTTACTATAGATGGCATTGAAGTACGGTATGCCGGACGTGCAGGAATATATTTTGAAGGGCCGGGAGCAGCGACTTCAAATTCATTTAATGGAAACTCAGTAGTAAAAAATTGTATGGCTTATGCTAATAGGTCATTCGGTATGGTTCATGTTGACCATTACGACAATGTTTTATTTGAAGATTGCCAAGCTAACTATAATGGGAACGGTCTTTACTCATGGGAGGCCGATGAAGGCACTTTCAGAAGGTGTAGTACCGCTAATCAAATCCACTATGATTATGCTACTGGATTTACAGACGGTGGTGGGATTCAGGGTTACAGAAGCGATAATTGGTTGGTAGAAAATTGCGTTTCAACAAGAGATTACGATGCGATTCACATTGATTGTGGCGGTGTAGCAGCTAATGGTATTATCCGTTACAATAAAATTTTCGATTCACGGGCGGGTTCACCAAATACGCCTACAATGGGAGTAGGAAGTTCAGGCGCAGGCTCAAAGATTCAGATTTATTACAACTTATTGGTGAACGGGGCAAGTGCAGCACTTGAATGTTATTCATTAATGAACGGTAAAGTAGAGTTTTACAACAATACAATCTATTTAAAAGCCGGAACAGGAACGGATGGATCGGTATATCTGAAGAACGGCGACAACTTTAGTTTTAAGAACAATATCATAGCGAGGGAAGGGCCGGCAAGAGGATTTCATACCGTTCTTTACCCTCAAATGTCCGTGAATGATTATAACATTTATTTCAATTATCCACCAGTATCAATTACCCAATTCTATTTCACAAGAAACTATACTTCGTTAGCAGCATGGCGAACAGCAACGGGGCAAGATATTAATAGTATAATGGCAGACCCTTTGTTTGTGAATAGGGTATCTGATTGGAGCTTACAGGCAGGATCACCGGCAATAAATAAAGGGGTAAATGTCGGACTCATAAAAGATATAAATGGCAATCCTATTATCGGATTGCCAGATGCGGGGTGTTATGAATATCATAACTAGAACTATTAACCATTAAATTATTTCAAAATGTCGACAACAATAGCCGACA
>Ga0137317_1000062_pt1 | contig 9323 bp, 9 predicted proteins | sample EasRivERMZT266_2_FD_106651 | JGI IMG/M metagenome (GOLD analysis project Ga0137317, IMG submission 106651) | Soil microbial communities from meander-bound floodplain in the East River, Colorado, USA - East River MetaG ERMZT266_2 | ecosystem: Environmental > Terrestrial > Soil > Floodplain ...
GAACATTCCACCTTCAGATACCGCTATCGGACGTGCGCAAGTTAACGAGCTTAACAAGGGCCGCACACAGATCAATAGGCAGCGTGAGCGTTCAATCCCTAACACATGGTTCGATGTTAACCGCTTAGACCCAGCCATTCAGCAAGCGCTCATGCGCGGCACATGGCAGCGTTCTATTCCCGTACAGGGCAATGGCGCTAACGTTATTGGCGAAGTTGCTCGTTCTCCAATGCATCAAGAGAACTTCTTGTTCGACCGCATTGCAAAGCAGGACTTGCAGGAGCAGTGGACAATCGGTTCCAACCAGATCGGCACGGGCGATGATGTAGAAACCAAGGGCGAGTCTAATGTCATTCAAGCTAATTTTATGACTAAAGTTGGCAAGGAACGAGCCCGTGTCGCTTCGTTCTTCGTAGGCATTGCTCAGGTCTTGGGTGGGCTTATGTGCCTTTACGAAGATCCTGCTCAGTTCGGAGAAGGCTTTGATCCTTCCTTTAGCGAGAAGCTAAGCTATAGCATTCTTGCTGATTCTACCGTGCTGGTCGATTCTAACCAGCGCCTAGAGCGTCTGAATAACTTCGTAGATAAATATGGCAAATCAGGTTGGGTAAGCCTAGAGCCAATTCTAAAGGAGATTGCATCGCTTATAGGATTAGACCCAGCAACAGTTATTACTAAACCCGAGCCAAAACCACCAGCAGAACCAAACATCAGCCTGCGTCTCACCGGAGGCGAAGATATGATGAATCCGCTCTTGTTAGCCTTCATGATCCAGACCGGTTCGGCTCCAAAGCCAGAGCTTATCGAGCAAGCAAAGAAGTTGATTCAGCAGGCCGTTATTGACCAGCAGCCACCGGCACCACCACAGGGACAACCACCAATGCCGGGAATGCCGCAGCCGGGAATGGCTCCAGCACCCCCACCGGGAACACCTCTACCGCCAGCACCTCCAACGCCAACCGGTAGCGCCAATCCGGACATGACCCTAATGCCAAGTATCTCTAAGCGTGCAGAGGAACAATAATGCCAATTTATGACAGAGTGTGCCCGGATGGACACCAGATGCTAGATCTTTATGAGAAGATCAACTTTACTGAAGAGGTTAAGTGCAAGGATTGTGGCAAACCCGCAATCCGCGCCCTACTGCCGGGAACTGTTACCCACATTACCCCAGACGATATCCCCGGAGGAGTCTATATACGCCACGGCCTGTGCAATCCGGACGGCACCCCACGTAAGTATTACTCCAAGTCAGAAATCGCAGCAGAAGCCAAGCGAAGGGGCTTGGTGAACCGCGTAGAGCACACAACCGGACGTGAATCCGACAAGAGCAGACACACAACCAAATGGACGTAGTTTTTCACAAAGGGCACTTAGCAAGAGAAGTTCAAGAAATTCTAGAACTCACTGGTGGAAATAACGAATGGACTACCCCCGGAGCCAAGATTGTAACTGTTATTATTAACGCCATAGTCAAAGCCTTACAAAAAGGGGATAGCGTAACTATCCAAGGCTTTGGCACTTTTAGCGTTAAAGTCCGAAAACCAAAGCCTCTATTTAAACGTTACTTTTACCAAGACAAAGGCAAGCACGGCGAATGGGGAATGACCAAAGCTAAACCCTATGTTCATTTCAAAGCTACTAAAAGCCTTAAGCAATTCGTTAGTCAACCAATCATAGATCAGGAGAAAAATGAGTCACAATCATAATCATTGTTGCGAGCATAAAAGCGTAGAATATTGTAAAGTGTGTCGAGTAGTCCATTGCTTAAACTGTAAGCAGGAATGGGGTCGATATACCAGTAATTATAATTGGGATTGGTATTATAAGCCCATCTACACTACGGGCGGATTACAATGGGGAACTAACACCGCGCAACTTAATGATGAGCACCAACAGGTAACATTAACCACTACAGCCGATCCCTGCAGCCACGGAAACTAAATGAGCGATCTACAAATTAACGTCCAAGACAAGATCCGAGAATTCTTTGAATACGAGTTCGTCTTCGATTCTGGCATGACTCTAACGTTCCCTGTAGCTGAATACCTAGGTGACACCATTGAAGACAAAGGCGATCACTTACTTATCGAGCTATCTGCCAAACCCGGCTTAGACGGCGAAATGCTCAAGCCCGAAACCGTAATCATCTACAAGCGAACCTTAGCTGCCAACCAGAAGCGCATCCGAACCATTCGGGAACGCTCCGTAGAAGAACAAGCAGAACTGAAGAAGCTGATCCATGAGGTCGCAAAAGGTGTTATGTAAGTCTCCGCCCAACTATAGCCCTACTGTATGCCAGTCCATACAGTTGGGCAGAAAATGGGCACGTCCTTGCCTGAGTCATGTAATTACTGAGTCAATTCCGACCGCCACTGCGAGCGCAGGGTTATCCCGCACCCCAAGGGGCGGGGAACCCGTAGCGGGTAAATAATTACAACGTAATACACACTAGGGAAAAATGGTTTGACTCACCCTAGTAAGTCGTTTAGAATCAACAAGTTAACCCTGAGTCAGAGGTGTTTTAGTGACTCACCATTGACTCACCTGTAAGTTGTTGTAAACAAAGGAGATGTCACGACGGAAAAAATACTGTAATTTCTTGACTCACCCTTTGACTCACCCTAGCTCTACCGTAATCACAACCCCGCGCACTGTGCGTAAACAGACGTTCATAAACGTCATATATGAAGGACCATAAATGTCAAACGATAATTTGGAAACTGTAATTGAAGACTCGCTTACCGATGCCCAGCTAGGCGATTCCGCCCCAGCCGTAGAAGACACCCCAGAAGTAGATACAGCGTCTTCGGTAGAAGACGATACCCCGGCTGTTGAAACAGCCCCAGAAGCCGAAGCTGCCACGCCTCAGGTAGACGTTAAGACTTCAGAAGAGGAAGCGCCAGTTGTAGACCCTACACAGGTGCAGGACGAATTCGAGAAGAAGTTCGGTTTACAACAGATTTCTCCCGCCGGTCGAGAGAATCGCATTCCCTATTCCCGTGTCAAGGCCATTGCAGCTAAATCCGCAGCGGAAGTTGCAGAAGCCGCGCTAGGTCGCAAGCTGGCTCCGGGTGAGAAAGCACTAGACGTAGTTAAAGCCCACGTTGCACGCCTCCCAGAGCTAGAAACTAAGGTAACAGACTACGAAGGACGCCTAGAGCGTGTTGGTCAGTTTGAAGAAATTATGTCAAGCGAACCACAACGTTTCCTAGGAATGCTAGCTAAATTGCCCGCATACGCAGATTTCTTCGCATTTGTTGAGCGTGCGTTAGATCAAGGGGAAGTGGCACAGCCTGAAACACCCGAAGCAGTATCTGATGGTATGCCAGAGCCAGATGAAGAGTTAAGCGATGGCTCTAAAATCTACAGCATGGAAGGTATCAAGAAACTATTAGCGTGGAACTCGCAGCAGACCGAGCAGCGCGTTACACGTACCATTGAAAACAAGTATCAGCCCATTGAAGCTGAATGGAAACAGCAGCAGCACGTTAAGGCTGTTATGCCTCTTGTTCGTAGACAGATCGAAGAAGCTAAAACTTGGGAGCTATTTAGCGAGAATGAAGAAGAGATTACCAAAGTTCTTGCGGCAGATCCTAACATTAGCCTAGAAGGTGCGTATCGCAAGGTAGTGTTTCCTAAGCTTGCTCCTAACCGCGATAAGATGCGACAGGAAATTCTAGCGGAAGTTAAGAAAGCTCCGCGTTCTACTGCTGTAACAGGTGGACCTACTAAACCAGTTGCATCTACAGGCGGCGGTCCACGTAGCTTAACAGACATTATCGCAGAACAGGTACAGACACTTAAATAAAACTTGACATGTGTAACGTTTTATGTTACAGTGGTTAAGTATTAAGAATTGTTACATCCCTCCCAGAGAGCACCCAACTTATCTCCTTCCTATAAGACCTCGGGTGCTTTCGATTCGATTAACTAGCGTTACTAGTTGAGGGTGTTACGGTTTATACACTATTCCCGCCTAGCTCAGAGTAGAGCAGCCGCGTTTACGCGGAAGGTCCGGAGGTCACATCTTCGGGCGGGAGCCAATTTATAGGGATGCGTCGGGTCAAAAGCCTTGACGCCTTGTGTTTGCCTAACGGCGGCTATCCCTGCCATCTCCTTCCCGCCGAACTACGGGTTATCAAAGTTCCAATTACGAGTGCTTCAGCGTTAGTGGGCGTTTACGTTTACTATCTCTATTTCTCATTCGGAAAGGAAATTAACCCGTGGCATTATCAATCGAACAGATTGCTGCTGTCTCCTATCCTGCAGTTCTTGCAGAGATGCGTAAGCCCGCTAACCAGTGGGTAGAAAACGCCGCTCTACGAATTCTGGAGCGTGGTGGATTCATTCAGCATGTATCACTCGGCGAAAACATCGAAGTTCCCCTAGACTACCGGGCAAACCCGGATACTGCGATCTTGGCATCAGATCAGGACGCAGCCAGCTTGCTAAAGACAGAAGTCATCACCTCAGCGGTTTACGACATCGCGCAGCTTAACGTTCCAGTAACTTGGACAAAGGGCGACGAAGCGAAGAACCCATCTGAGACACAGAAGATTGCGCTTGTCAAGGTATTGCTTGAGAACGCAATTAATTCACACGATGATCTTCTAGAGCAGAGCATCTTTACCACGTCCGCTGCTGGCGGAGTCGAACTCTTGGGTCTTGACTCATTGGTTCCAACTTCTGGCGACGGCACTCCCGGCGGAATTACCGCATCTGTAGAAACTTGGTGGAGAAATCCAGCCGACACCTATACCGATGGCACTGATATTGAAGCAGCAATGACTTCAGTATTCAATGAAGCTGCCAAGGGTTCAGGTTCAGCGGTTCAGCCCAAGGTTCTTATCAGCGGTTCTACCCCACACTCACTGTTTGAGTCTCAGCTACAGGCGCTTCAGCGTTTCGGTAGCGAGTCAGAAGCCAAGGCCGGTTTCAAGACTCTCCAGTTCAAGACAGCAGATTATGCCTTCAGCCAGTATGGTGACGACAAGATTTACTTCTTGAATCCGAAGAACTACAACATGGTAGTTTCTAAGCAGTACTTCCGGGACAAGGGTTCCACATTCGACGTTCCCGGTCAGAACGCATTCTACTTCTTGATCTACTCTGCATTGCAGTTCGTAGTTTCAAACAAGTCACGTCTTGCAGTTCTCGACCTAGCGTAATTCGTTTATAACTAGTTAAGGGAGTTTGCTAACGCAGGCTCCCTTTTCCTCCTATAGCCGTAACTTCGGGCAATTTGGCCCGTCCCGTACGGATATCTGGGCTTAACACCAAAAAGGTGAGAGAAAACACATGGCTTCACAGTTTACACAGATTCACGCTGTTAAAAAGCAGCGATTAGGCACTCGTAAGCGAGATGCCGCAGGTAACGAGTATATCTATCTAACAGGCGTTGCATCTACAGTTGCAGGTTCATGGGTAGCTTTTGATGAGCTAGGCATTACTGCGCTATTGGATACAGACGTTGCTGCTACATTGGTTAGCCCTGTCGCAGTTGCGCAGGCTGCAACCGTTGCTAGCACTTTCGGCTGGTATATGATCTTCGGTAAGTGCCTTGCTAACGTAGAAGCTTCATTTGCTGACAACAGCAAAATCTTCGCAGTAGCAACAGCAGGTTCCGCAGATGACGCGGGTACAGCAGGCAACCAGCTTGTTGGCGCTTATGGGCGTTCTGCGATTGCTAGCGGACAGGCAACTGTTCAGTTGGTATATCCAGTTTGCGGCGTTAACGTAGCTTAATAACGTGGGAGCTTAGCTTTGGCTAGGCTCCCTTTCTTTTCAACAATTAAAGGATACAATCAATGGCAGTTCCATTTGTAAAGCTTTTCGCAAATCTAGTAGGTGCTGGTCTTGTTGTTAACAAGACTAACGGTGCAGGTTTGGGTTATGGCTCCGGAGCCGGTGGCACAGTAACGCAGATCACCAGCGCCGCAACTAGCGTCGAACTTAATAAGCATTGCGGACGAATTACTACTGTAGCTCTGACCACAGCGGCTGCAGGAGAAGAAGTATTCGTAGTGGCTAATTCTAAGGTTGATGCTGATGACGTAATTGCTGTTTCTACAACTTATGCAGGCGCTGGGACTCCCATCGTTAATGTCAAGGGTGTAGGCGCAGGAGCATTCAGCATTGTTATTACGAACCTACATGCATCAACAGCACTAGATGCGGTAATGGTTATCAACTTCGCAGTTATTAAGAGCGCAACAGCGTAATTTAATAGCATACACGCACATTATAGAAACCCCTTTGCTCTACTTACGCCAAGTTGGTGAGTTGAGGGGTTTTCTTGTTTATAGCAATAATTTGAGGATTTCATGCGCCGATATTTAGTAAGTCTACTTTTGTTACTCGCTGTTGTATTTGGGGCTCCTGCAGCCTCTGCACAAACGCTTGTAACGCGAAACATCACAACTTCTGGTGCCGATTGTAGCACAAGCACCGCTTGTGGCGTGTTTGGTGTTAAGGACATGCCATCAATTGGTATTTACCTTAATGTTGGCTCTAGCGGCACATTCGTGTTTGAAGCCACCATTGATGGAACTACATGGTTTGCTATTAACGATGACGTAAATGCTGCAGGTAGTGCTACCGTTGACGGTGCTTACTTCTTCACCAATCCCGGCTATTCCTATATTCGTTTACGTGCTTCTGCTATTAGCGGCGCAGCGGTTGCATCCGGATTCCGAGGATTTAGTGGGTTGCGTTCAACCGCGACACTATCCGGCGAAGCGCAGGGCGACGGTTCTATTTTAGACGGCGTAACACCAGCGATTAAGGCTACTGTATTGGATCTAACAAGCGCTAATCCAGTTGCTGTTGCCATTACTGACGCTACAGGCGCACAGATTGTTAATTTAGGTGGGGGCGGCGCTACAGGCGCAGCAGTACCATCTAGCGCAAGTTATTCCGGCGTAAATGTGAGCGGCACTCTTCGAGGAGTTACCGGCTTAAGCGTAGGTTCAGCATTCCCATATCACGTAGCAATCGTAGACGGTTCAGGAAACCAGATCACTTCGTTCGGCGGTGGAACTCAGTATGCGACAGGAACAGCATCAGCGACACCTACAGGCACCGTAGCCTTAGGTTGGGACGGCGCAAACGTTCGTGCATTGTCTTCAGATGCTTCTGGCAATTTACAGGTTGAATTCGGGTCAGCACAGACTATTACTGCTACTAATGCTATTTTAACCTCAAGCTCTGTTGCGTCAGACGGTAGCGCAGGCGGTGCGACTACCATGTTTGTGAATGGCGGATTAGCCTCTACTTCCGCACCTTCTTGGACTACTGGCCGTCAGGTTCCATTCTCATTTGATCTATCCGGCGGTTTGCGTATTGGGGCAGACGTTTTAACTGAAATTAAAACTGCTACAGAATCGACTGCGGCCTCCCTTACAAGTATTAATAGCAACTTATCACCAGACGCCGTACATGCTAATACTGTTATTGCAACAGGCCCACAAGGAGTATTGGAATACAATACAGCGCCTGTCGCTGTAACTACTGGACAAGCAGTACGTGCGCAGGCGTCTAGCAAAGGAGAAGCATTTACTGTATTGCGTGATGCAGCAGGCAACGGTCGCGGTGTAAATGTCACGGCAAGCAATCAAGCTGAAGTTAGCGTTACTGCTGCGCTTCCTGCAGGCACCAACGCTATCGGCAAACTAGCTGCGAATAGCGGTGTAGACATTGGCGACGTAGACGTTACATCCATCTCCGCTGGCACCAACTACATCGGGAAGGTGCGTCTCACTGATGCCACGAACGATTCCGTCCTCGATCCGTGTAAGACGGTCGCGAAGTCCTTTGCGGTCATTAACCAAGCGACATCGAGCACCACCGAAATAGTCGCTACAGGCACTAACACCTATTACATCTGCTCCATCAACCTCGTGACCGCGACGGCTCAGAATGTTGCGCTGATCTCCGGCACCACTGGCGGCACGGCCTGTAACAGCAACATAGGCGGTATGGCGGGTGGTACGACCGCAGCGACGGGTTGGAACTTTGCAGCTAACGGCGGGCTCACGATGGGCAACGGGGATGCGGCGATTTTCAAAACTACCGCAGCAGCAAGAGCAATTTGCCTCGTCAGTTCGGGTTCAGGCCAAATCAGCGGCTCAATCACCTACGTAGAGAGATAATGCGTCATCTTTTACTTACGCTTATTGTTATTTTACTGGCTTCAGTAGTCATTATTGCATCTACTGTTAGAGGTCAAGATAGCTTCACTGAAGCTGGCGATAATACCGCCTCGCCTTCACATAATGCTGACGTAGGTGGTGTTGGAGCTTGGGTAGAAGCTGTAGATTCGGCCGGAACCATCATTATTTTCGCGATTGCTTCAACAGATTACGCAGCACCCACTGGCGGAACTAATACCGCCCATGTCATTCACACGATGACACCCGCAACCTCGTTCAGCAGCGCTGATTACGATGTGAGCGTTAAATTACGCGTAGTTTCTACTGGACAAGTAGATAAAGATCCCATATTTCTGTTCGGACGCTGGACGGATACCAGTAATCATTATGTTTTAGGAATTGATGGTGATTCGGGAGCTGGACGCGGTTGGGCTCTCCTAAAGGTTGTATCGGGAACACCTAGCATCATTGAGTCTGCAAGTACTCTAACACTTGCAACTAATGATGTTATTAAGCTTTCAATGCGCGGTGATACTCTGAAATTTTACGTAAATAGCACTCTCATTCATTGTGAGGTTGATGCTAGCCTTTCTAGCACAGGCATTGGAGGTTTGGGTCAAGGAAATTATCTAGGCTCTACTTGGGGTTCAACAACTGCAGACGTTAATGCATTTTGGGCTTCAGATGATTTTACAATGACAGACTTTACTGGCGAGGGTGGCGATGACAATTGCGCGGCCGGAGGAGGCGCTCCTCGCGGTCTTTTAATGGGAATTAGTGGATAATAGATGGTAAAACGTATTGTAATTCTTATTCTACTGCTATTAACAGTTGGTGTAGAAGCGCAGCAAAGTAATCCAAGATTACGGGCTCGTTGGGGTTCAAGAGTAACTGGTTTAGGTGAACCGCAGGCTCCTAGCATAATAATTGATACGCCTACATTAAATCCAGCAATTACTGTTACATCTTCGACACTAACTTTATCCGGCACAGCAGAAGCTGGCACGGCTGCTATTGAATCTGTTACTTGGGTTAATGATAGAGGTGGTTCTGGCACCGCTAGTGGAACATTAGAGTGGGAAACCGCTACATCCTCAGGAGCCGCTGTTGTAGTGCAAGACGCCTTCGCTTCCGCAGGTACACAACCACTTGAGGGTTTAATTGCAGTGC
>Ga0137317_1000065_pt1 | contig 9205 bp, 4 predicted proteins | sample EasRivERMZT266_2_FD_106651 | JGI IMG/M metagenome (GOLD analysis project Ga0137317, IMG submission 106651) | Soil microbial communities from meander-bound floodplain in the East River, Colorado, USA - East River MetaG ERMZT266_2 | ecosystem: Environmental > Terrestrial > Soil > Floodplain ...
TTCATCTTGAAGCCATGTGGAGCAGTTGACAAACTATCAACTAAGTTCGGGGTTGGCACTGTTACACCAGACACACCAGCAAGCTCGATGTACGACGGTCCTCGTAGCATCGGAAATGGGCACTCGATTGTCAACTGAACGACTGACTCAGGTGAAAATATAGATGTCTCGAACTTCTTGATGAACCCCTTAATCACGGCAACATTCGTTACCCCATTCATCATCCGGAGTTCAACAAGACCAGTTCGATTACGTGCAATAGACTTGTACAAAGCATCTCTAAGGCTAGAGTTGGTTTCGGCTGTTCCGTATACTGGATTCAGCTTGATACTAAGAACAACTTCTCTCGCCTTGAGTGCCATGTTGTAGAAAGCATCACTGGAATATCCACCATAGAACTGAGGAATGACCTCATCAACGTCCAGACCAAAAGCTGATAGGAGAATATAGGGTTCGCTCAGTGCTGCCTGATCAAGACTGAATTCAGCAACACTTACTGCACCTTCAACCGTTGAAGCCGACGAATATAGATGCATGGCGTCGATAATCATGATACCCTCCTCAGCTCTTCCTTAGCGATTGAAATCTGAGTCTTTGTCTGACGGTAAATATCCCCAACAGACAGAGCTGTAGGCGCGTTGACTGTTTGGTTGAAGACAATGTCACCAGCACCGACAGGTGCAGCACCCAATACGTCCGGAGACGTTCCGGCATCTAAGGAGATAGTGCGAGCATGACCTGAGGACAGATCTGCAGAGATCGCACCACTACTTAGAATATCGCTGACACCGGCAGCTTGACTCTGAATCCTGGATAGATCCAAGACAGGTGTGATGGTTGGCTCAACAGCATCCATGTCCTGCATGACTTGCGCGACCTTTTCGGTCACAAGCTTTGCCGTGCTCAGGACATCTGCACCAATTTGTTCAGTAGTCGCGGCAACAGCATTATCCTGCATTCCAAGAGCCCAACCCTCAACGATAGCCTCTCCAACCTTGATAAACTCCTTGGACGGAGACCCGATACCAAGGAATCCAAGAGCAGAGTCTAACGCGTTACCTGCAATGTCTCTAACTGCGCTGATTACTCGACCTGCGCCACTGGCAAGTCCTCCAGTCATACCATCAATAATGGCAACAGCCAAGTTTCTACCAGCTTCTCTGAGTTCACCAGAATGCGCATTGATCGAGTTGGTCAGATCATTGATCAAGCCGATTACCAACTGGAACGCTGCTTCAGTAAGCCTATGAGAAGCTTGACGAATACCGTTCATGAACCTGATGATGAGGTTGACACCAACAGCAACGATTCGATTGGCCGATCTACCAATGCCTCGCATGACAGCGAGTACCATGTTAGTACCGGCGATGATGATTCGTTCGGTTTGTTGCCTGACCCCACTGATAAACCTGGTAACGATACTTCCAGCCACAGGGATGATCCTGCCAAGGTTTTCTCTGATACCACTGAGAATAGCGATGATGATCCGAGTACCCAGGTTGACGATTCGTTGGATGTTCTGACCGACTGCATTCATGAACCTAAATATGATCTGCATACCGATGTTGTTGATTCGACCCATGTTGTTACGGATTCCACGAAGAAGCATCGTAACAACGTTCACACCAGTAGCAATCAACTGTGGCATCACCTGTTCCAAGCTGTTCAAGCCTGTAAGAATTAACTCTACAATAGCTTCGCCAAATTGAGGAGCAAGCGTTGTAATACCTTCGAGCAAATCACCCAGAATGGTGATAAACCCATCGATAAGTTCAGGAGCAGCATCAAATATGATCTGCAGGAACGCAATAACGCCTTCTGCCAACTCAGTAAGAAGCGCTGGTATCAATCCAATCACAGTAAGTGCAATACTCTCCAAAGCCTCTAGTGCTTGCGGTCCCAAAGCAATCAATGATGAAAGTCCTTCAGACACCAACCAGATACCAGCACCAAATAAAGCAAAGGCACCGCCAATTAGGACCAAGGCTAGACCAAGACCAGCAAGAGCAGCAAGTGCACCAGTAGCAGAAAGAGCATACGCGGCAAGTCCTAAGACAGTGAGGCCAAGCGTGATGCCTAATAGAGCATACATAAGGTCACCAAAGCCAATTTCAGCAAACGACTTAATTGCACGAGCAAGCACTTCCAAACCATACGCTAATGGAATCAACGCAAGGCCCAAACCAAGCATCATAACATCTGCGCCAGTGTCAGCCAGAATAAAAGCTGCAAGACCAAGGACAGTCAACGCAGCTGCTATAGCTACAAGACCAAAAGCGAGATCTGCCCAACCAATGTCACTAAAGACTTGGATTGTTTTAGCCAATATCATCAAGCTTAGTGCCAAGACACCAACAGCAATCGCACCTAGAATAGAACCTTCCATAAATTTTGATGCCACTGCCATCAAGAGCAAAGCTCCAGCAAGGCCAGCAAGACCGCGAAGAAGTTCTCCCCAGTCCATCTCACTCATCTGCTTTACTGCAAATGCGATGGCAATCAACCCAACTGAAGCAGCCAACAGACCAAGGCCAACTGAGAACATGTTGGTAGGCATAGCTCTAAATGCCAAAGTCATGGCACCTAAAGCTGCTCCGACACCAATCAATCCTCTGACCATCTCCTCCCAGCCAAGCTCCGACATCTTCCTTACAGCGCGACCCATGATGTTCAGGCCAATAGCCATAGCAATCATGCCAAGACCAGCAGTGATCATACCAGGAGCATTCCTAGCCAAGCCCTTAGACGCTAGAACAATCATTCCAAGCATTGCCAAGGTACCAAGAAGACCCTTAGCCATTTCTTCCCAACCAAGTCCTGACATACTTCTGACAGCAAATGACATGAACAGCAAGGCAACTGCCAAACCACCCATTGCAATAGACAAACCGACAAGTTGGAATGCGGTTGCAGGACCCATGTATCTACTGAGAACTGCCAATGTACCGACAAGTTCTCCCAATCCGACCGAAATAGCAGTCATAGCACGCGTCAGAGCAGCAGAGTCGATCATTGACAGAATGCCAACAGCAACAGCCAGAAGCAACAGTGCCTGACCGATCTTTAACAATGCTCCAGCCTTAATCTCAATCGCCATAGCTGCCAATGTCGTATTCAGACGCGCCAGGTTGGCATTGACAAGGCCGAAAGTATCAAGAGAGAAGTTAATACCGCCATCGAAGAATCGGTTAAGTCCTGCAGCCAAACCACCAAGAAGAGCAAGATTGAGGACATCAACAACTTCACTAAACTCACCTTCATCTAGTGAGTTACCGATAGCTTCTCCCAATCCACTGAATGCTTCTGAGAGATAGTCGAAGACAGCACTAACTGCTTCTTGAATAGCTTCCACACCAGTTATGATGCCTTGGCCGAAACGTTGAAATATAGATTCTGCACCAGTGAAACGGTTCTGAAGTCTAGCGAATCCACCTTCAGCTTCATCAGTACCGAAGAACAACCCTTGAAGAGCTTCTCCCAACTCAGTTAGTGCAGTGGTAAGGAAACGAACAACCGAAGAATCTCTGATCCCATCAATCAGACGATCCAAACCTCTACCTATAGCATCGAAGAAGCCACTGATACGACCACCATCAACAAGGAACTCCTTGAGCGTCGTAAGTGAATCGCCCAAGTTAGCAGTGAACTCCAGGAATCCACCAGCACTCTCACCAACAGAGCCACCCAAGTCAAAGAAGACACCAACAATACCAAGAATGACTTCTGCCAGGATCCTTGCGACTGAGAATATACCCCGGAACGTCCTCTTCAGAAGATTAGCTGTCTCATCACTGATAACCAAACTATTGGTGAATCTCTGGATAGCATGAGCTATGTTGTTGATCTCTCGAGATGATGCCGGAGGGAAAATATCCGTAAAGGCTTCCTTTATAGGAAGAATGATCTTCCTAACTGCTGTGCTAATGTTCCTAAATATATTCTGAATCTCTGGAGCAATCTTCTTGATAGTGACAGCAAGTGGAGTAAAGTCCAAGCCTTCAAGGAAGTTTCCAACTCTACGACCAGCGACATTAACCAACTTTGTCCATACGGACACCAGAGGAATCATAGCATCAGCGACTTTGTCAATCGTTGGTGCTAAGATGTTGAAGACTTTCCTCTGTGCTTCGAACTTCGGTGTCAGGAAATCCTCACCAAGCCTTGACATAGCAGCATGTACGTTAGCCAATGCACCAGTGTAGGTCTCATTAGCTTCAGTAGCATGTGCACCAAACGCATCATCTGCTGCTTTAGAGAACTCTGCGAAACTGATTTCACTGTTCGTAGCCATCTCACGAACTTCAGTTTCGGTGATTCCCCACTGCTTGGCAAGAGCAGCAGCCATGTTCAAGTTTCTAGATGAGAACGAGAACAAGTGCTGATTTGTCAGCTTACCCTGAGCAGCAACGTCAGAGAATATGAAACCCATGTCACGATAACTGGTTCCAACCTGAGCAGCTGCACCTGCAACACCCCTAAGTGCTCCAGTCATCTGATCACCAGCAGCAAGACCACCAGCACCAAACTGAGCAGCTAGACCAGCAGCCTCATCCAAACCGAATGCCGTGCCCCTGACCGCGTCAAGAGCATTGTTCATCACTTCTTCAACATCCAGCCCAAGACCTTCGAACTGGAACTTTGCCTGCTCAATGGCGTGAGCTCTCCTAGTACCACCCTCAATGATCGGATCGATGATGGATCCAGCAATACGCTTACCAGCGTCGATGGCACTGTTAGTCAAGTTCTGGAGAGCACTGAAGGCAACAGCACCCATAGCAGAGAACTTGGAGCTGATGTTATCAACAGCACCACTGATACCTTCAAGATTTACATTGTCAGCCGCGCCTTGTAGATCTCCGAAGATGCCACCAGTATTGGTGAAATTGAGAGCGCCCTTCAGTTCATTGAGCTTAGCTAGTGTCTCTTCAACACCGCGCATGAAGTCGGCATTGTCGAACGTAAGCGATACAACGGTGTTGTCAGTACCTGACATTGACACTATAGACTCACCGCCTTTCTAAAGTCGCTCATGGCATCGGCAATCACAGGATCTAGAGCGGGATTGATGTAGTCAATCGGCGGGACAAACCCACCAGTTCCAGTCCCATGACCATACTGGATCAAGACAGCAATCTCTTCACCATCATTGATGTTCGTGTTGAACCACTCAATGGTTTCATTGTTGATAACTCGGTATCCCCATGACGCGGCAGTGAGTCCAGTGCGAACTGGAGTAGCGGCACGTAAAGCATCAACACCCATCTGGCCGTACTTATCTAACTCTTGAGCGATGTCGCCCTGTTGGAGAAGGGATTCCAACCAAGCAGTAGTTTTGGAATAGTCTCCTGTCTTCTTTAGACCCATCATACCCATGACGACACCTCCTCTCGAAAAGTACTTCCATTTTGATTTGTTTATACCAACTTCTCAAGCTTTATCATAAGCAAAGTGATAATGGATGTTCATATCAATAGCTGATCCAGCAGGAGCCGCATGAGTCAAGAACAAACCACCATTAATTGCCAGCACAGCGTTGTTAGTTGATGGAGTAACACCATTGAAGTGTAAAGATCCAGCAGTATGAGTAACACCAATTCCAACAACACCGCCACCAATACAAGTGTAGTCTTGATCCTCATAATCAACACCTTGTACAGGGAGAGTGAGACGATAAGTACCACTACCCCTACCTGGAGAACCAGTACTACCAAATCGGATGGTTGCACCACCCAGTACACGGTCTAGGTTATCTATGGAGTAGTATCCTTTGCGTTGATCATTACCACCCATCGTGGGACCCGATGTGGTCGCGGTGGCTGACGGAGTGAACAGGGACCAAGGAACTGAGTAGTCGGCAAGGTTACCATGTCCGTCAAGGATCCATTCATCGGTATTGATCTTGATGAGCTCACATGAGGCCCCTCGCCCAAGAAGAGTAGCTACTTGAGTCGATGGGTATCGAAGAGTAACACCAGTATCACCAAGAATAGACACTAGACCAGTGTTAATTGCTGCAATTCGAATCCGAGTACCAAGAGGAAAGGCAGTTACTGAGTTGGGTGGAACAGTTACATTTGTAGCAGCAACATTATCGACCAAAACCATGTCTTCTGCATCGCCCAAGACAAGAACATAACTTGCTGTCTTGGTGCTAAGGGCGACTGCTCGAAGGAAGTTAGTCCAGACAAAGTCATAATCAGTTGCCGAAACCTTTTCGAGAATCTGACCTTGAGCACCACCAGTAGGAACTTCAGTCCCAGGAGGACCAGTGGGTCCAGCAGGACCAGTAACCACACCGGCATCAATTGTTGACCCATTAAATCGCTCAAGAATCAAATGGGATCCAACGATTGATCCATCGATAACAGACTGCCCTTCGATCTCTCCCATTCGAGCTGCTGTAAGACCAGTTACGGTAGCCATTAGTACTCCTTATGTCGATTCAATGTGATACTGAGTTGCACTGTCATAGCCACCAGTTACATCTGTAATCTGGAATGTAGTCGGATTTGTCATTGTAATGAACTCATCAGATCCAGTAGCAGTCCAAGATCCATCTCCATGATCTGTAATGAGAATTTGGAATGTACTCTCCAAAATCTCAAACAGCTCATCCATTGGAGGAAGATACGGATCGCTTGTGATGTCACCATACAAGATGGTTTCTAACTGAACTAAATCTACAGGAAGTAAGTCTCTACTATCAGCTATGATGTATGCTGTTGGCGAATGTCCATCAAATATAGATGGCTTACCGATAACTCCCCATTCGAATTCGACAAGTGGGTTCTTGTCATCGATGGTGTCATATGACACCGCTCCTGGCTGAGCAACCAAGTTGTACAAAATATGGATCTTGTATGCCAACTGTGTACCAACAGAAGCGTTACCGACTAGTGTCCGAAACGAAAGATTAAATGGCCTACCGTTCTGATTGTCAACGATAAGACCAGGCTCAACTTCTACCTGTCCTAAACATTGCGCGAATTCATCTGGATAGGTAAAGGCTTTGAGCTTAGCTGTAATGTCCCCAACTACAGGAATGTTGATAGCTGGTAGACCCTCAAAATATACCTGTTGTGTATCTTGTGACGACTGGTCATCAAAAGAAGTAAGCCCATTCCAAGGGTATCCAGTGTCATCTAAATATAGAACACCACGATCTAGGCCAGTTTGATAGATTCGATCTGCTTCCTGATCCCATGTGATCCTCGCCATAGATCCTCCTAGTCAAATATAGAGATTAAGTCAAGCGGATGGGGAAACTGAGGATTCTCAGTAGAAGTTCCATACAACATGTCTTCAAGAGCAGCCAACTTTATTGGAGACACTTTACTACTCTCAACAACTAAGTGAGCAGTAGGTCTAAATATAGCTGATGGAACAGGTACTGTATCGATCAGAAACTCATATAGCTCTGGATCCGCGCCCTTCCCTATGGTTGTTGCTGTGCGCTTTTTCTGAGACGCCATAGCATTGTACACGAAGTGAAGCTTATAGTCATTTGGCCCAACCATTGACCTATAGGAGAAACTAAATGGAACTCTAGGTTGTGCAGTTAATGTTAAACCAGGAAACACAGTTAGATTCCCAGTACAAATATCAACATAGTCTGGAAACGAGAACGTCTCAATCGCACATTGATACGAACCGCCAAATTTCAGATTGGCATACGTCATACCGTCAAACTGTGACCTCAATACTGTGTCACCGGTTTCTACCGAATTGATAGAAGTAACTCCGTTCCAAGGAATCACATCCATGTCTTCTACTGCAATGACTACTCTGTCAACGCCAACCTCATAATCACGCTCATCAATAGCGTCCCAAGTGATTTTATGGGTTAGAGCAGACTCAGAGATAGCCTTAGACAGGATTTGATCAGCGAAATCAGGATTCCCAACATCACCGTTCAAGTGAACTAAATCAGCATACCTACCTGAGGCATCACCTGCTGTTGTACCAGGCTTAGGCCATAGTGTGTATAGATTTAGAAACGAGCAATAACTGAAGCTTGTCGAAATGCTGGATAGCTGATTGATGTAAGCTGACCAAGGATAGGTTGTTGCCGCTCCACCAGGTTCCCAACCTCCCACCAACAATACTGGAATAGTGGACTTAGCCGCTCTTGCTGCATTAATATAGTCCTCAACATACCCACGAAACACTACTGGATCATTGTATGGAGCAGCAGCGCCTCTTTCATTGAATCCAAAGAACAGAACCAATCCAGCAGCATCCAAAATATCGACTTGTTGAGTTATCCTTGGAGCCAGACCACCACCAACAAAGTTGAAACACTGATACCCACCATGACCAGCATTGATGAAATTGACACCCACTGTTTCATCAGACAAATGAGGATCAATTCCACTGACCTGTGAAGCAGGAACAAGACCAGCACCATTGGCGTAGTATGTTGCTCTTACTTGATGGTTAGACAGATTGGGAAGTGGAATGTTTACGTAAAGGTCTGCTCCAACAAACGGGTTGATCACAGAGTCGTAACTCGTGACAAACTTTCCACATGGATCGGTTTGAACCAACTTGGTGAAATTGGGACTACTACCACCAGCTGGGCTAAACCCTATCTGTGTCGTGTTAAACCTGTTGTTAATTTCATCGGAAAAGAACCAGGCACCGTTCAACTGCTTTGTGAAATCCATGTCCCAAGCAACATTGTTGTTGATCAGGCAACAATGACGATAGATCTTTCCATTCCAAGGAGTTCCTGCAACAAGTGAATCAATGTTCCCTATGACAGCAGACTGTTGAGAAACCAATCCAGTTATAGATGTGGACAAGGCAATTGCAGAGCCGATTTGGGTCCAGGTAAGAGATGCTCTAGCAGTAGTCTTTGCCTGATTGGAGAACCAATAGGTAACAGTGTCAGTAGCTACATCCAGATGAGCTTTGAACCAACGACCAGTACCATCTGTCCAACCAGTCACAGCAACAGGCTGAGCGTTCCATGCAACACTACCCACACCAAGACCAGACATCATGAGTTTACCATTGAACCCAGATGTTGGACCACCAAGATCCAAACGCAATGCCGTTTGAAAGCCACCTAGACTAGCCCTAATGCCTGAAATGGTGTAGTCTGGAGAATCAAAATATACTATGATGTCAGCTGTTCCAGAAGACCCAATTGAGTTAGCATTGAGTGCAACGCTGGGACAGTAAACAACTTCATTGCTGGGAA
>Ga0137317_1000068_pt1 | contig 8971 bp, 14 predicted proteins | sample EasRivERMZT266_2_FD_106651 | JGI IMG/M metagenome (GOLD analysis project Ga0137317, IMG submission 106651) | Soil microbial communities from meander-bound floodplain in the East River, Colorado, USA - East River MetaG ERMZT266_2 | ecosystem: Environmental > Terrestrial > Soil > Floodplain ...
GCGGATCACCAACCAGCTGAAGCAGGTGGCCGAAGATCATAACGTGGCGCTGGCGATGGTGAGGCACGTAGGCAAGGCCAAAGGTTTCGGTGATCCTCGCGCAGCGGGGCTCTATTCGATTGAATGGCGCGCTGCAACTCGCAGCGTGCTCCTGGCTGGGAGTGATCCGGACGATTCACAGGTGCGGGCGCTCACCCAGACCAAGAACAACTTCGGGAACCTGGCCGAGCCGATCGGCTACAAGATTGTCTCAGACGATACCTCGCCATCCGGAGCTCGCTTCATCTGGCAGAAAACCACCTCGCTTACTGCTCGAAGAATCCTGGCTGCGATTGGAGACGATGAAGAGCGATCCGGCCGGCGCCAGGCTGAAGACTTTCTGAAGGAGTTTCTCAAGGATGGGAAGGTGGCTGCAAAGCAGGTGATCAAGGAAGGTGAAGAAGCTGGGGTCGCAGAGCGAACCCTGAAACGAGCCAAGGCGTCACTCGGGGTCCTGTCGGTGAAGGAGGGAGCGCCAGGGCGAAAGGAGCAGGTCTGGTATTGGATGCTGCCCGAAGGGTGCCAACCTTCTTCTGAGGATGCTGAAGAGTGCCATACTTTAGAATCTGGCACCCTTCAGCAAAATGACAGTAATAAAACAACTTATGACAACAAGTTAGCCGAAGAGTGCCAAGTTTTAGTATATGGCACTCTTGGGGAGGATGGTGGCACTGTTGGCATCCTTCGGGAGGAGGAGGAGACCTGGGAGGCCAGCGATGAGGCGAACCAATGAAGGATTGGCTGAGAATTACCTTGCCGGTAGTTCCTGATGCGGTATTTCCTAATGGGTTCGGAGGCCGCCTCGAGGTTAATTCGAATAGTCCACTCTCGCACCATAAAGCGCTTGAGATTTTAGGCCGCTATTTTAACCGGGAGTTTCACTATGACGAGCCACCCTATTTCACTGCTGAAGCTCGGGTGAATCCGCCTGACAGGCAGCGCTCCTTTCTTTGGTGTCACTCGAAACCTGGGAGCGGGAGTTTCCGAGCTGTTGGAGCGTGTTCATTCGAGGTGCTTAAACAGAGAAGCGGGAAGATTGGCTGGGCGCTCACCTGGGCATGGTTTCACCCATTTGAGCGACGTCGTGGCCATTTATCCAGCTCGTGGGATTTCTTTGTCGAGGAGTTTGGGCAGTTTCACTGTGTTCGGCCGCTCTCAGCTGATATGGAGCGGTTTCTTTCAACCAGAGAACCTGATTTTGTACGTAAGCAATACCAGCTGTTTAGAGAAAAGCTCAGACTGGAGAGGTCATGCAAAAGGATGGCGGATGAATGGATTACGCAGATGGACGAGGAAGAGAAAGCTTTGAATCGGGAATTACCACTCTTCGAAGCGAATGTTGCGGGTGTGTCTGAAGGAGAAAAGACATGAATGAGGCCGAGCGTGGGCTGGATGCATAACTGGATCATGTGGAGTCTGACATCAGATGTTGTGTCAGGTACCAAAATGGATCCTGACACAACGTTATATGCGCGGCTGCGTGGGATGCGTTTAGGTGCGCGAGAGCGCTACTTGCTCCTGAGAGCGCCGGCGCCTGGTGTTCTCAGTGGTCCTTTCGAGGTTACTGCGGACCTCAAAACTCGCGCCGAAAAGGAATCTATGTTGCGCGCAGCTCGAAAGTTGAATCGGGCTGGTCTGACAGAGCCCTGGTATATGCAATCGGATCGGCGAAATGGACAGAGATGCGGTTTCACGAGTGATTACGTGAGCGCGATCAAACTCACACCTCTGGGCGCTGAGGTCGTGAAACACTATCGCCGGGAACTCACAGAGAACAAGCCGATCCGATGGCGGGCAATACAATGAACACCGATCTCTTCGAAGCTCTGGCTAACGAGAAAGTAAAAGCAGGTGAACTGCTACACTGAGGCCAAATGGACGACATCTTCGAACCGGATAGCATCTTCGAACCACTGCCAATGACTGAAGCCGAGATGAAAGCATTTATTGCCTTCAGAATGGTATCCAACAAGCACTGGGTATTTCTGCCTGGACTCGTGGGTATGCAGGCTGTACTTGATATTGAGCGCCAGTTCTATCCAGGCTCGGATGAGGCAGAGTTCAAGGCCATCGTTGTCCCTTTCGAAAAGGTGGGCATCTATGGGATTGCGTTTGCCCTCAAGGACCGCCTCGGCGCTGATCGGCTCGCTGCCTTCATTCGCACACAACCGCTCGATGCTATGCACATGGATGGCCGGCCACTTACCTCGGTAGATTTTATGCAGCACAATGTCATCATCCTGGCTAATCCCGAGGAAGGGCAGGTGCTCTTGACCAACTTCAAGAATTGGATTGATGATGCTTGTCAGGATGAGGCCAGGAAGCGCCTCAATCGTGGCTGGTCGAATTGAAACTCAATGAAGCCAGATGTAACCGCCAAGCTGAATTCCAGGCAATTGAAGGCAATCGAAGTGCTGCTTCGTGAGCCACGCATTGATCAGGCAGCGCAGCAGGCAGGCGTTGCACGCATCACTCTATGGCGATGGCTTCAGCAGCCTGCATTCTCTCAAGCCTACCGTGATGCACGTTCTCAGCAGCTCGAACAGACAATGACATTGCTGCAGTCATACAGCCTGGAAGCGGTAGCAATACTGGTGAGTGTGTGGCGGGACAAGGAGACGATCGCATCTACGAAGGTTGCAGCAGCACGATCAGTTTTAGAGTTTGCTATCAGATCGCGTGAGCTGCTCGAGGTTGAGGACCGCATACGCGCACTCGAGATGGCAGCAGGAAATCATCATGGACTTCGATCGCCGACTTTCCCGGCTTGAGTCAGTACGCTGGGTATCTACAGCTGAATGGCTTCGCAGCCTGAGTGACGCTGAACTTGAGGCCATCGTTGATGATGAGCTCAAACGTCTTTCCGATGAAGAACTCGAACGCATCGTCAGGGAGGAGCAATGAGTTTCGATCGCAGGCTGACTAACCTCGAGGCGATGTTTGGTAAATGTCCGGTGTGCGATGGCAAGCAGCGCATTGTTATAGTCGATGATAGTGATGACGATACACCTGACAGGGGAAGCGCAAGCGATCCTGAGCACTGCGTCTATTGTGGTGGTCTTCGAAACACTGTGATCATCCACCTCGTGAGCGAGAGCTCGCCACTGCCTACTGACTCATAGCTTCTTCACCCAAGCCCGCAAGTCATCAACCTTAATCACCCACCCACGGCGCTTGATCGCTTTGAGCCTTCCTTCGTGGATAGCCTCGAGCAGAAACCCACGAGAGTAGCCAGGACATGCCTTGACAGCGTCATCCAGCGTCAAGGTGAGCGGTTCCCGCAATGGCCCTGTGTTTACTGCTGATTTTGCAAGGCTGATGATCGCATCGCCCACCTCAACACGTGCCAGGGCAGTGCCAGTGTCACGGCGTGTCAATGCTTCACTCTTAGGTGGCCGGCCACGCTTCTTGTCTGGCTCGAGCTTTACCCTGGGAGGCGGTGGCTGCTTCATCAGCACTTTGAGTGCAGCCACTTCGTTAGCGTTATAGACTCCTGTGAAAGAGCCCTGCTCGTTCTTCGCATACTTGACGGAAAGCTTGCCAGCTCTCACATAGCGATTGATGGCGCGGTCGCTTACGTTCAGTGCCTGCGCTGCTTCCTTCTTGGTCATATGCCTCTCTGACACTCTCTGAGGGTAAGACACCTAAAGCGTGAATTATTAAGCTGTCTCACGTGCAGGGTTGTCAAGGAGCACCATCCCAAAGTAAAGCCACCTCGTGTGCTATAAGCCACCCAACGCTACAGGTGGAGGCCATTCACATGGATGTAGAACGCAAGCAATTTGAGGCGAAGGTGCAGTCAGTCGATGAAGGCACGATCACCGCCTTGGTTTCATGTTTCAACAATCGCGATCGCGCTGGTGAAGTAGTCAAGCCTGGCGCGTTCAAGGCATCGCTTGAGAAGAAGATGCCCAAGGGCGTATGGGCGCATCAATGGGACAAGCCAATCGCCAAGACGCTTGAGGCGTATGAGACAGGCGAGGGGCTTGTGGTCAAGGCGAAGTTCAACCTCGATACCCAGGTAGGCAGGGAAGCCTATTCGAATATCAAAGAGGGAATCATTGACGAGTTCTCGATCGGCTATCGCGTGGTCAAGGACTCGGTTGATAAGGAGAAGGGTGCGCGCAATCTTGATGAGCTCGAGTTATTCGAGTGGTCGCCAGTCCTCACAGGAATGAATGAGGCAACGCGGCTGCTTTCCGTTAAACACGCAGCAGCAAGCAAGGAGTCAGACATGCCATCAGTAGATACCGCAGATGAAGCCACGAAAGCCAACCGGCCGAACTTCGGAGGCAACCCGGCTGGAAGCCTGGCGGAAGTGAAGGTAGATCGCAGAGGCCTCGGTCAGCAGCTGGTAGAGTCGAAAGAGTATCAGGACTTTCTACGCAGCCATTCACGCGGTAGTGAGTCAGGCAGCGTGACACTTGATGTGGGCTTGAAGACGTTGATGCTCACAACCACGGGCTGGCCAGTTGAGTCAACTCGCGCTCCGGTAGTGGTCCCATATGCGACGCGAATGCCTGAGATCACTGATGTGATCCCGACCGTGAGCACCAATCAAAACGCCTTTGTATACATGGAGCACACGACGTTTACCAACGCGGCTGTTGAAACGGCGGAAGGTGCTGCAAAACCAGAGGCCGCGCTTGCACTGACTGAGCGCACCAGTCCTGTTCGAAAAATTCCGGTCTGGATTCCGGTCACGGATGAGCAACTCGAGGACGTTCCTGGCATTCAGGCATGGATCGAATCACAGCTGGCGTTCATGGTCAGGCAGCGCCTCGACACTGAGATCGTTTCCGGCTCGGGAATAACCCCGAATTTATTGGGCATTATGAATGTGGTGGGCGTGCAGACTCAGGCGAAGGGTACCGACCCGACGCCGGATGCGATCTTCAAGGCGATGACCAAAGTCAGAGTCACTGGGCGTGCCAGGCCTTCAGCAGTTCTTATTCATCCAAACGACTGGGCGGAAGTGCAGCTGCTTCGAACGACGGACGGAATCTACATCGCAGGCTCGCCATGGGATTCGGGACCGTCACGGATATGGGGAGTCCCGGTCGTGGTTTCTGATGCGGTTGTCGAGGGCACTGCGATCACTGGCGACTTCCAGAACTACACACTCCTGGCTGAGCGCAAGCAGATGACGATCAAGGTGGGCTATCAGAACGATGACTTTATAAAAAATCAGCGCAGTATAGTGGCGGAAATACGCGTTGCCTTCGTTGTCACGCGGCCAACGGCGATTTGTCTGGTTACCGGCGTGTAGGTTTACTCCCTTGATGCTGACTCATCGACTCCAACCGCCGAGGTTCTTGCGTACCCCTCGGCGGTTCTTTTTATTGCACGATACTCTTAAACGAGCACGGCCATGCGCAGATGGTGCCCAAGTGCGCAAAACCCCCATGAATAAAGGGTGATCTGCGTCTGATAAGAATCCTTATGTGTGCACTCTGCTGGCCGGAGGCCAGCGCTCCCAGGTTGATCAGTATCCAGTCAGTGTCCCATCGCGTCTGGATGGCAGCGCTGCCTGGATAAGCCTGAGCCACTTCTCCACCAGCTCAATTCCAAGTTCGTCATAGTCGTCATCGACTGCCAGTCTGAACGGCGCTGTCATCTCTCGCAGCTTGTCGCATTCAATCCGGAGGTGGGTGCAAAGCATGAACACCTTGTCCTCACTGGCTCTGATCTTCTTGAGCGTGAAAGGATCGATTGCCCTGGCGGGGTGTGCCATCGCGTCTCCTGAATAGGTGTTACGTTGTAACCTCTACTTTTCGAAAAGGAGTCAGTACCGTGCGAGGAGTTTTTAGAGTGGGGATGCGGCGGAGATTCTACGCCAGGACGGGGAATCGGTATATAAGGCAATTAGAACGGAAGTCCGTAATTAGACTTTCAGGGGTATAATAATCAGTTAAGAAGGGGGGTACCGGAGTACCCCCATATCACTCTATAGCACTCTGTGACACTCAGTCCTGAGTCTTGGAGTATAGGTGCCGGCCCAGGCCAAACATCGCAGCAGCCCTCTTGAAGGCCATTGCAGAGGCATTCGAAACGGCATCGCCATACCCCTTGTTGTCAGTGTCCTCGATCCCGGTTGCGTGGCGAGCCACGGGCCCATCGCTTGATGGAATCGAAAGCGCTCCGTGAATTATCGTCAGCCCCCCGTGCTCTGTGATCGAAACGATCTCCCACGACCAGCCCGGCGCGAAGTGATCGAGATAATTACAGGCAACATGCCACTCGATGTAGCTGAGATTCGAAGAGCCCTGCTTGCGCGTGCGGATGTGACGAGGCGCTATCGGCTTCGAGAGGTCCGCGACAATATCCGTTATCGGACGCCGGCCCTCCTGTGAGGGCGCGGCCTGTCGTGAATCATCTTGAACTGTCTTGAATCGTCTTGAATCGTCGTGGTTGACTGCGTTGCTCATGCTGCTACTCCTACGACACTCGTGCATTGCCACTTCTGGCCCAGCAGGAAGCGCTGGCGACAGATCGCTTCGAAGGCTGCGACCGAAGCTGGTGGTTCGGGCAGGTAGCAGGTGAATGCCTTCCTTCCGTTGTACCGCTTGAGAATCTGCCCATCACGCCAGGTGAAGGATAGCGTCGATTTCGAATCATACGACTTGAACGCGAGTGAGATTGTCATTGCTTCACCTCCTGTCGATCGAGCGCAAAGCCGAGGCGATCAGCAGCGCAGTACCACTGCTCGGTGGTTGTCTCGCCTCGCGGCATATAGGTATCAATCCACTTCCCGAGGCCCATAGACTCGGCCCGTTTAGCCTGGCGCATAAACTGATAATGCGCGTTTGAGTAGTTCGGCATATTCGAAGATCTGCGTTGACGTAGTCCCATTACGCCACCCCCAATCCGGCGAGCTCGGCCTCGATCTCAAGCTGGCGCGTATTGCACTTGATCAAGCCAGCGCAGTGAAGATCGATCGTGGCCCGGATTGTCGATGCTTCCGTCTGGAGCAGACGTTTGAGGCGCGTGCGGCAATCAGTCAGTTGTTCGAACCAGTGCTCAGGCGTTACGAGGTTGTACTTCGAGTCGGTTTCGAGAATCTTTTCGATAGCGCGAATCTCGTAGGTGAGTTGACGGGCCTTATCGGAAACGGAGGTGATATTCTCAACGGAGCTCTCCAGGTAGGTGGTGTAAGCAGCGTCCTGTTGATCGAGGTAGCGGTCTAATCTAGAATCCATCTGCTGATCCTTTCTCTCTCAAAGGGGAATCGGTTTCAGTTTGAAGGCCCGGAGTGCTTGTACGCTTCGGGCTTTCGTCGTTTCAGTCGCATTGACTGACAGGTGAATAATACGCTCTAACGCATTATTCTGTCAAGTATAAAAATACATATTGACGAATCGATTCGTTAAGACTACACTGACAGCCATGATGGGTATGCTTACAACAAAAGAGGCCGCTGAGCGCGTGAATAAGGGGCAGCGGGCTATTCAGGCCCTCATCTCGAAGGGGTATCTGCCTGCTGTCAAGCTGGGCAGGGACTGGTTTGTCGATGAGCGTAGCCTGCGACTGATCGAAAACATCAAGCCAGGACCGAAACCACGCAAGAAGAGGAAGAAGACATGAGTCGAATGTTGACAGCTAAGCAGGCAGGGGCGTAACTTGCTGAAAGTTGCAGAAAGTCGTTGGAGTGGGTAGAGAAGAAGAATCTTTTTAGGACCTGCGTTCCGAGTCTTATTCAGACACTCAAGCGAGAACACAGGCGTTAGCAATGATTAAACGCGAAATTCGGAGAATGAACTGCGGTTGGAGTGCGCCTTCTGGCGGTCCCTGACGATTTCAGGCCCGTAAAAGCATACGGCCCTGGAGGGGATGAGCCGCCAGAGCCGTAATTTCTAACAGGTAACACTAACTAGGTGTGTTAGGTCGTGATGAATATAATTGATCACCACTCTCCAAGTCCACACGAAAGTACCACCCACGAAACAGAAGTTGAGCGCGCCAGGTCGCTGCCAGTCGAACGAGCTGTGCTTGGTGGCATCATCAGGCAGGAGCTCGGCCCACCATTCCTTGGCGTAGTGGCTGAGGACTTCATCAGGAAAACCTGTAATTACGATCTCTTTGTCTTGATGCGGGGCCTGCCGGTTGTTACTGGCGCGCTGCTGCATGACGCGATGGTTAAGACAGGCCAGCTCAATCGCCTGGCAAAAGAAGCGTCAGAGTGCATGACTGATGCGCCGAGGACTGAGGCAGCGCTGCTCGAAGAGATTCGGACTCTCAAGCGCTGGACACGGCGACGGGAGATTCAAGACAAAGCGAATCTCATGATGGATCTCGCTGCTCATGGCGCTGACAGGGAAGTCGCTCAGCTTTGCGAATATCTCCTCGATGAGATTGAGGATTCGCCTTCAGATGCTGAGCCGCTGATAACTGATGTGTGCGTTGAAGGAGTCGAACAGAAGCCGATTGAGTGGCTCTGGCAGGGGCGCATGCCGCGTGGCGCGTTGACTATATATGAAGGGATTGAGGGTGAAGGCAAGTCGATGCTGCTTTGTGAGGTGGCGGCCAGGGTGACAAGAGGGCAGGCGCTGCCAGGTGACAGGGCGAGAGACCCGGAGCCGGTGCTCTGGTTTGCAGCTGAGGATGATATTGCACGGGTGCTCAAGCCAAGACTGATGGCGGCTGGCGCTGATAACCGATTGATCTGGGCTGTTAGTGATCCGATCCCGTTTGATAAGTATGGGATTGCGGCTCTTCGAGAGCGGATCGAAGAACGGCGGCCGGCGCTTGTGGTAATTGATCCGATCTTTGCATTCACGCCAGGTGATGCCACCAAGGGCGCAGAGTCGCGGCGGATCACCAACCAGCTGAAGCAGGTGGCCGAAGATCATAACGTGGCGCTGGCGATGGTGAGGCACGTAGGCAAGGCCAAAGGTTTCGGTGATCCTCGCGCAGCGGGGCTCTATTCGATTGA
>Ga0137317_1000070_pt1 | contig 8659 bp, 12 predicted proteins | sample EasRivERMZT266_2_FD_106651 | JGI IMG/M metagenome (GOLD analysis project Ga0137317, IMG submission 106651) | Soil microbial communities from meander-bound floodplain in the East River, Colorado, USA - East River MetaG ERMZT266_2 | ecosystem: Environmental > Terrestrial > Soil > Floodplain ...
AATGAGCAGAAAACCACAGAAATGTGATTTCCAACCTTGCGACGAATATCGTCACACTTACGAATCATTGCAGCTTCCGTAAGCACAGTTGTGGTAGTGTCATCAGCACTTGCTCGCCAGTAGTCGTTTCCGGCTGTAGCAGAGTTAATGTTGTGAACAGTCCCAACCTGTGAAACTAAAGCAGTTAATCCATAAGGCTCGTTGTTCCAGTTACCAGTACGAGTGATGTAAGTAGCACTCGAAGTAGTAGCAACTGCAACATCAATTGTGAAAGACAATTCATCAGGAGCAACAGCAGTAACTGTTCTATTTGTTCCTGCTGCAACTGGAGTTCCAGTGTTATCAACTAGGTCAATCTTCATGTCAGGCTCAATCTGACCCTTAGTCGGAGCCGTAACAGTTGTCGAAGCTGCACCACCAGTTGTAACTACTGTAATAACACCAGTACCATTTGTCTCAGCGAAACCTTCACGGTCTCCCCAAACAATACGGTTCTGGTCACGAGTTACGTCATTCTTTAAGCCGTCCATTTCTTCGTCAACAGCATTTGCGAATGCCTGGGTATTCGTCTTTGCAAGGTCCATAACCTGACCTGTAAAACGAGCACGCCCATAACCATAACGAAGAGTTTCCTGCGCTTCTGCATAACCCTGACGACCAGCCGGGGCTAACTGCGTATTTTCTGCACGATACGAAATACCGTGATTACGCTTTGTGCGAAGTGGGAAACGAACGTACTTTCCACCAGCGGATTCAAAGACTCCCTCAGAGCTTCTTAACACCCGCTTAATCGCTATTGCCGCGTCATCAAGCTGATTACGAATGTCACCTTCGTAAACTTCCTTCAACATGGCATTAACGGTAGTCATAGTTGCTGACATAGGTTAATCCTTCCGTGTTATTCCGAATTGGCTGCGTCTAATGCCTGTGAGAGCATTCTCTTGCGGTCAGTTGGGCTTAACTTAGATAGATCAACCTGGCTTGCCGGAATTGAACCACCATTTCTAACAAGATTTGGTGGTGGCTTTCTCGGAGAGCTGCCGTACTTATCTATAGTCTGTTGCCACGCTTTAATTGCATCTTCTGGCTCTAATCCAGATGCCATTTCCATGAGCACATACCGCTCATCGAAATCGCCGTGCCTAGTATGCATGTTCGCCATCAATCCGTCAAGTTGCGCAAATTGTTCTTTCTCAGTAAGAGCTTGCTTTGTGTTCTGATAATCTGTATCTATTGCACCAAGCCGCTCTTCCATAGAGCGAAACTTAGTAACGAACTCTTCGGGTAAACCCTCAAATTCAGGTAAAACGGAACGATTTTGGCCTACAGGGTCTGGATCAGACATTTCTTCTCCTAAAGCGTCTTTGATGATGTTGATGAAAGCAATTGGATCTTCGTTCAAAAGGCTTGCAACTTGCATGGCGTGAACTACTTGCTCATAGTCCCCAAGCTCTTTGTAAGGCTTGTACTCGTCATGAATACTTTGGAACCGCTTGGTGACATTTCCATCCCAAGTCTTGATGTACTTCTGAACAACCGGACGATCCATTTCCGGGATTTCATTTAGCACGCCTTTGGCGAAGTCAGATAATTCAACTTCTTTCTTCGGGAGGTCCATTTGTGGCACAGTAATACCAGCGAAAGCACTTCCCTCAGGAACTACTACCTCACTTACTTCATTTTCCCCTTCATTCTCCACTTGGTGGTGCTCCTTGTTCTGGCTGTGGCTGCATAGCCATCATTTGTGATTGATGAGCACCACGATGTTCTGCATAATGCATTAAAAACACCTGCTGCTTTTGTTCATCCAATAATTCATACTGCTCTGATTTCATGAAAATACCATGCTCTTGAATATGAATAGGATGATCGTCAAATTCATTAACAGGCATACCACCCATAGGGTACTCCAAAGGCCCACCAGTTTGCGGATCAACATAAGGTTGTCCTGTTCCTTCAATTGGTTGGCCTGTTGCAGGATCCATTTCTGCTGTAGCAGGATCTATTTCCCCTGGCATCTGCATTGGATATTCTGTTAAGGCCATTTTAATGTTTTCACGCTGAGCCTGTCGACTGTCCACTTGTAATTCCTCATACAAACGTGAAGTTTCATTGAGTTCAAGGTACTTCAAGCCCTTTTCTGGAGGAATTAGACCATCTTTCATCAGTCCTGTAATGAACGCTTGCTTTCCAGCCCTCGACTTTGGTGCCATTGATCCAGCTTCAATTCGCAGATCAGTGTTGTTCTTTACGTCACTGATGTTGAAAAGAGCTACATCTGTAGCAGAGTTCTTAGAAACTACCTTAATCATGTAATCATCCGACCAAAACTGTTGGATTAGCTGTAATGTCTGTTTTCCAACCGTTTCGGTGGCATCCTCAATGCTTGCCACTGTGTGGTATAGCGACGAATCGTTTTCCTCTTGCAAGTAAGCAATTGCGCTTGCTGCTTCGATACCAGGAGGAGGCTTTCCTTTTGCAATCGCGCTCTGCATAACTGTTTCATCAATATCTGCCAGCGTTCTATCCTGGTCATTTATCACCCAAGCATCTAAACCCTTGTATTCCATAGGTGTAGGACGATTAAAACCTGGGTTAATAGGAATTAACAGGCCAGCCTCTGATGTAATCTTTGTAGGATCAAGAGAACCTTTGTCATAAACAACTTGTGGCTTACTAGTTCTGTTCTTACTTTCAACGATCTGTGATCTGCTCTTGTTGTACTCCTTCTGTAGTGGGATAATATCAACTAAAACACTATCTCCATAAAATCTACCAGATGGTATGTGATCTATCTTCTGAAAAGGAAACTGGCCATGTTCGTAAGGATAATCACTTTGGAACACTGGCTGCTCATCTGAGGCTCCTAGAACGAAATTCGTAATAGGGCCTTCACCTTCTTCGAATTTCTCCGCTTCTGTACCGTCATAACGATACACAATCTTGCCATTGGCCAGAACCAGAAGTGCACCTTTTTCGTACTTCCTACAGGGCTTAACCCAGATTTCCTTCATGTAGACTAAATTGTTGTCCTGAGTTGTGTTCTTCATTCCTAGAGAAGAAAAGAACTTCTGTTCTAACGCATTAGCATTGACAGTAACGTTCGGCTTGACTTCAATTCCATAGGTCTGAAAGATAACCTCAGGATCTACAGCCTTAGCAAGGATTAAGAAGGGCTGATCTTCCAGTTCTTCTTCCTGCATATATGGTGCGTATATATGAAAAGCAGGAACAGCAGCATATTCTATCGGGGTGTCCGCTTCCGAGCACGTGGTTTTGATGAAGCCGGAGCCACATAAGAGAGACCAGAATGTAGCTCTGCGACGTGTTTTGTTATATTTTCCAACTCTGAGAGAATAATCTGCAATAGACTCACCAACTCTTGCTGCTGCAACGTCTGTTGGTTCTGTTGTGTTCGGGACGACATAGAAATGCGGCTCCTCTCTTGTTAACTTAGTAAGTTCCCGTCGAATGATGGGCTTACATTTGTTACTAATGAGACGAACACGGTTTCGGGGGACAGCCGGTTCAATAAGTCTGTTAATTGCTCCCGCCTTCTGCCAAATTGCCCATTGACGCCCAAAGTAGAACGCCATGTTTAAGTACCATTGCTCTTCAAAAGTCTTACGAATGGCTACGCACTCATCAAACTTCTGTTCCCAATATTGTACTTCCTTAGGGAGCTTAGGATCAACTGTCATCAATCAGTTCCTTATCGAACTCGTCCAAATCCTTTACTTGCCCATCATCATATAGCACAATATTATCAGGATTATCAAAATCAACGTTGTCCATATCCTCGTATGAAGGGTAATCTGCCCCATCATTAGGAGAAATCAAGACTTGGGGTGGTGAAACTAAGTTGCACACCGTCTCTGTTAGAAGTTGATTCTGATACCTGAAGTAGTTCAACTGTTCCATCAGAAACACTATCAGTTCGTCCATGATTCTCCAAAATCTTCTCAGTGTTAAGGCCTAATTCTTGCAAGGCTTCTATTAAGAGCTTATGCTCTACAACTGTTTTTAACGCCTCAGCCCTTAATAAGCTAACTTCGGTCAAAAGCTCGTCTACAGCCTTCTTAGAGAAATAGTGGTTTTGACTCTGATCGCATATGTCGTTTAAACAACTGTCACAGATATAAACCACTCCGTCGAAATCAGTGTCTATGCCTATGTCGAAGAACAGTTCTCTGTGTTCACTTGGACCAGCTTTGCAACGCATACAGACATGAGGAAAGAGCGGCAAATTGTCGTGAATCATTTGTGTCGGTCGCATTAATAGTCATCCCCTAAATGTGGATCGTAGAGAACATATTCTTCCGAAGGAAGAGGGCGCATATCTTCGTCGTAGTCACTTGCAACACTTGGCGCGCCAATGATATTTCCCATACGCAAAGGCTTTTCACCGGGAAGTTCTGGCCGCGAAACAATTCCGTACCGCAAAGCGTCTACAGCGTGGTCGTCTTTCTTCATGGGAGTTTCATACAGATTGTTCTTGACAGCTACTTTAGCGTTAGACCATGATGCCCAGCGATATCGTTCAAGCTCCCATATAAGTTTCTCGCAATTCTTTGTAATGAAGAGCTGCTTGTTCTTAAGACGACTGGCGACCCGATTAATTCCGCCAATAACGTCGTTGTTCGCAAGACCCAGGTTGACTCCGAATTCGGCGTATTCGGCGTGGATGCTTGTTCCATTGATAGCATTTTTAGCAACAATGCTAGGATCAGCGATGATATACTCAGGTACAATCCGAAGTTCTTTGAGGCGCGCTTTAATATTGGTTGCGTTCTCATGTACAAGCAGTTTATTTCGGTAATACTCGTCATAGATAATAACTCTTCCTTCTCGGTCGTAACAACCCAGTAGGAAAGCTGTAGGGTTAGTATATCCGTGGTCAAGCATCCCAAAATGGGCCCACGCTCCACTTTGCAACAAGGGCCACTTATCGGTGTCAATAAAGGGGTCGAGAAATACGCCGGGAGATAATGCGTGTCCATAAATTGTACCCGTCTTACTGTAATATTTACCTGCTTTACGAGCCTTCTTCTCTTCGTCAGACATACCTTCTACAAGTATGTCTAGAATTGCATCATTTACGAACACGTTATCAGAAGTCTCAGCCTCAAAGACTTCGATGTTCTTGTTAGAACCTGATCTACCTGCGTGGTACAATCTGTCGTAAGTCCAACTCATATCCAAGATAGGTGTCATAGTCATCCACCAATGACCACCTACATCTACTAGACGCAGCATGTTCTCGTTGAAAATGTCCTCCGGTGGTTCTTCGTCAAACCATACGAAATGTCGGGAAGTGCCTGAGAACTTATCTACATCCTGGTCGTAACTCATAAATTCCATTGTAGAGTCATTTGACAGGGTTAGTGTGCGTGTAGACTTCTCGAAACTATCTTCCCAGCTTCCATTAATCAGCATGGAAGGTGGCATCCATCTGGCGATTTCTGGAAGTAGGGTCTTCTTGACGCCGTTATCAAAGTCAACAGCAATCCCGCGACCCCGAATTGGTGGTTTAAATTTCTGCCAGTACAAATGGCGACCAGTTAGCCACATGACTGATTCAGTACCACCCGAAACTGTTTTACCAGCACGGTTACCACCTAGAAAGAGACGCCCGATCTTCTGAGACTGATGGAAAGGAGTCTGGTGAATTTGTGGTTTATAACCAGCGATGGAGGGATTAACAGCTGTTCGCCGTAAGGCGGTAGCTAGAGTCTGCTGAATCTCAAAGAAGGTAGGTTCTTTAACAGGACGAGGCATATTTACCGCTTGTGCTTACCCTTATCTACATACTTCTGAATTATAGTTTGGTCTTTTATTTTCTTAAGGTCTTGTCCAGGTACAGGAGTATGGTATGTTTTGGAATCCTCACTCTTAGAATACGCTACAGGCTTGGCTGTATGACTATCTCTCCAAACCCCATCTTGGTAGTAAACACCTGTAGCTGGAGGTTTAAATAGCTTACGTCCATGCCCACCTTGAGGAACAAGTCCTTCCTTAGGCTGAATCTTTTTAAGTTTAGCCTTAGCAGCAGCTTGGTAATCGAACATTTAACCCTCTGGAGTTAAGAAGAGAAGCCCAGCAGCTATTAGAACTAAGGTCACAGCAAGTAGGACCATACCAATTGCAGGACGAAGTAGAATTGCTGCAACGATACCTACAATGATTGCAGCGAGGAAACAGACAAAGGCTAGATCAGGTTCAACAATTGCCGAGATTAAATTAATCATTTCCTTGCTCCTTTTGAGTTGCTTATCTTGGCGGCTGAAGTCTTTGAGTAACCGTAACGCTTCAAAGCTTCATAGACGTCTGGTCTTTTAATTGAAGCCTCGAAACGCTTCCTAGCCACTTTTTGTAAGGGAGAGTTACCGAATGGCATCTTTGCTTTCCTTTACATAGATTACTTGTCTAGGGAACCCTAAGAAGAACCCAGCTAATTTTCGTACTGTATAACTTCTCGGGATAATTTCCAAGCAATGGAACAGGAAATAATACATGCCACTAGCGAGCATATAAATAAAATAGTTGCCTGTCCGCGAATGTGCATCTATGTCCCAAAATAGGCTCACCATATTTAAGGTGGCGAACCCTCCTACAGGGGGTACAATTGAAGTTCTAACAAGTGCTATCCCTAGATGTTTAAGTTCATGTCCCCTTGTTTTTGAAGTCATCCCAAACAACATCATCTACTTGCAAAGCGGCACCGAATCTTTCCTCGAACTTTGGAATATCGTTACCAGCAAGTCCAGTCATCTTACCTGAACCATAGATGATAGCTGTCTCTCCATTACGCTTCGTAACTAAGAAAGGTGTCATGTTCTCCTCAATCGGTTCTGGTGTAGGTGGAATTGGAATAGGTCCGGGTTCGGGTGGATTATTACGGTAAGCACATTCTGATCGTATACCAGCCTGAGACCAAGTACCAGAAGAAGTAACAGAACTTGGACGCCACGGACCTTGAATAGAACTTACAGGAGCGGGATCTACCTTTCTGTCAGTGTAACCATCACCTGCGCCTAAAGCGTGGGTTACAATGTCGAACGGCTGGTTACCGAAGTGGGCGTTCATTGCGTTACTAACCTTGAAATAGGCATCTATCTGAACCTGCGGCCACGGTTCCCCTACACCGTTATTGCAGGCTTCAATATGCCATAAAGTTGAGTTGCCCTGATCTAAAGGACAAACCCCACGGCTGAAAGTGTTTGGCCCGCCTTTCCCTGCCGTGTTTGATGCACCAGCAGCTACCGGCCAAACAACTCCTTCACGATCAAGTAAAATGTTTCCGATGGGTGCGCTATCTGCGTTTAAAATGACGTACGCTAAATCGTTCTCAATAGTAGTCTGGCTCGCAGTATGGTGCCACATCACTCCAAGTGGTGGGTTTGCGAAGCCCCCTGATGATCTTGCTCTTGTTTCCCAGCCGTCTGTGATGTAATTTTCTCCAGTTTCAACTCCAGCAGCACGGATCACATCTAACATATCTGTGTAATAAATTCCCATCACACCCTCGATCCTGAGGCGCGCAGCCAATTTAGGAGCAATTCGATGGCCTTAACTCTCTTGTCTATTTCATGGTCTGACAGGCTGTTCCAGTTAATTTCAGGCTCGAGGTCTAATTCCACACGGTATTTATGTAACCTCAAAGCGACCTGAAAAGGATCGGCCGGAGAAGGGTCATATTGGTCATCTGGTTCAAAATCACCGAATTGATCTGTCATTTAAGCACTCAATTCTCTGGGGTTTAGGACTTGATCGAACTCTTCTGAAATCAGGATGATTTGCTCTGCTGGCAAATGCTTCGCCATTATTTCCATCAATTTACCTACAATTACACCTAAAAGGAAAGATGTGTTTTGTTCCGGCCTGTATTTACCTGTTACTTCGTTGAAGTACTTAATTGATTGAAGATCACCAGTCTCTACGTTCTTCGCCAAAGCTACGTCACTTGTTAGTTCTGTGTTCTTGACTAACTTAGCGATCCGCTGTTCGTAATACTTGCGGTTAATTGGGTCGTTCAGAAGAACTTCGTACTTCTGAGTGGTGAGGTTGAGAACTTTAAGTTTAGCTGCTTTAGAACGCTTATCGTTTACATCAACTAACAGGTTTACGGCAGCTGCGAAGAAAGGGTCTACCTTTGAATTACGAGGTTTGGGGGTCGGCCGGAGTTCTACAGGGGGTAGACTTCTTAAATCCAATATCTTGTTGATAGCTGGCAGTATTACTTCCAGTTGCGGTTTTTTAATGTCGAACCGGCTGATTACTTGGGTTTCTGGCGGGTATTCGTTTTCTAACCAGTAGGTCGTTTCGTAAAAAGTGGCTACATCATAGACGATGTTAGTCGAAGAAGTAGTATCGAAGGAGAGAAGTGCTGCGGCATTTGCAGGAGAGGGAGAATTCGTTTGGGTTTGATCTTTGAGTAGAGGGTTGTCCATTCTTATGTATTGTGGCATAGAAATGTAAGTTTGTCAAGTACGCTCAAAGTTTTTAGATAAATTTGTCAAGAAAAAGGGAACCTAAAAAGATGGTTGGTCGCATTATACGGGGGGATCAACCACTTGGGTTCTCGGAGAACCATGGTCGCCGGAAAGTCTATGTCATTTGTTTACCTAAGCTAAGTGAGAGCTTAGGTTGTTGCGTAACC
>Ga0137317_1000071_pt1 | contig 8627 bp, 19 predicted proteins | sample EasRivERMZT266_2_FD_106651 | JGI IMG/M metagenome (GOLD analysis project Ga0137317, IMG submission 106651) | Soil microbial communities from meander-bound floodplain in the East River, Colorado, USA - East River MetaG ERMZT266_2 | ecosystem: Environmental > Terrestrial > Soil > Floodplain ...
CCAGCATGTCCCGCGCGGCCCGCCGGGCGATACCGTCATTCAGGTAGGGGTCCTCGTTTACGGGGCCCTCGTCTCCGTCGATCCACCAGTATTCCCAGTCCGTCACGATTGCGTAATTGCCTTTGCTCATCTCTTCCGATCCTCCCGATTATTCACGTCCAGCAAAGTTTAACGATTGCCGCCAGGCTGGACACCCGGGCGGGACCGGAACGCATAAACCCTGTGGTTGATGCGTTCGTTGGAAAATAACGACTTACGTCAAATAACGCATCAGTCACAGACTGGATATGTTGATGCGTTTTCCGCGTCCACCAAGCGACCTCTTTCGTGGACGTGGGCGCGGTTTCGTTGGAAAATAAGGACTTACGTCGAGTCTTGCCTAAACTGCTGGACGTGTCAGGTCGTATGCAATCGTCACAACTTGACACGTCCCAAAAACCCCGGAGAGGGGCTGGGTGGCCCAAGGGTGGCCGCCCAGCTGGTCAAACCTTCCTTCCTCGAAGGCCCCCAGGAGGCCCTCTGAGGCACTCCCGGGGTGGGGGGTGGATAGATCGTACGTCCGGACGGTTGCGCGGCTCACAGGGGGCCCTGCGGGGGCCGTGCGGGACGATTCAGGGTTTCGGCCAGGTTGCGGTACTCGTCCGCCGACAGGTAGGCCACGTAGCCCACCGGCCGGTCGGCCAGGATCGCCCCGTCCTCCCGCATCGGTGTGAACCGGGCGATCAAGAAAATCAGGTGTATCCGCAGTTCTTCCTCGGTCATCTCAGTACCCTCGTCCGATGTTGACGCCTTCGGTCGCGTAGTGTGCCCAGAATCGCATCTTGCCGTGGCGGAAGGATCGGCCACCGCCGACCGGAACGCCGCTGTTTTCTTCGTCTTCCGCAATCGACTTCAAATGGCGCATCTCGGCCAGGTTCCACCGATGGTCCTCGGAGGCCTTGCGGAATGCGTCGCGATAACCGGTCGCAGTCGGATAGCTCAACATGGTCGTACTTCCTCCATCATTGCGTGTCAGCATGCACTTCCTGCCGCCCCTCAAAAAACACCGAATGACATTGTTGTTGTTAGACTTACGTCGATTCGGCGGCGCCCGCGCCAGTCGAGGGGCTTTTTCGCGTGCGCGGGCGCCCGAATTGTTCCGGCCTGCCCCTCCGACTTTGCGGGTTGCGTGGGTCGTGGCAAGTCAAGCAGGGTTTAACGTTTCTCGCCCTAAACCGTTTGGTGCCTAAGGCGCCCGGCGCCCACGTCCGTGAAAGGTACAGTGGCGCGGCGCCGATCGGCGCCGGGCGCCGTCCCGAAAACCCCGGAAGGGGTTAAACGTGGCTCGTCGGGTCCTGCATTTCCCGCCAGGCCGCTTGCGCGGCCGCCTTGAAGGTCGGATAGGCCTCCGACCAGAGCTCGAAGGAGCCGTCGAAGTCGTGGGGCTGGTAGACCCACATCCCCGTGGCGGCGGTCCCTTCGTTCTTGAAGACCTTGTAGCGGGCGTGGACGGCCTGCAACTGGTCGGGCGTCAGGAACGGCTTGCGAGGCATTTCGGCTCTCCAAAAACCCCGGAAGGGGGTGCACCTAAGAAAACTGGAATGATACGCTTGTCAACCAACGCGCCCGCGCCAACGTCCACCGGGGCCATAGGGTTTCGGCGCCAATTGGCGCGGATTCGTTGGAAATTACCGACTTACGTCGAGTGCGGCCTCGCGGCCTGGCTGGTCTAGTTAGAACGCTTCGGCCGGTTCCCGGTCGGTTTCCGCCTCGCGGGCGTCCTCCCATTCGTTCCGGAGAGCTTCGCTCGTCGCCCCCAAAAACCCCGGAAGGGGGCGTGGTTAGATCCGGATGCCTTGTAGGTTCAGTCCGAGCGATTCCACCAGGCCGACGAGTCGTTTGTGCGTGATCCGGCCGTTGGCGTCGGCGGCGCAATCCCAGACGGTTTTGCCGTTCCAGACTCCGAGCATGATCTTTGGATTCTCGGTGTCGTGGAGCACTATCCAAGGGGAGCACCATCTCCGGAAGCCTCCGCCCGGGTGTTTCACCAGGACCTTGCGGCCGTCGTTGTACAAAATCTTGAGCCGGTCAGGCTCGCTGGTCGTGCCCCTGCAAATCTTCCGCAATACTTCTTCATCCGTCATCGTCCTGCCCTCCAAAAACCCCGGAAGGGGTATGGTCAATCGTGCGTCCCGTTGTGCTTCGGCCCGATCGGGCCCGCCTTCAATCTCGCCAGTTCTACCCATGCCTTGCCGATCCGGTCGGCGATCAGGTCCCGGTTCTCGCGGGCGACGTGCGCGTCGTCCATGACGCGCGGGTCCACCTTGGCATCACGCCGGCCCGTGAAGGCGTCGACCATCACGTAACGTCGTCGCGCCATGGCTCCTCCTCGGCCTCGAGCCTGGCCTGCCCTTCCGGCCTGGCCTCTTCGGCGAGCTCGCCCTCGGCCTGCTCTCCCCGCGCGGGTTTGCCGTCGACTTCGGACAGGTCGAGCCGGTAGGGCAGGTCGAGCGAGCCCACCGGGACGACTTGGTTCACTTCGAGATACAGCCGGCAGCGTAGTTCCGCCTCCCGGCGGGTCCGGGCCGACTGGCGCAGGCTCCCCCAGAACCCCCGGGGGTCGTGGACGTTGAATTCGTAGCAATGCATGCTCATCGCGATTCCCTCCCGAAAACCCCGGCGGGGGCGTGGTCGAGCATCACCTGGGCCTTGTAGTCGTAATCGTCGGCCGACGTGGCGTCCAAAAACCGCGCCCGGTCGGCGAGCTCCCCGACCTTGGCCCCGACCCACGCCAATACCGGATCGTTGACGTCCGTCATCGCGTTCGCCAAATCGCAGAGTTGTTGCACGAAGTCCCGGTCGGCCCGGGCGCGCTCGGTGGCCTGGTCGTTCATCTCTCGCATCTCCTCGGTGCCGACTCCGCGCGGCACGTGCGTTCCCCCGAAAACCCCGGGGAGGGTGTTAGTCGTCCTCGGAGCCGTCCACGCCGATCAGGCGATAGGTTTCGGTCCAGTTCGCCGAACAGTCGGGGCACTCGACGTCATAGAGCAGGATGCCCGATTCGCCGTAGGCGAACCGGCGTCCGGTGTCCTTCGAGCCGCAGTGCGGGCACCTGAGCCCGTTGCATCGGACGTATTCCGCCTTTGCCGGGGCGGGAATCGGCCTGCGCGTCACGGTCCTGTCCTCCCGAAAAAATCGCCGGGGGGTGTCAACGTCTTTCGGTGCCGGGGACGAAGTACCCGCCACGCTCGTCCTCCCCGAACAAGGCGCCCGGCCCGTCCCCTTCCTCGTCGGCCGAAGGGTAGAGCTTGTGGCCGTTGTCCAGGACGATCACCAGGCATTCGCCGGCGACGTCCCAGTCCCATCCTTGCGTGTCGCATTCCGCCGGAGTGATCGGCCGAATCTCGAGGATCGTCCGCCCGATCACATGCTTTCTCGTATAGCTCACGGTCCCGTCCTCCGAAAACCCCGGAAGGGGTGGGTTACTCGTCGTCCCCGGAATCGTCCTCGTCCATCCCGATATCAAGCAGCCCCATCATCATGGCCTCCTCGGCCCCGTAGACGGTCCGCTGCCCGCAGTCGGGGCACTCGTACTTTCGCGCGTCGGGCTCGCACTCGCCGCGCGTGAAGGCCTGGCACGCCGTGCAGTAGCCTTCGTACTCCTCGCATGCCTGCTCGAAACTGCCGATGCTGATTCGCGTAGCCATGGTCGATTCTCCTGTCCGGTAAGGTGGTCCCGAAAACCCCGGCGGGGGTGTCAATCCGCCTGGAAGTCGAAGTAGAGCCGCGGCGAGTGCTGGAATGTGAGCGTGCCGCGCTTGCCCGATTCCTTGTGGCGCACCATCACGAAGGGCGCCATGAACCCCAGGACGTCGAAATGCTCCTGTAGGCTTTGCGTGTCGAAAACCTGCCCGAACCTACGCTGCAGCGCCTCGCGCGATGTAGGATCGGCGTTGATGGTGACGAGCAGTTCTCGTCGTGCAGATTCGGTCGGATCGGTCACGAGAGCTCTCCTGTCAGCGGTCCCAAAAACCCCGGAAGGGGGTTTAACCCTTGCGTGGCACCAGGGAATTGCAATGCACCAGGCCGGCGAACGTACCGCCCTTCACGATGTAAGCATGCCCCATTGCGTTGGCTTTGGGACATCCCCTCAGGTTGACCACCTTGACGATATCCCCGTCGACTAACCATCCTTCGCGCATCCCGACGGGAGGGTCGATTGCGTCCAACGGGACGGGCCGGAATATGTAGCTTGTTCCCGCGCGAACCTTGCGAGTCATGGCTCAACCCTTCGTGTTTGGTGTCAAAAAACCCCGGACGGGGGTTTATCCCGTGGTGCGTCTGGCCGGTCTCGAGGCCGCGCCGTGGTCCCGTGGTGCGTCTGGCCGGCCTCGAGGCCGCGCCGTGGTGCCGTGGTGCGTCCGCTCGGCCTCGAGGCCGTGCCGTGGTGTCGTGGTGCGTCTGGCCGGCCTCGAGGCCGCGCCGTGGTCAATCGGTCGGGAATTGCCCTATGATGATGCGAGCCGCGTCGTCCAGTGAGTCGATATCGTGCCGGTACGCTTCCATCATCGGGATATCATTGCGGACCTTGCTATCCGCATAGCAGACGGATAGCCCCTCTTGCTCGGCTTTCAGGATGCGCGTCAAGCGCTCCCGGTCGGGCGCGTCGAATGAGAGCAGGAATGAACCGTCGACGCAGAAGTCCACGAAAGCTTCGCACGCCAAATCCCCATCGGTGACCGTGCGTCCGGTGCGGCTCAAGAGCGGATGCGAGCGATACACGATCAGGAGCGATCCGTCCTCGGTCAGGATGACGTCGCCGTGATCTTCAATCCGGTTCATCGCGCAGTGCTCCAAGGCGGAAAAAATCGGGCCCGATTTTTTCGGTTCGCCGAAAAAATCGCCAGTCCTCCCGAAAATCCCGAGAGGGGGAAACCTCCGCGCGGCGGTCAAACCGCGCGGAGATGATGGCTCAGTTGGTCGACGCGGAATCCAGCATGCGCTTGACGTTGGCGAGGACCGGTTTCGATGCATGCCCGATGATGACGACGTTGGCTTGGCCTGGACGTTGGCAACCCTTGCACGCGTGGCACGTATTGCACGAACGTGCATGATTGCCTTCGTCGCTAGCGGGACAAATGACCTCGTTCGCCATCAGCGGATCGGAGAAGCGACGGACGCGGAATGTGCGCCAACCCATGGCCTGCGCGGCAAGCGTGGTGGATTCGCTCTGCGTGCTTGCCATTAAAAAACCACGGAAGGGTAGGGCAATCGGCAGCGCGTATTGGTGCGTGTAGCCCAAGCGCTTGCCGTTCCCGTGGGCCTTGCCCCAAGCCAGGAATTGCTCCCAAACTTCGACGGGCGCGGCGACCGGGTCGCCATACGAGCCCAAGCGGAGTGTCCTACCCTTGATGTGTTTGGCCATGGTGGCATCGGTCGCGACCGGATAGATTCCGCGCTTGAAGGCCTCATACACTTGGCGTGGGGCTTGGCCGATGTTCACGTAACAACTGCGCCCTTTGGCTTTGCCGTGCGCCAACCGTCCGCGCCGGTTGCGGTCCGCGCGGGCCTTGGCCAGTTGGGCCTTGCGATAGGCCATGGCGATACCACGCAGGGGACAGGTCCCGCATATGGACGCGTCCTGTCCCGTCTCCACGGCGACCATCGGATCGATGTCGGCGCGGAGTATCCACGTCTGGACGACATCGCCCGTCTTCCGGTTTTTCGTCTTGAATGTGGCGATCACCACGATTGGTTTCCCGTCCAACATGCTCGGACCTTGGTACAGGATGGCGCCGGCGACGGTCGGGACGGAGCTCCGCTTGACGGTCCGGACCGTCTTGACCGTCTTGACCGTCTTCGTGCGCGTGATCGTCGTGGACATGGTGGCTAGCCTTTCGAGTATGCATCCACTTCGCGTGATGCGTGCGTCCGTCCCGAAAACCCCGGACGGGGGGGGGTCGTGTGTCGGTCCCGAAAACCCCGGACGGGGTGTCAACGCGGTACGAGCCAATGCACATAACCGGATCGGCTCGAGACCGCATAGTCGACCAAGTGCCACAGTTCGCGGTAGCTTGGGTGTCGCTGCGCCGACCGGTCGAGCATCACGGACACCGCCCCACGCTCCGTCGTCGGTCTCTCTTGCCGACACCCTCATGGTAGACCCCGTCGCCACGGAGTCAAGCCCCCTTCTCCCCAAGTGGGCCGAAATGGGCGGACCTGATCGGCGCAACCGCCTGGCCCGGACCACGTTGCGCCAATCACCCATCAGCAAACCCGCATGCGACACGGGCCGATGGGACAGCTGGTGTACGCGACAAGCCTTCAAGCGTACACTAAATGCACGTTGCCTACCGTACAGTAAGTGCACTGTGCTACTGGACCCTAAGTGCACTACCCCAGTTTACCGATTGTGCCGATTATGCGGGGCTCCCCGGGACCGTCGTCTATGACTCCCCATACCGTATATCCTTACTATACTTAATGTACCTATAATACCAATATTACCGGCATTACCTATATACCCGTAGGTTCTCCAGCGCGGGCGCGTGAGGCCTTGCGTGCGTGGGTGGGGGTCTACCCATTGCGCATGGGTATGTACATAAGATGTGAAGTCGACGTAGGGAGTGGGCAGTGTGGTAAGCTGGCGTCACTACGATGTACGTACAAACGGGTAGGTCATGGACGACCTGAGCCAAGACCATGCCTATCGGCCATCCTCCCCAAACCCCCCATCCTGCCAAAAAACCGAGGGAGTCGGCCACTGCCGCGCCTCGAGGTTGCGTCAACCGCCCTTATCGCAATCCCCACCCCCCGCCCCGCGGCTCGGCCGACGGGGGAGAGGGAGGGGGGAGGCACCCCCCGCGCAAAGTGCGGCAGGTTTCCCGGACTAACATCAATGGATGTTGATTCTTTCGAGGCCCGGAAGGCCCGTTACCGGGAGATTTCGGGGGAGTTGATGCGGCTCGTCGTCGAGGCCCCGCCGGACTGGCGGACGGACCGGGAATATTGCGAGCATCCCGATTTCCGGGGGAAAAGAAGGAATGCCCGACCTGTCATCAGTAATAATTGATGCGAATCCCCTCCCCGTCGAGGGCGCCACGGCGGCCTTCGTGTGCCATCCCGGCCAGGTGGGCCTCTGGGCCCCCGCGGAGGCCTACCGGCAGCTGCTGATGCTCTTCGACGACCTGCAATACGGGGGGCCCCGGTGAGGCACATCCACGCCCAGTCGATGCGGACCGACGGCGGCGCGACCCTCTCGGGCGCGTTCACGGAAACCGGCAGCACCGAGGTGACGCTGGATTCGACGGTCGCCGCGAGCCAGACGGACAGCCTGATCGCCTGCGCGTTCGACAAGGATACGCTCCAGTCGGTCTTCATCGTGGCCGACCGGGACTGCAGCCTCCAGACCAACTCCGCCGGCAGCCCTCCCACCACCATCGCCCTCAAGTCCGGCATCGCCCTCCAGTGGTCGGCGAGCGCCGCCTACCACGCGAATCCGTTCGCCGCGGCCGACGTGACGGCGTTCTACCTGACGACCGGCGCCGGCGGGTCCACCCGCCTGCAGGCGCGGATACTGAACACCTGATTTGCTGGACTTCCCGCAAATCCGGGCTAGGATTCGACATCCCCCCGACCCAATCCGAGGCCTCCCGGAATCCGACCGTGCGGATCGAATACCTCGACCCGAAGACGTCCGCCGCGATCCGGGCGGCCAGGAATACCCGATCGGACGAGCCGCGAGAACCCTACCCGCAGACGACGATGAGGGCCATCCCGATGTCCAGCCCTTCGTTCCCGCCCGACGCCGCCCTGACCCTGTCGAGGCCCGACCTGAAGCCGGGCGTCCGGGCCAAGGCGGCCTACGAATTATTGGGCTACGCCCTGGCCCGCGTCGCCGACCTGCCGGCCGAGGCCCCCGCCGACGAGCCGGCCGGCGAGAAGATCGACGCCCCGGGGCCGGGCCCGTCGGGGCCGGGGAGGCCGATCCGCCGGGCCGAGGCGGCCCCGACCGAGGCGGCCGAGTCGATCTTAGCGAGGCTGCACGACCACGCCAAATCCGCCGCGAAGAGGGGCGGGATCGGCTCCGACCCGGCGATCGAGCCGCGCGAGCTGGCGCGTTTCTGCCTCGACGTCCTCCGGGAGGAACTGGCGTGACCCTCGCCCCGCCCCTCCGGGCCCGCCTCGACGCCCGCCTGAAGTTCGTCGAGCAGGACCGCCAGCAGTTGCACCGCGAGCGCGACGCCGCCCGCGCCGAGGCCGCCGAGCAGGACCGCATGCTCGACCGCCGGAAGGACCTCATCCTCGAGCTGGAGCGCGAGGTCGCCCGCCTCCGCGACCGGCTGGCCCGCCACGATGCACGGCCGTAAGGCCCCCTACACCGCCTCGGGCATCCGCCGCGTGCCGTGCGTCCGCTGCGGCCGGCCCGCCCGGTTCCAGTGGCAGATTTGCTCGGACGACCGGCTCTACCGGCCCCTCTGCGAAAAATGCGACCTGGAATTGAACCGGATGGTCCTCCGGTGGGCCGGCTTCCCCGACTGGGCGGAGAAACTGAAGGATTACGCCGAAAAAATGGCCATTTGAGACCCCACCCATGCTCCACTTCCCCGATTCTTTCCCGGTCGACGCCCTGGCCGTCCTCGGCCCGA
>Ga0137317_1000072_pt1 | contig 8586 bp, 5 predicted proteins | sample EasRivERMZT266_2_FD_106651 | JGI IMG/M metagenome (GOLD analysis project Ga0137317, IMG submission 106651) | Soil microbial communities from meander-bound floodplain in the East River, Colorado, USA - East River MetaG ERMZT266_2 | ecosystem: Environmental > Terrestrial > Soil > Floodplain ...
AAGGCCGGTGTGATCTCTAAGGCTGCCTACATTAAAGAACGAACACACTTCCGTCTCGGCCTAACACACCACGAAGAGAACCCACTCGGTGGCATGTCCATCGTAGAGCGAAAACTAGCATGGGCTAAGAACCAGTGGGCACCCGATCAACTTAATGAGATGGGGAGAGGTCGAGGCATTCTATTCCGTGGTGCCACAGAGCGAGAGTATCGTCGTGGCTACATGAGCGACCTATATAACAAGGACAACAAGGCATACGAACTACCACGTATTCCACATCAGACGGGTCCAGCAGAAGCTCGTGTCAACGCTCCCTTCGAGCCTATGCAACAGATGCTCATTAACCTTATTCGTTCTCAACAATCGATTAGTGGTAACACAGCGACACGAGAATGGGCACACGTCGCACTAGCATCACCGAAGAATATAAACGGTAAGTACATTAAGGAGGTCAATCGCATACCGTCTCATCAGATCGGCGTAAAGGCTAATGAGATCGATAAAGAACTAGCTAAGGCGGCAAAGCATAACTCCAGAACTGGCTACTATGAGAACGGTGATTTCGTCATCGTTCAACACGGATCACCGCTCGTTAAGCAATCATTCGAGTTCGCACCCGCGGCAGTAGTACCGATACTCAATGAGGCTCGTAAGTTTAGTCAGGCATGGGTAACTGGCCCTATCGTGAAGCCGTTCTTCGCACTAACATCCCAACCGTGGGATGCTACAGCGATGGCGTTCTTCCGTAATCCTAGCATAGCAGGTGGCCCATTCAGTGCAGCCATGATGAAGGCTGGCATTGCAATGGGAATGAAGAAAGAAAATCCGATCATTCAGTTCCTCGCTAACTCAGTGGCAGGCGGCGACTTCCTAATCAACAACGCTGTCCGTCTCCCTGCTACATTCATCAAGCGTGTTGCAATCCATATGGCTGGTGAGGCATCCGTAGCAGCCGCTAAGAACATCGAACAGTCCTTGATCCGTAACAGTTCCACTATGGCGATCTGGGCCAACAACGCCGGTCTACGTCCGCTCGTCAGTCAGACTGCCAAGATACTCGCGGACTCACTACAAGCCTCTCATATGTACCAGATGGCTCATATGCGTATTGGGCAGACTAACATTCTTAGCGACGTGAAAGGATACGAACGCGAACTAACTAAGATGGGTAAGAACATGCTCCCACAGGAGCAGAGTTGGATTGCGAAGTACAAGAACCTCTTCGCTATGATACATGATACAGCTAAGGAGATGTCCTTCTCTACTAATAAGAAGCTCTATGAGTACGAACTTAAGAAGGCATACAAGAGTATACCGAAAGAGACACGCGAAGCTATCGCCAACGAAGTTCGTACCATCGGTGGCGACTACCAGCGTCATTCTGGTGTCCAATGGGTAAATCGTGCTCTCTCTACAACGATGTTCGGTAACGTCGCCTTACAAGGATCACGTTGGGTGGTCGGTAAGATGCATAAGAACCCGATAGCTACCAGCTATCGCCTTATGATGGGAGCTATACTACCCGCGATCTACGGATTGCACTCTATTACTACATCTAGTCCCGAAGCTGCTCATTGGCTATGGAATGTAGAGACAGATGAGCGACGATTGACTGGCTTCTACTTCTGGAACCCTGTTGTAGCAGTCAGACGTGCGATGGGACATACAGAGCCATTCGATAAGTCACAAATCTGGCGCATCAGTCAATCACCAGAACTATTCGCATTCACCATTCCAGTCCTAAACGGTCTCTTGGCACTCGGCTGGCTCAAGCATGTCGGCCTACCAACTGAAGAGGTTTCTAGGGGACGCATCGTACCACCTAATACATCTCGTGATATGCACGCTGTGATCGACGGTATATTCGGTCAATCACTACCGCCACTCAATCTCTTCGGAGGTCTATCAGGACACGAGGTTAAGCCTAGCCACCTACTCTACGGTGAGTCTCCACTACGTAAGATGCCAGAGAACAGAATGTCTGGTGCTAACTCCGACATGATGAGTCCGGGTAGCTCGATCTCTCGTACCTTCTACGATACGATCGGTGCCCTGTACGGTGTCACTGCACAACATGCTGTATCGGCTGTTAACGTAGGTCTCGAAACCATACAGCGTCCTAAGGGTGGCGTCGTTAAGGGTACTGGTGACGCTCTTGAGCACTTTATCACTCAAGAGAAGGCATCGATGACCCACTCTAACATGCTGTTCCCAGACGTAGCACGTAACTTCATCTTCACACCAGTCGCTAAGGAACTTGGCAAGCAGATGCAGACGCTTGCACAGATCAATAAGCAATACTCTAACCAAGACGCAATGAGACGACGCGGCAATACTGTAGATCGCCTACGTAACCAGCCCGGTGTATCAGTCGGGGAAGAGCTAGACGATCCAATGCTGGCCAACATCGTCGGCGAAATACACACTCGTCTATTCTCTGGTCAGATGAACGGTGTCACTAAAGAACGTATCGATGCTCGTGCATTACACGAAGCTGCACAAGTAGGGTCTGCGCCTGATAAGACTCCCAAAGAGAGACACATGCAGGCGCAGCAGACAGCCCTAAAGGTGAACAAGCTCGACAATATGCGTTACACTATTTATCAACAGGTGATGGGTGATCTTGAAAATCGATTTGGAAAGCAGTTTCTTCAGAAATACGGGGCGAAGTTTTCTCCTGAGGCTCTTCTTGCAGCCACGAAGCTGTCGGCTCGTCGTGCGACCCTTCAAGCTCCACAACGGGTGCCCCTGACCCTACCAGGGATGTGATCTTCTTCCATATATCCGGCTGCAATAACTTCGTTGTCGCTACATAGTACGTCGATGGTCTACCGCCACGAGTACCGGACGGACTGACTATCCATTTCCGTACTGCTCCATACTCAGTCATAGTATCAAGTAGTGCATTGTACTCAACTGCCTTCATTACGTATCGTGTCTTATGGAAGAGGACGTTGTTCTTAATGCCGTCCTTACCAGCCTGTAGCAAGATCTCACGCACCTTGTCGATACCATCGATCATTCGTGTATCAAAGACGCCATCTCTAAAGAGACGCTGACCAGAGTTCTTCGCTACTGATATCGCAATGATACCTAGTTCGATATCGTCCTGCGATATGACGCCTCTCCTATCAGCTAGTGCTACACAAGCAGCAGTGCGTAGTACATGACCGTCTTCTCGGCTCTCGAATGATCGTGAGTAGGCATCCTTACTATACTTCCTTGTCTTGTACCACGTCGCGAAATAGTTCATCGCCTCTGTACTCAAGGTCAGCCGTCTCTGGGAGCGCGCAAACTCCTTCACGGACATCAACCACTCCTTTAAGTTGCTTAACTGCGCTCCTGACTCGCTCGGCCAAGGCATAAGTTTCTTCCGTTGTCCCGAGGAAATAAATAGACAACGTGACGTGAAACCCCCTTCGATCACGGTTGGGTTCATCGCTTGCACTAGCCATTTCTCTGTACTCCCCGATAGTAGTGTGACGAATGGATTTGTTATAGGAAGCATACCATGACTAACACTGCCACCACCGACACGGCGTTCAGGACAGTCGTACAGATCAGTAAATAGAGCAGGTAGTCCCATAGAGTACCCTTCCCGCCCGAAGAATGTGACAAGCTCGCTAACGTTAACAACCACATGACACTTCCCTATCTGTTCACTCCGTTCGGCCATCTCGGCCCACAGCTTCTCAGGCGTAGTCTTGTTCTCTACGATCAGATCGCTCGGATCGAGTACATCTTCAACGACTCTCCGCGCAAAGGAGACAGCGGTACTCTTCCTCGTGATACCGCTCTCCGCACATATGATAATGTACCAGTTAAGGAACACGGGAGCACGCGGTCGATCAATGAAACACTCACGACCAACCGCGGCCCCTATAGTCCATAACGCAGTCCAGAAGTCATACAATGCGGGAGTCTCTTGATCTTTAAGATGCTCCATATAGTACGCAATGTAGCTATCCTTCGGGACCGGGAGTTTCATCTCTTATCTCCTAGTGGGTCCAGATGTATGTATATTAACATGCCGAATAGGTCGTGATGTATAGAATGAACTATATAGTAAGTTTCGCCATCTAGAGAAACGAACTCACCTGTATCTGGTAGTATGTCTAGTGGTCGATTATCAATTTGATGATGATTACCAGGCTCTCGTAGTATGAATATAGTGTCCATCATCTCTTATCTCCTGTACCCTTGATCGTTCCTTCGGTATACCTACGTCTTAGCTTCGCAATGTTCTCACTAGCCACTTCACTCAGCCGCCCGTCAAGTACCAGAACGAGCTGACTAAGATACCAAAGCACATCGCCACACTCGCCAAGTAGATCAGCACGTACAATGTCCCACTGTAAGGCCCCCTTGTTTTCATAGTCGCCTCTCAGGATCATCTTAACCTTGTTCGCGATCTCCCCCGCTTCGCCACTTAGACCGAGTGCAAGATATTCGAGTGCCTTCTCACTCGGATAGAGTGCCGTCTTCTGTGCATCGATAGCATAGATGTCGAAGTCGTTGTGCAGTTCAGTCTTATCGTTGATCGTTCCATCTTTATACATGTTAGTCCTCCGCGCACTATTGCGCACTAAACATTGATCTCACCCACTTACAACGCTTTGATCTTCTTTATTGTACTCCACCGATGGACACCTTTCTCATCGGGCTGTGACATACCGAGATCAGCCGGTATGATCATCGGCTCCCCTTGCACCATGATCGGTGTCTCGGCCCACTCCTTCATGATAGCAAGGCACGTCTTGGCCTTCGAGATGGGGGCTAGGCCAATCAGCGCGTCGTGTACGTTGAGGCATATCCTCGCGTCCTGGGGCCACCTGTCGTCGTCGTGGCACTGGTAGATGACCTGACTTACCTTATCACCAATCGTACTCTGAGGCTTGAACGCCACTATACTTTCCATCGCCTCATCAGTCAGCCGCTCCATGATCTTGAGTCTCCGTCCAAATGCGTTATATAAGACTCGTGTCTCTTTGACTTCTCTCGCCAGAGAGGCCCACCACTTACGCAGTTCGGGAGTAAGACGATGGTACAGGATGTAGGACTCATGAGCCTTGTGGATCGGGAGGCCGGTCGTCTCGGCCAAACGGTCGGGAGCCATGCGGTAATTCAAGCCATGTCTGCATCTCTTGGCAATGAACCTTATGGTTTTATTCCCCTCTGCATCTTCATCGTTGGTCGGAACATCGTCATACGGTACGTTGAACATGGAGGCTGCGAGCGATCTATGACAATCAAAGTTCCCGTCAATTCGGGCTTGCTCGAAGTCCCTCTTCCAATGGACGATGCCAGCCTCCCACGCCACGTAGCGGGCCTCTGCTTGGCTTAAGTCGAAGTACACGAAACAGTAGCCGTCATCAGCGATGAACATTTGCTTCGCTCGTGACGGCTGATTTTGTAAGTTCATTCCACTTCCGATGAGCGTCTTGGCCGAAGAGAGACGACCTGGGGCGGCTTGAGTTCCTGTTTGTCTCCACTCGCACCGCATTCTTTGATCTTCGTCGATTTCGCTTTCCGCATAGGTCGAGAGGAACTTGTGTTCTTTTGCCCAAATGTCGTGAGACCTAAGAACTGCTTTAGATTGTTCAGATGTACGAGGGTGGTCAAACATTCTCTTTCTATTTGCAGCATCAGTAGACGTTCCGCGTCCGACAAGACGTAATCGCTGGAAGTAGAGTTCTGTGTTGTCTTTGTACGAGCTAGGATTGGGTGCGAATGTATCATCTCCTGTAGCTTCCTTCGCTCGTGCGTGAAACCCTCGCAAGAGTGCCGCAACATCTTCACCAAGTTCCGTCGCAATCTTGTTTTTAAGGTCGGCATCGATCTTTACTCCACCTACGGTCATTCGCACTAAGTGGTGCTGAAGACGCATTATGTGTTCATAGAAGAATTTCTCTAAGTCTTGCTGGCGTAGCTCGACGGCAAGTCGCTCTTGTACCGCACGAGTAATGCAAACATCGGTGATGTTGTAATTCCAGAACAAGTCAATGTCACCCTTATCACGCCATTCGACTCTCTCATCCTTGTAATACGGATGCGTCGTGTATTGCGTACAAAGATATCCAAGGTCATGGGGCATAGCGGGATAAAGACAGTGGTGCGCCAGCATAGTATCGAACCAAGCCTTATGCACCCTGATTTTGTCCTTAATCCAGAGCCAATACATATCGAAGTTAGCATTCTGGGCGACGAACCTTTTCTCCGTGTCGGCGAACAGTCTTTGCAACCGCAGGCGAATGTTAACCTCTTCTTCGAGAGTGAAGTAAGGCTCACCTCGTATTCCCCTAAACGGAATACATACGCCGTCGTTTCTAGTCCAGGCCAATCCGATACACGCTGTCTCTCCACCGCCGCTTTCAATGTCGAAGCTGATCGGCTCATTGAGCTTGTGGATAACATCGATCTTCTCCATCGCTTGACGATAGTCCGTCAGTACCTCCCCGTTGATCTCATACTTCCTCCATTTCCCCGACATGACTATCGGGATACGACCACAGTCCATAGCAAAGGTTATCTCGGTCTTGGGTTCACGCAGAACCATCGCCGGATTGAAAGTGCAGATGGCTTTGTACGTCCGAGGCTGACTATCTGCGAGAGAGACAATTTCAAAGTCGAGGACCGATCCACGCCATTTAGATATTCCCTTCTTACCACACAGAGCTTCAAGCGCCATGTTCCCACACACAAGGACATATTTAAGGTTAGGTAAACATGCAAGCTCCCACTTGAGCATCGCCACCCAATGATCGAGTTCGTTCTTGTGTATCTTGACTTTCTCCGTGGACTCAGCACCACCAAACGCCAACTGTCTCTTGCAGACGTTTGTGACATATACGTCTCTCCGAGTAAGGTTATGCTTCTTCAATGTACTCCATAGTAATTGCCCACTCCCACCGACGAGCGGGACTTTCATATTCACTTCTCTCGTGCCAGGGGCCTCAGCGACGACGGCTAGTTCGGCCGTGAACAGTCCATCAGGAGGACAGTCAACGTGTAGTCCTAATGTACTAGCCCTCGCTAGGAACTCCTGCGTCAGTGTCGCCGTATTGTTTACCATTAACATGACTGTCTATCCATCCTACAATAGTCATTGTTGCGAGAACGTATAGCTGGCTGATAGAGCCATTGTTGAAGATCACCTTATGCCTCACATTCGGAGGCACTTCGCGTATCGTTTCTCTAATGTCACCGTCGTAATTGTATCCCGGTCTAACTAGATACAATAGACACACATGACCGTTGTGCTGCTTACACAACTCAAGGAACTCAGCAGTCCTACCACAGTCCGATATCACGAATAGTGGGAAAGTATCAGGGAAATAGCTAAAATGACGACTAAGATCAGCAGTGATGCGTTTACCCAGAAGATAACCGAGTACTTCGGGTCCGAATGTAGGTTCGAGAAAGTCTCGGAACATATTGATCTGAGCCTGTCGAACAGTGACTTGATTTGGTAAGACATTCGGCTGGTCTTTCTTATCTTCGAGATCATACTGAGACACACCGAAGCACTCCATAAGGAAATGCTTCATCGGATGGGACGCCTTGTTATGCATGACCATCACGTTACGCTGTGCTATCTCCGTATAAGGATGACCCTCCTGTTGTAAGTAGTTAGCAATACTATCTTTACCACTTCGTGGCGGTCCATTCAACACTACGATCATATAATCGCGCGGCGCAGCCGCTCCACTAGTTGTCATCACTTTAAGCTCCATAAACTGTATCCGACCGACGTTCGGTCACTAATGACCGTGACCTTATTACGTGCTCTAGTCACGGCCGTGTAGAAGTTCCGCCTCGACTGTATCCACTTATTCGATTTGTTCAGCACGTAAGCGATCTCCTTGAACTCACTACCCTGACACTTGTGCGTCGTTAGTACGTAGCCTAAGTCGATAGATTTAATGTAGTTAATCTGATAGACTACATTCGCCCTAGGGTTATATTCGTGTATCGAATGAGGAACAGCAACAGTACGATCACCAAAATCAATATGAGTAGCCTCACTGTCGATCTCCGTAATGATACCTGTTTCACCATTCAGCATCATACACGTATCGGGACACGGTATATAGCTCGAACCAACTGGAGAGCCGTCATCTTTAAACTCCCCAAATCGCTCAAAGAAATCTCGAAGATCATAGCAATTATCGGTGCAGACAACTTTGTCTCCGACACCAAGTGTAATTTTATTATTAACTTGCCACTTGTGCCGTACTGGATCGAAAGCTCCTTCGCTGTCTGGATTAACAATAAGTTGGATGCGTTGATTAAGTTCATACGTCCCAACCCATCCTTTGTTTCCAGGTACAATGATTTGACGATCAATTCTACCCCATCGAGTTGCGTCATTATACACCATCTCCTCTATGGATACAACAGGTTTGTCGGTCCACTGTAGGTCGAAGTCTTGTGTCTTAGTTGGCATCTGTCCCTTAACGATACGAGTACCATTAAGAAAGATACCACTACCTTCGTCTTGTCTATAGATGTTCTTTAGTACTACTGAGGGGAAGTTCTTCAACAGCTGCTTAAATGGGCTGTCTGTGTAGGTGGGAGTTTGTATCT
>Ga0137317_1000076_pt1 | contig 8464 bp, 23 predicted proteins | sample EasRivERMZT266_2_FD_106651 | JGI IMG/M metagenome (GOLD analysis project Ga0137317, IMG submission 106651) | Soil microbial communities from meander-bound floodplain in the East River, Colorado, USA - East River MetaG ERMZT266_2 | ecosystem: Environmental > Terrestrial > Soil > Floodplain ...
AGGGACCGTCTTCCAAACTTCTTCTACGGTTTCCATATCACCTCCTATTCCTTACCAATGTTAGAGATACCCTCAACCACGCAAGCTCGAAGCAGAATCAAGTAATTGATGTGATCCGTGATCTTCTCATCCCAAATATCTAACGGATAATACACACCATCATTAGAGGTTTCAATCATGTCATAGATAGAGACAGTGTGCTTCACCATCATTCCACCCAAGGCTTGAATCTGGGTTTTATCCTGAAGACTGGCTGCAACTTTGAAATTGTGCAATCTGTCCTGTGTTGCGTATTCCTCAGCCTTCTTTCCTAAGACTTCACCTATCCGCATTATCTGTGATTCTAGAACTTCTTGAAATTCTTGACTATTCATAGCATACTCCCATTTATCATCAAAAGACACAACAGAGACAACTCTATACATGTTCGAACACAAAAACCTCAAATATAGGTCCAACTACCTTTGGGTGTATTGCAGATGTTGTATAGAGTGAACATGTATAGACTATACAACATATGCATTCTGGGGTAGAGTTTACGTTGAGTATAGGGGGGAAGTTGTATAGAGTAAGGATTTTGGCACTTTACCCGCGCCAACACTGGGATCCCTACTCTATACAACATCACCGCCAAATCCTACACTTTTCTGTTCGGGGTGCTCTCAACCCATCAAAAGAGGGTCATTTTCCCCATAATTCTCCCTCCACCACGTCTTATCGTTGAACGTTTTCTTGTTCTCCAAGCTCTTCATGACCGCTTTATCCACCATGCTGTCAGAAACTAGTGCAAAATATGTGAGGAAGTTGTATAGAGTATTTAGCCTATCAATCCTCCCCTGAGCTTGGTGGAACTTACGGTAACTGTAGTTAAGGGAATAGAATGCCATAGCATCGGTCGAAGTGCAGTTCCAGCCTTCTGCACCAGCTGTATACTGAACCAAATATACCCACTTATCGCTGTCTGGGATCTCCTGCTTACGGCGTCCGTTCCATTCGCCCAAGTCCCATTCGGGCCAAATATCCGCAATCGTACGGAGAATTTCCAGCTCATAGTTGTAATTGTAGAACACTATCAGCTTGGGGTGTTCCTCCATGATCTCACGAATTGCCTCCAGTCTTGAAGGGTCGGTATTGACGATCCTTCTGGCGACGGAGAATAGTTCGCTAACGTCCTTAATAGGCTGTTCTTTGTACGGGTTCCACCTCTGTACAGTAGCAAGTTTAAGGAGCGCAGCGTCATGCTCAACTGGGACATACTCGAGGCAGCGAGTTGTGTGCTTTCTGAAAGGCATCTCAACAAGCAGCTCAGCTTTTTGTCGCTCGAGTCGTGGCTGTCCAAGAAATCTCTCGATTCTCGGGTATCGTGAGTAGGGTGAGTATACAACGTGCTCCCTCTTGAACTCGGTGGCGTTCTTGTAGAAGCCATTCGCTACGAAGACCGGAATATAGTCCATCCACGTGTCACCGGGCGTTGCACTGAGAAGTATCCAGTGATTTGCTTTGGCGATTTTGTAGAAGGATTTGACCCAGGCTCCACTACCCACAAGTCGTTGCTCGTCAAATATAAAGGTCGCGCCCTGAACCTTCTCATACTTTCCAATATTGTTCCAACTATCAACAGTAAGAAGGCCGTGAAGACTGACCTCTTTACCAATACCGAAGTGTGCTGCATCTTTCTCCCATTCCAGTGAATCTCGCTTCTTGGCGGTTGTGATGACATACAAGTCCCCACACGTGTCCTTCGTTGCGTAGTAGGCGATAGCCGTGATCGACTTGCCTGTGCCTACTCCACCCCAGAGGATTTTTCCGTTTCTCAGCTCACTTACTGCTTTTTTCTGGTGGGGCATCAGCTCCATATGTCACCTCCCTTTTTTATCTCTCAATGAATATCGGTATCAGTCAGTGTTCCATCCAGGAGGATATCGCTCTTCGATGACTTCGTAATTGTCATCGTTGTCCTCTAAGTCGCAGTCACCTCGATGGCGATGTTTCTCACAGAATCCACGAACAGCCAACCAATTGAGACCACTCTTATCCGTTCGAGCATCCCAATGCATACCATCAGATATACCACGTTGGGTGTACCTCTTGATCGGATGATAGAGAACCACCCAATACTCTGGGCATCTGGGCTGAGCACATCGTTCTTCTATTTTAGCTCGTAATTCTTTCCATTTATCAGTTGTCTCAGGCTCTTCAATCTCTTTACGAGGATGATTGAACCAATGAGCAGCGCTAGTTGCACAGTCTTTGACCGAGCCGCCATTCTTCGTCGTCATCAGCACACCATGACTGTAGAACTGAGCCTGGTATGTGAATCGCCACTCATCTCCGGATAGCTCTGATTCTTTCCATCGTTCAATTGACGTGAGTTCAACATGGTCAAATATCTCATCATCGTTGTGTGCTACCCACATATGCTTAATTTCACGTTCTGTGTCTGTCATCAATCTGCTGCTCTCTGTCTGAACGCGTCAACACTCTGGCAATCAGCTGTGTGGTCGATAGACCTGGAAACCTCACTGACAGGCCCCTTGTATTGGTTGAGTTGTGCTTCACTCACCATGTGTACACCGGTGCCGAAGTTGGCGTACGTCCGCTCTGGGCCTCCACATTGTGGGCAGTTCATGATCTCCATCCTGCCCTTTGCCTACGAATATCGGCGCTGCGTGCATCATCGGCAATTTGCTTGGTCTCTTTGACCAGCTGCCGTGCAGCAGACGTCGCGAGACGGACAATCAACGCGTGATACTCAGCATCGTTGTGGTATTTGTCCATGTCGAGTAGATTCTCCATACGCCACGTCTTCATGACGCGCTCGTATGCTTTTGATTGTTCTGTCATGTCACTCTCACCAGTAACCCTTTCCCGCAAGGACATTCTCCCTGCGTTATCGGCAAATATGGCAACTCCATCTTGTTCGTGATTGGATGCTGCTCTTTACGTACGACGATCACCTTGGTGCGTCCGCACAATACTGAGCATTTGTATTCGATTTTCATGGGACCAGGTTTTCTGACCTCAAAGCAGTGTGCACCAACGCGGCCAGATCATCAGCAGTGTACGGACACAGACGACTGTCTTCGTACTCAGACCCTGAGCCGGTGTGGAGCTCACCCAAATATGTCTTCACCTGTCCACCGTTACGAGCGACCAGCTGATCGGGCTTCCAATGACGCTTGCTCTGTCCAGCGACCTTCTCGAGAGGTGCCTTGCATCCTGGGCACACTCCTTTGTTGTACCAGTGCTTGGCTAGAATGATCTTTTCTTCGTCAGTCATGGGTTACTCCAGTTTCCTTTGTTTTTGATCCAACCATGTCCTTGCACAGGTCCTAAGTACTCTCCCTTTCCAGATACTCCTTCTGGGACATTGTCGTCAGGAGCACGAACCCACGGGTACAGGTATACACCAGTTCTTCCTGAACACCGAATATCATCACCACGAACATCGGGCCAACCAGGAGTATCTCCGTAGCCCAAATAGTAAGGCTGTCCTGGATAGTACATCGCTGTCCATTCGGCTTCTCTGTTGAATATGCCCACGTACCTGAGAACGGACTCGATCAGGTTGATGGCATCGTTGTAACCCTTGGCTCCGAATGTTGGAGCTATCGCTCGGACAATTCCCTTGTTTGTCTTACAGGCGACAACTGAGATTCCGATTGTTCGACTAGCTGAATATGTTGTCATCGTCTGCTTCTCCTTCCTTTGTTGTACTGTGCCCGACTGATCCCTGCGACATGTAACTCATGATCAGTTGGTTGATCACAAAACTCATCATGGTGATGGTGCGGCCATGAGGGACATTCCTCTGTCCCTGGTCCTCTGTGCATCCCGGCACAACCGAATTGCCAGTCGCCACGTATCAATCTCCTTATTCGAGGGTTATTCTTTCGATCCACCGACTGACACCTTGTCCATGAATATGATGTTGAATGGGATAGGGCCTTCAAGGGTCAAGACCAATGATGTGCCTTCGTCCTGAATCATCGCCTTCGTCACTGTCCATCCATTGCACTCGATACCTTCTACCTCATCGATGACCTGTGGTGAATATACCGCATCTTGACCTGGATGAAGAATCACTTCAGCAGTTCCGTACATTGCTCCTCCTGATTTTGGTTTGCTGTGAAGTGCACAGTTGTCTGGACACATGTCGCTCATACGTCTCCTACTCTATACATGTTCACAAAAGTTGGCCCTTTACTCAATCCTCCGGCTCTGGGACGTAATCGCCGAACAGGTCTTTGATTGCCTCTCTCGCCACGATGTCAAGCAACGGCTGATTGTGGTAGATTCTCGCAAGGAGTTCCAACGCGTTACCACTTACCTTGACCGTTCGCTTGAAGCTGCTGGTGTCTGAGCACTTCGGATCGTACTGAGGAATATGCGCCTCAATGATCGTCTTTACGTTGTTGATCGCTTGTTCCTCTGTCGACATGTAACCGTCTGCCTTGAGCATAACAGACACAACAACTTCAGCTCTATCTTCCATTACTCCTCGTTTCATTTGTTTGACAAAAACCGAACCCCGTGTAGGGGCTCAGCTCTGAACTTCATCCTGGTTCGAAATGATCCAGTACGTTCCATCTGAGTTCGGAAGTACGGTGTCACCACGGTTGATCGCGTCGAGGAGCTGTCCCTGTAGGGCCTCGGCTTGCTTGTTGGCAGCGTTTGCAGCTACCACAAGGGCACCGACGGCCGCTACGGTCAGGCTCACAACGGCGATCATCTCGCGGTGTTCGTACATCTTTTCCTTCAATTTGGAATACATGTAATTGTCCTTTTCTAGCGAATTGGGTTCATTATATGCCTTGTAAAACCTGCGATTGTTTGGCCCAAATATACCCCTGGGCAAAAAGAAAGGCCATGCTCGGCCTCTCCTTTCAGAAATTGTCGATCTGCTGCATGAACGTGATGTGTTCGTTCCAGAAGTTGATCGCTTCCTCAACTTGACCATCATCCAGAAGACTCATGATCGCAGTCAGTGCACCCATCTGCAGGGCGACGTCCTGATGGATGTTCTCCCATTGCTCGTTCAGATCCTTGATTGTTTGCTTGAGGATCCAGCCCCTGACCTTCATGCCGACGCAGAAGGCCAAACTCATGAGCATGTACTCTCGGTTCGTCAGGTTCATAATTGTCCCTTCGTTCGTCAAATATGGACAGAGAAAAAAATGAGAGGCTAGGGTTCATAGCCGAGCACCAACTATGATTTTGGACTTTATGCGTGTCCACCAGGTAGGTCGGGATGTAAATACCGACTCGTGTAATCTCTTACCTTCTCTCATTATAGCCTGTGTATTTCTTGCGATCGAAAAAGAAAGCCCTTGTCGGGGCTCCCTTTTCAACTCACTGGTCGGGGTTCGTCCAGGTCTCAATCGATCCGTTCCGGTGGTGGGTCGCGATGACGTGCTTGCCTTCGAACGTCGTGAACAGGTCACACGATTCGACGATGTTGCCGTTTGCTTTTCTTGTCTGCAAGACGGCCACAGCGGCGATCGCGATCGAACTGTACATGACGACGGGGGCGAACCAGTCTTCGTTCTCCTTCCAGAACTTCTTCAGTCGGTCCATTGGGGACTTCCTTTCGTAGTGGTCTCATTATAGACCATGTATTTACTGCGACGACTAAGCTGCCATGCAGAGTCGTTCGAAAGTATACCCACGAACATCATCCATTATTCCATTGAGATGCTTTGACACTTCACTTTCGGGTAAACCCATAGCAATAGCAGCAGCTCTTTGAGACGTAAATATTTCGCCTGTATCTAGAGACCTGACAACCCAAGACGGGGCACCTTGCCTATTGGCAGAAATATAAGAGACGTTGTTCATCACAACACTCTTCCCAGCCACGGAAATTCCACGGCTGGCAGTCACGGAAATTCCACGGCTGATGCGTTGTGAGATAACATCTCTCACTATAGCGCATGTAAATCCTGCGACTAATCCAATGCCACATGAAATATAGACATCCTTGTTCTTCTTGAAATGCTCCTTGACGGAGTCAATCATATACCTTTCCTTTGTTTAGTCTGCGAATGTGTTGTACTCAATGTTCCGACAAATCGTGACCACAGCAGCCATGTCCTTCAACGCGTTGACCAAATGATCGAAGTCCTCTTCATCGAGTGCTCTTTTGGATCCCAACATCCGGCCAACATCTTGCGTTGTCTTGGATGCTTGCCCCATCAAATCGCGTACGGCAGGTTTCATAATTCGTCATCCTCCCGATCCTCTAACACGGCAAGCGTGATGAATATCCCGAAGAAGATCCCTATGAACATACCAAGAAGGAAGATCATAGCTCCTTCAATCGTCGTAGTACTGTGATGACGACAGATATGCCTACGAACACCACGATGATGGCGAAGGCAATTCGGGCTTCTTTTGAGAAAATCAACCCCAGGATAATTCCGGCGATACAGAATGCGGCTGCTATGGACAAACCCGTTTTCAAAACTTCATCCCAGAAGGTCGTTCGGTTAACCATTGTCCCATAACCTCTTAATTTCAGAGTCAACATCAAGGTCTGGATCAAACGCATCGGAGCCATCTATCTGAGCCTGCAGACGATAACTGTCATAACCTTTTAACAGTTCTACTAGTTCGTCCCTAAACTCCCATGATCGCCAAGTTTTAGCAATTTCTCGCAACTTGGAGAACTCATCATCAGTATGACTTGGCTTTGAAATATCCGTCTTAGAAGTCTCTGGCACAACATGAGCCTTTTTACCACACTCACTACAAACTAGCATGGTTGGAATATCGTTGCCCTCAGTCATGATTTGATCGAAATTGTGACCGAAGTTAGAACACGTCCAATCTTTAACCCGTTGAATTTCCTCAGGGGTCGGAGTGCTATCTATCTTAGGCTGAATTTCTGGCACCACGTCGACCGGTCTCAAATATGCGACACACTCTACGTCACACATAGGCTCACCCTGTCCGATCTCCACAGAGTCAACACGGAAGAACTGAGGTTCATCACCGATAGCATTGACTTCGATGATCTGATCACCTTTTGGACTAAATATCATGTTGTGCATCAATCACCTCCAGAGAGACACACGGAGACGAACTGACCGTTGGTGTCATAGCCCTGCAAATATACCGCAGAGCCTTCAGTAACAAGCCTCGGGACCTGCTCGAGCTCCTTCTCCACCAGGTTACTGATGTTGTCGATCTTACTTCCGATCGTGTTGAGAGTCTCCTGCTTGTCAGCCTCGTCCAAAGCCTCTCGAGCCAGTCGAGTCATGTAGGTCAGACCAGAGAAGGTGAAGTCTGATCCAGAGTTCTCGATCCACTCGACGAGGGCGGTCAATGCTTCGTGCTCAGTCACTTTTTCTCCTTAATTGGGTCAGGAACTGCCCAAGCTCGAAGTTCCATACCTACATACACACCAAGAATGAACATTACAAACCCGATAGTTACTTCAGCTGGAACAAAAAGAGTAGCTACACCACAAGCAATAGCTACAATAGCTACGAAAATGCCGTATTGAGTTTTACTCATAATTTCTCCTTAATTGGTTGGTTAGAGATGGACGGGATGATCCCCTACGTATCCACAGTTCGAGTAGAACCTCTCGATGTCATACTCGGGGTTGAGCTTGTGCACCACGATAGCAACCATGATGATGCAGTCCCGCAACTCAGCAAGGAATGCACCGGTGTTGTCACTTGGATGGCGATTGATGTACTGGCCCTGCGCGGCAAAGCCTTCTTCGAGTTCCTTGATTGCTTCTTCGGTCATAATTGATTGCTCCTTAATTGGTTGGTTTACTAGAAGGTGGTAGGCGGACTAAACTGCTCGGTCTCTTGGTTATCCCTCGACCCCAGCTGGTTGACGATGGACCTACCGTAGAAAGGGGGCAGTTATTGCGTCTTGCCCAGGACGTAACCCCTTTCTTTATAGGTTGCCAGTAGTGAACACTTGCATGGGGCCGATCGCTCCCCACTGTCCATTACTGACAACGAACTCCACCCGACCGTCAAGGTCGAGATCAACAGCCTCAGCTGTATCCCCGCAACCTGCCGCGTTGGGCAGACGACGGATGACGAACTCACCAGGCTGATCGCGCTTACCCAACAGAATATAGTCGGGCTTGTTCACACCATCAGCACAACCCTGCACGATGAGTACGTCCTGACTCGTGCCGCCATCGAAACGTCCGATGGCAACTGAGCGTCCAGCACTCATGGGAACAGCCAAACGTCGGCCGAACCCTGTACCGGAGCCGAAAGCGATCTCAGCTCTGGTCTTGTTGACTGTCACCAGATCCATCGACACGTTGTTGTCGAGGCGACCCATGGCCGCACCCTGTGCAAATGGCATAGCGACGCGCAAAGCAGGTGCCACGTCCTGGAAACCAGATCCGGCTCGACGATAGAGGTGAAGACGATCGTGGCGCGTTGCGGGATGTCCCGGGGTTGCCGGTCCTCTCCCACCACACACCAGA
>Ga0137317_1000077_pt1 | contig 8331 bp, 5 predicted proteins | sample EasRivERMZT266_2_FD_106651 | JGI IMG/M metagenome (GOLD analysis project Ga0137317, IMG submission 106651) | Soil microbial communities from meander-bound floodplain in the East River, Colorado, USA - East River MetaG ERMZT266_2 | ecosystem: Environmental > Terrestrial > Soil > Floodplain ...
ACGCCCTCTTCCTGCTGTTGGGGGAGATAATAAACATAATATGGTTGTGCCGCCGGGGGTTGATTCCCGGGAGGCGGAGGCGGATATCCCCCAAAAGGGGCACCTGGTCCGCCTAGTCCACCACCAGGAGGTCCTGGCGGCGGTGGCATTGGTTGCCCACCAAGAGGTGGCGGGACTTGTCCACCCTGCACTCCACCAGGTAACATTGGCGGTGGCGGGGGTAGAATGGGCGGCGGCGGAGGAGGTAGCTCTACCGCCGGTGGACCCATATATGCCGCCGGACCTGGAGATCCAAGTCCGTGCACCGGATATTGACGCGGTGCATGCAGCGGAGTTGCAACGGAAGGAGTGTCATACATAAAAGGCAACAAGGGGGTCGCCTGAGGGCGGAAAGAAGAGAGGGGGGAAATTGGTAACGGAGGTAAAGGTTCTTGCGTACCTAGAGGGGTCTCAGGAAGAAGGGGTGTATAAGGGGTGTTCAGTCGCTGAGGCAGAGGAAAAGGCTGAGGTTGCACAATTTGTATTTCCTCCTTCAGCGTTTGTGGTACTGAACTCCTCATTACCCCACCTCCCAAAATATCCTTCAACGGTTCTGTTGGTTCGCGGGTGGTTCGTCGGGGTTGAGGTATCCAACCTGGCTGGAATCCCACCGGCAATGCTGTCAATTGTGACATGTCGGCGGGGACCGAGGTCGGACGAAAAGGTGTTTGGGGTTCCTGTTGGGAATAAACTCGGGCGGCCTGACGAGTCAGGGGCCCTTGTCGAGAAGGCCCTGCCTCTGCAGGTTGAGGGACTTCTCGACCTTTTCCCTTAGCTTTAGCCGGGAAAGCCATCAGCAGCGGGAAGAATTGATATTCTGTCAAGGTCAGTCTCTGGAACGGATAGAATAGGATAATTCGAACGTGGAATAGAAGCTAAGAACTTAGAATAGGTTACGTAGCTGAATTTATGATGAGAGGATGAGTTTCCGATCGAAAGAAAGGCGGAACTAGAAGTCGGAGATTGTCGGAATGGGTCGGAATAGGAAGAAAGGAGTCGGACGGAGTATGGAGACAAAGTACGAAGAAGTAACGAGGGCTATAGGGCTGAGTTGACTAAGGAGACCAACCAACGAAGTCTCTAGCACGAGGACTAGAGTTGACTGCTGGGGATGGCCTTGGGGACAAGTGAGAAGACAGTGGTTTGAGGGAAACCAAACAATATCAATTCTGGGGATACAATACGACAGAGCGTAGCTATAAGAATGGTGTGCCGATAAGGCAACTGGGCTGTACAAGGCTAAGACACTATAGGAGGTTTGCCCCAAATAAGGGCGGAGGTAAGACATGACGTAGAAGAGGAGAACAAGGGCGATGCCCAAGGTCATAGGACAAGGTGACAAAGCAAGGAATCGAAGGGGCTGGATCCAAAGTCCAGCAAAGGGAAAGAGACCATGTAATAAGAAAGTCGGAAGTCGGACGAAGAGCTAACCTCGAAGGAGTGACCTGTAGGATGTTCCGTGCCATCTAAGAGACCTCTGTGTGGTGTGCCAATACTCCAAGATCGGAGGGAAGGACGTGCATCGCGAGGAGGTGACGAGCAGAAAAGTCGGGCGGTGTCGGACGAGTCGGAGAAGCGAATACGCAGTCGGATAGAGGTTTTAATATCCGTGACGAGTCGGAAGGACGGGTAGAGAGGTAGTAGTGGTCATTTAGGACTCAACTGGAATGGGTCATGACAGTACTCCCCCCCTTAAGATCCGAGCTCCTGCGAGGGCTAAGTCCAATGTGTCACGTGCTAGCACGTGACCGCGCGTCTTTGTTGATGCACAAGTCGGCTTCAAACTCCGATCACTCTTGTCTCTCGACCACCGTCTTCACTGCCCAGCTATGTCTCTGCCCGCCTTCCCCATGCCCAACCCGTATTTGCCCTCCATCCAAGACCTCTTGGATCGATATTCCGCCGTCGCCCTCTTTCCCGCTGAACATGCGTCGGATGAAGAGAAGTCCGCGTGGAAGTCGCGGCCCGAATTTCGAGAGTTGATAACATGGGCTACGTCGGCAAAAAATTTTTTGGTGCGCCTGCTTATTTTTGGTTTAGTTTTATTTTCTTTTTAAAACAAGCATTAGGAGGGCAGTAGGACTTTTGCCGACGCGGCGGCCACCGCCAATCTTCCGTTCGAGGGTGCGGAAGAATGTAAGCGGCTGGGTGTAGCCTGGACACAGGCTGCTAGTGATATCAAGGCCGTTGAGGTGGGCGCGGACGCATGGGCGACGAAAATGGCGGAGGAGGCACGACAGAAAGAGGCGAAGGAACTAGAGGAGGCACGACAGAAGGAGGCGATGGAAGTCGAGGAGGCTGAGGCGCAAGAGCTGGCGAAGGAACACGAGGACGTAGAAACGCAAGATGTAGCGGACGGCGGTCCCGAAGACGAGCAACGAGCGAAGGAGCGTGAGGAGATCGGGTCGGATAGCGGCGAGAGTGAGGTCGACAGCAAGGCGGGGAGTTCTCCCGAGGAAGACCCGGAAGTTCAGTCGGATAAGAGACGAAAGAGGCGTAAGGTGGCGAGGGATGGTCAGGGCGGACCCCGGGTACGAGATCCCCCCTGCTGGCGCTGCAAGCGCGCCAACGAGCCCTGCAAGGGCCCCGTCGGAGGTTCCTGCGACCGGTGCTGGAGCCAGCACAAGTCGTGTAACGAGAACGCCGCGGCGGGGAAGGTCGGAAGGAAGGGCGCAACGCGAAGAGCTGCAGAAGTGAAGCCGTCGCCCGGTCCCAGTAAAGGGAAGGGTAAGGGCGTTACCTTGAAGGTAACGCCCTTGAAGTTGGAGATTGGGCCCCCAGTGGCGAAGACGACGACGACGATGACGACCAGGGCGTCCAAGCGCCCGCGTTATTATCCGGTGGAGCCGCCGACCGACTTGGAGTCGGACGAGATGGCGGCCGCGGTTATGGACGCCGCCGTGGAATTTGGGGAGATGGGCGCCAAGGTGAGGAGTATGGCGAAGTTGGTGGATGGGTTTGGGTTGGCGATGGAGCGGTTCGGAGGTGCCATGGAGCGGATGTCGGAGGCTTTAAACAAGCACGACTTGGAGTAAGAAGTCGGAGTCGGCAAAAGGAGAATTTTAAAATAAATAGTACGGTTTGTTTTTGTTTTATTGTGAATAATAAATGTTCTTTTGTTTTTGAAAGAGTGTGAAAGTATAAGTAGAAAATAAAGAGAAAAATCGGAAGTTAAGTGGGGCGGCGCCCCCCCAGCTCAAAGAGGTCGGAGGGGCGGAAATTGAATATCGAGGTCGGAGAATTTTTTATGTCTGTGTTGTTATAAGGTTTTGGTTTGTGAGGGTAGCGTCGGTGGAAGTCGCGAATGTAGTCGGAGGCGTTTGCGACGTTGTCGGCCGGCTCCCAAGTGCGATGTTCGGGAGTATTTTCGTAGCCGATCCACTCGACGAGGTATTCTAAGCGATTTCTCCGTTTACGCGAATCGAGGATGGCGGAGACCTCATACTCGAGGTCTTCATCGATTTCGACGGGCGGCGGAGGTGGGTGGCGACGATTAGGAATGGGGTCGGGGATGTATGGTTCGAGAAGGCGGATGTGAAAAACTGGGTGAAGAAGTTTCATGGAGTCGGGAAGTCGTAAACGAACGGCATGTGTGGAGATCTTCTGAACGATTTTGAATGGTCCTAGGCGTTGGTGATCGAGTTTCTTTGATGGTCGTTTTGTTTTTATGTTTTCGGAGCTCAGCCAGACCTTGCTTCCGACAGCGAACTCGGGCGGAGTTATACGTCGGGGAGCTGCAGCCTTAGCGTATTGCTCGATGGCGAGGCGGACTTGGTCTTGCAGGTACTGGTGAAGGGCGTCCAGGTCCTCTGCATACTGCTGAGCCGCGAATGACGACACATTTTTTACTCCGACCTCAAGTCTCGGGTGATAGCCTTTATTGGCAAAGAAGGGTGAGACTTGGGTAGCGGAGTGCGGCGCGTTATTATATGCGAACTCAGCGAGCGGCAAGAGGGATACCCAATCATCCTGCTGATAATTAGTGTAGAGACGGATGTATTGCTCCAGGATCTGATTGATCCGCTCGGTCTGTCCGTCCGTCTCCGGATGATATGCGGTAGACAGGTTGGACTTTATGCCGAGGAGCGCGCACAAAGAGGACCAGAATTTTGAAACGAAGAGCTTACCTCTGTCGGACACGATGTCGGAAGGAGCACCGTGCTTCGAGAAGACATGCTTGAGGTACAGTTTGGCGAGCGTCGGAGCATTGTCGGTACTGTGGCATTCTATAAATAGGGCGGCTTTGGAAAGGCGGTCAGCAATAACAAGGATCGTGTCATAACCCTCTGAAAGGGGTAGTCCTTCAATGAAGTCCATTGATATGGAACTCCACGGTCGGGGCGGAATAGGAAGAAACTTTAAATGACCGAAAGGTTTGTGGTGGGTCGCCTTAGTCCGAATGCACTCGTCGCAGGATCGGATGTAACTGGTCACGAATCGTTTGATTCGAGGCCAATAAAACCGACGTTGAATGAGGTGCATGGTCTTGTGGATCCCCAGGTGTCCCGACAAGCGATGGTCATGGTGCTGTCGTAGAATTTCTAAACGCAAATTATCCCTGTCGGGAACATAAATGCGCAAGTTTCTAAGTAATAAACCATCGTCGGACACTTGGTAGGGATCGTCGGCAACCGGTTCTTGTTGAGTCTTGAGGCGGTGAATGATTGGTTGGGCGAACTCGTCATTTTGAGTCGCTTGTCGGAGTCGGAAGATGAGCGAAGCATTGTCTATAACGTGAGCAGCACGAATTTGCAAAGGATTAAAAAACGAGTGAAAGTTTTGAGGTTCGGATTGAGCGATAGCTCCATCCTCCCCTTTTGGGTAGACGTCGGGGCGGCGCGTTAGTGCGTCGGGCTTGGTCCCCAGACGTCCAGGACGATATTTGATGATGAAATTGAACGACGAAAGATACTCTGACCACCTGGCTTGCCTTCTTGACAACTGTTTAGTCGTCGTGAAGTATTGCAGGTTATTGTGGTCGGAGATCACCAACGTCGTGTCGGCGGCGCCTTCCAAGTAAGGGCGCCACTGTCGGAAGGCTTCGAATATTGATAAAAGTTCTTTGTCATAGATGTCGTAATTCATTTCGGCTGGGATCATAGATCGTGAGTAGAAAGCAATAGGGTGTAATATTCCCGACATCCGATCAATCTGAGATAAGATTGACCCGATGGCGAAATCTGAGCTGTCGGTTTCAAGGACAGTCGGATTGTCGGGATCGTAATGTGCCAATATTGGGGCTGTCGTGAAGGCGCTCTTTAGGGTTTTGAACGCCTTCTGACATTTTGCGCTCCAAATAAAGGCGACCGCCTTCCTCGTCAGATTAGTGAGAGGTCGGACGATCTTCGAAAAGTCGCGAATAAAACGTCTGTAAAAGTTAGCGAAACCGAGGAAAGATTGAACTTGTTTGACGGTCGTCGGGGCTGGCCAGGATAGCACTGCGTCTACCTTGGCGGGGTCCATCTCGACGCCTTGAGGAGAAATAAGAAAACCAAGATACTCAATAGACTGTCGGAAAAACTCTGATTTCTCGGGCTTGGCATGGAGATTGTACTCGCGCAGTCGTTGTAAGACCTTGCGGACATGTCTCCGATGCTCCTCCAGGTTGTCGGAGTAAATAAGGATATCGTCGATATAGACGACGACGAAGTCGTCCGTCATATCCTTAAATACATCGTTCATGAAATATTGAAAGGTAGCCGGCGCGTTGGTGAGTCCGAAAGGCATGACAAGGTACTCGAAGGAGCCATATCGAGTGCGGAAGGCGGTTTTCCACTCGTCACCCTTTTTGATTCGGACGTTGTTGTAACCGGCGCGTAGGTCGATTTTGGTGAAGTATTTCGCTTTACCGAGCCTGTCCATAATGTTATTGATTAGCGGCAACGGGTAGCGGTTTTTTATGGTGACGCGGTTAAGTCCGCGGTAATCCACGCAAAGTCGGAGCGACCCATCTTTCTTTTTTACAAAAAGAACGGGTGCGCCCGCTGGCGAATGCGATGCGCGGATGAAACCTTTCCCTAGCATGTCGTCCAGGAACACGCGCAGCGATTCCAATTCGAGGCCAGACATATTATAGACTGGGCCCCATGGTGCTTTAGCGCCTGGTTCCATTTCGACAGCATGGTCATAAGGGCGGTGAGGAGGCATATTACGAGCTTCTGCTTCAGAAAAGACGTCAGCATAGTCATGAAATTCTTTTGGAACCCTTTGCTCGAGCATTTCCGCCTCCGACTTGGAAGTCGGGCAAGCGGAGATGTCGGCGGCACGCAATTTAATGCTTGATGTGCCGTCGGGCATTGGGCTGATATAAATGGTGCCATATGACACCGTCGGCTGCGTCCTTAAAAGGGTAGCAAACGCGGCGGCGTTGATCAGGCGGATCGGGGGCGGCTTCGTCGGAGAATCATTTTGGTCCTCCTCAGCTTCTGACCCCTGGGGTGTCGAGCTGTGGGATGAAGTAGAATTCGAGTCAGAGGTTTCATCAGTAGGACAAGACAAAGATGCCGAAGGAGATGGCCGATCCCCAAGCGGCGCTATAGTGGGTTTGGACACGTCGGCTGGCGAGGCCGGCGATAACCCAGTTTCGGGTTCACTAGGAGCCCCAGATGCTACTGAAGTTATCGGTAGCACCTGTTCAAGGTTTTCCTCCGTTTCCGCTTGCGGCGGTTGCCAGAGGTCCAAGCGGCGACGCGTCTTCGACCGCTTGGGTGGGTTGCTTTGGATAGGCGGGACCGGAATTCGCCATGGCGCTAGGTATCGCATGACGTCCATTTCCACCTCTACGGGATCCATCACTGCACTCCTGAGGTCTGCAGGGTCACGGGAGGCAGCGACGATCGGAAGGTTTTTGGGGTGACTTGGGATGGCGAGTGTTAGGCTCTTCCAGTCTATGACCGGATTAAGGTCACGCAGCCATGATAATCCAAGTACTACTTGAACACTTGGGTGGAGCGGCGTGACCAAGAGCGGAATTTTTTGTCTGAAACCGTTAGCATAAATCACAAGAGTAGAGAGGAATTGAGATATGGTCCCGGCTGTCGCCGCGGAACCATCAAAGAGAGACAGAGAGAGAGGATTTGGAAGAGTATGAAGAGCAGATGGAACAGTAGAGGCAAGTTCGGGCGAAATAAAACAGTCGGAAGCGCCACAATCCACAAGAGCATGAATAGGGCGGGCGGAAATTTGAGGCAAAGTAATTGAAAGAATAAACGAAATGGGAGAAATAGAATACAGAGTGTTCAAAGGAGAAGAGACAAACGGAGCACATAAGAAAACGTCGAAGTTTTTCATCCGACTTAGAAGTGCTCCTACGTCACCTAAGTCGGAGTCGAGTTTCCCGCTTGCGCGGCCTCGTTTTCAGCAGTGGTCGCTGCCGTTCCTGACTTTTTGGCTTTGACCACCGCCGTGCATTCGTTATTGTGGTGGGGTGTTTCTGCAGGGGTGAAGGTGTAGGTCGCCCGCCCCGTCGCCGCTTGTCGGCGGTTAGAGGGAACATGTGGGCAATTGGCTACGTCATGTCCCTCGCCCCCACAATAGAGACATAGGCCTTTGGCCCGTCTCTCGTCCTTTTGTGCTTGAGTAAGAGGGGCGCGCACTCGTGATGTCTGGTTAGAGGTGGCGGCGCTCCCCTTTTGGCCCGACTTTTGAGTTTGGGCCGGTTTGTTGTCGGACGACTGCTGTTTTCCAGCTTTGTCCGACGATTGGGCTTGGTTCTGCTGGGAGGAAGGATTGTCAGTTTTGTCCTTTCCCTTTTTCCCCTTGCCCTGCTCCTTCGGAGGGTCGGGCTTGGGTTTATTTCCCAGCTCTTCTTGATATTCCCAGTACATTTGATCAAAGTCCAACGCCTGTGCGCGCATGGCGACAAGCGTTTGCGGACGATGAGTGTACATGAATCGTTCTTTGATCCGTCTAGGCAGTCCACGGTAAAAGTGGTTTGCCAGGGCGGCATCATTCCAACCTGTGTAAACTGCGTGTGAGTTGAATCGGACGAGGTACTCAGACACTCGTCCCTCTTCCTTCATCTTCATGTCGAGGATTGCGTTTTGCGACGTGACTTGCAAGTGTTGGTTGCCGAACATTTGGTGCAACTCGCTAGTAAACGTCGCCCAGTCGTCCAGCAGCGGCGCCGGTGGTGCCTGGGTAAGCAGCGGCATCCACCACTGGTTGGCGAGGTCCCTGAGGTACGAAGCGGCGAAGAGAACTCGATCGCGCTCGGTCGGAAAGTTGCGTGGCTTGGCCATAAACCAATGCGCACACTGGGTAACGAACGGCGGCAACTTTGCTGGGTCTTTA
>Ga0137317_1000078_pt1 | contig 8310 bp, 14 predicted proteins | sample EasRivERMZT266_2_FD_106651 | JGI IMG/M metagenome (GOLD analysis project Ga0137317, IMG submission 106651) | Soil microbial communities from meander-bound floodplain in the East River, Colorado, USA - East River MetaG ERMZT266_2 | ecosystem: Environmental > Terrestrial > Soil > Floodplain ...
CAGATCGTCCAGCTGCGCCTGCAGCTCACCGGTCAGGATCGGGTACTTGTCGGGGGTCTCAGCCGGAACGTCCGGAGCGACCTCGTCGGCGACGGTCTCCAGAGTGTCCTCCTCGAGAGCCTCGTCGACCTCGACGATCTGGTGCCCCACGCGATTGGCGTGCCCCCGGGCGGAGCCGATGCTGTCGAATTGCCGCTCCGGGCAGTCTACGCATTTCGAGATCAGTGCCATTGGTTGCCTCCAGTCGATTGGGGAATGAATTGGTGGAGCCGGCGGGGAGTCGAACCCCGCGTCGGATCCCGGTCCTACAGAAGCGTCCTACAGACCGAGATCCCGGACCCAGCGGCCCCACGTCTAATTGAACCACAGCTTGGGCCGATTGTCAAGCGGGCACCAGCCGATCCAGCATCTGCCGTTGCTCGGGAGTCATGTCGTCCTGGGCCTTCTTCGGGTCTTTCTCCAGCAGCAGCCAGTCACCCTCGTAGTAGATCGACTGCCGACCGTCCTCTTGAACGACCGCGATCCATCCCCAGGGGGAGACCGAGTAGACGATCGCTCCATGCTTCACTGGGTGGCCCGACTTCGCTGCAAATCCGCGGACCTTCATGCCGGCCATCGTCCCGTCCTTGGCCCGGCGGCCGAGGGGGAAGACGAGCTGGCCCTTCGATACTGGACGGGAGGGAGCGAGGCGCTCCTGGAGCTTAGCGTCCGTCTGCTTCTTGCCGTGCATGCGGGAGTCGTGGCCAGGACGGAATCGTCCGCCCTTGGTCATCTCTCCGCAGCCGCATTCGCAGGGCCGTGGATCCTTACTCATTGGTGTTTCTCTTTTCCTGCATCTTGGCGAATACGGGGCAGCCCTTCGCGTGATCCTTCGCGGTGCTCTTGACCAGTGCGCCCGCGTAGCGCCAGCCACAGCCATGACAGGGCACCGTGCGCGTGGCCATCATTCGACCTCCGCGTACTTCATCACGGTCTGCAGGACGTGGTCGTAGTCGCCGCTCATGGCCTCCTCTCGGAACTGTTCGATGTACGCCTTGCTGGCACCGGCCTGCCTCAGCGCTCGTAGCACCCGACCGATGATGAAGAACGCGTTGCCGTCTTCACCAGTCAGCTGGACGGTCGGCCGCGGCTCTGCCTCATCGGGGAGCCACATGCCCTCGGGGATCTTATCGGTCATTAGATTGCCTCCAGTCATTGCTTGCCTCCACCAGGGTGGTGGTCATGGATCCATTAAAGATCAGGCCCCGGGACCTGTCAAGTATCCCGGGGCCACTTGATGGTGCGTGGAAGCAACTACCGGCGACGCTCCACGAATCCAACGATCACGGCCAGAGCGCTGAAGCCCAGGACGAAAATCCCGATGACCAGCATGAGCTCAGGAGACGTCCAGTCTCCGGTCATCGCCGTGTTAGGCACGGCATTCGGGACAGGTGCAGATGCTGAGATCGTCGGGACTGGGGTCGCCGACGCCACCAGTGTCGGACTCGGGGTCGGACTGCCGCCTTCCGTCAGATCGCTCGGTGATGGACTGGGAGTCGGCTCCGTTGAGGGGTCGGGATCGGTCACACATGGGCCGAGATAATCCTCCTCATGGCCGGCACGCGCCGTGCCGTTCTCTTCGAAGTGGCCAGCCGGTCCGTAGACCGCTGGATAAGCGAGAGTGAGGGTCACGTACTGCGTGGTGTCGGCGAGGCCGGCAGCATGGCAGATAGTGACTTTTTCCGTTCCCGTAGCGCTGGCCGCAGCGGTTGACGCCACGAGGACGAGAATCGCCAGCACGCTGGCTCGAATGAGTCTGGACACGAATGTCCCTCCAGTTAGGAAGCGGTGCCTCGCTTCAGGTTAGGCTCCGGTAGACCCGGAGGAGTAGACGCCACACTAGCACGCGCCACGGCCACGCCAGCCAACGCATGAAGAAGCGGTTCATCGCTCGAGCTCCCGGATCCCACGATCCGTGATCTCGATCTTGGTGGGAACCTGGTCGCGATTCGAGATTCGCCGTCGCTTGGAGGTGACCAACCCCTGGCGGGTCATGGACAGGACGACGTGCACGACGTTGTGCGTATCCGTCCTGGCCGCTTGCTGCAGCTCGTGCGGGTTGTCGATCCGCCCTTGCCGCAGCAATTCCCGGAGGATCCGGGCGCGGATGGTGTCCTTCATGGCTTTTCCTCGATGGCTCGTTGCCGTCTACCGGCCCGCCCCCTGCTCATTAGTAAATCGCCACAATCTGGACAACGATCTGGATAGGCATTCTCGACCACACCACAATCGCAATGGACAATTCCTGCTTCCATGATGAATCCATGCCGCCGATGCTCTCGCCCGAGGGGGTGAGGGGAAGCGGGCATGGACCCACCTTGACCAGTGAACTTAGGCATGCTTGCGCTCTTCCTTGAACATCTCGGCCTCCAGTCTGTCCGGGATGGCTCCCGGGTATGCGTCCATTAAAGATCGCCGCGCCTGACCTGTCAAGTATCAAGCGCGGCTTCATGGTGACCCCACGCAACGGATCATCGTCCCGTCTCCTCCGCCATCACGGACAGGATCTGGAGCGGCCCTCGAGGTGTCCGTGCGTGCGGACCATGCCCGCTGTAGTACGGACCTTCTCCTCCTCGGCACGCTCGACCTTCATCGCGTCGAAGATGCGGACTCGGGCGTCCCACAGCTGGGGGGCGACATCGATCTCAGCGTCCAGGCTGCCCTGGGCATCTGAGGTGGTCATGCCCTCGGCCTCTAGCTGCCGGATTCGGAATGCGTAATAGGCGGGGTTGGCGTCGGCGTTCTCTTGCTGAATCATTGAATTCCTCCAGTCGATTCGGGTCGGTTGGTATCTGCGTCCATTAAAGATCGCGGCCGGCGGGCTGTCAAGTATCACGTTGCTCGGTGTCACCGGAAAAGCACGACCCCCCTTTCCTACTCCCGCCAAGGAGACGACCGGGACAAGTCACCGAGCCGAGGATTAGGGGGTCGCGTATTGAGCACCCCTGTAGGTGCTGGTGGATTTTAGCTCTCTAGCGCGGCGATGCGCTCGCCGTGTCCGTTCACCCGGCGGGTAAGAGTGCTAGTCGAGCTCTGCTCCTCTCGGACCGCAATCCATTCGTTGGTCCGCTCGAGGAAGAAGCGCATCCCGGGGATGAACTCCTCCAGTGACGGGCCTCCAGCCTCGACAGCTACGAGGATATCCTTGACTTCCTTCAGCTGCTGGCGATTCAGCAGACGGTAGTCGTCTCGGATAGTGAGGGCGAAGGACATCCAGGCGGAATCCAGCTCCTCAGCCGCGGTCATGATCGCCTGTGTGTTCTCAGGCTGCCGTTGGGGGTTGCTCATATCGAGCTCCTTGCTGCGAGGCGGTAGCCGCCCCATCTGATCCTCGTGGCTGGCAGGATCGGCCAGTATTCCCCAATCGCCCAGTAGGCCCTGCGTCTCAGCAGGCTGGGCGACCGGATCACCCCACCTCGGCGTCCGACCCGGGAGCCGTCGCCTAGTAGCGCGATCAGTAAACCACGGCTTCTCGAGACCGGTATCGGGAAGGGTGCTACTGTTAGCCATTGCGAGCCGGAGGCGGGACGCGTGCCCTCCAGTCCGCTCCCGCCCCGCTCGCATTACCGACATCGATTGGAGGATCTCCGAATGAACCCGCTAGGCTGGAAAATGCTGACTCCACCGTGAGTCAGCTGGACATCGCCCTGGCTCATGCCGGCCGGGGTCGACGGATCTTCCCGTTCAAACTGCAGCGACGGGAAGAGGGGGGCTTCGACAAGATCCCACTGGTGAAGTGGAAGGATCGGGCCACCAATGACGAGGACCAGATCAGGCGCTGGAGCCGGGAATTCCCGACAGCCCGCTGGGGCTGGGTTCTCCCTGAGGGCTTCCTGGTCGCGGATATCGACGACCAAGAGGCGTTCGATGAGACCGGCCTCGATCTTCCCGCTGCTCCTTCCCAAGAGACACCCTCGGGTGGTCTCCACTTCCTCTACACCGGAGTCGGCGCCCGACAGACGGTGAAGCAGGTCCCGGGTCTCGATACCCGGGTCGGCGGTAAGGGATGGGTAGGCCTCTACTCAGCTGACTCGTTCGTCGGGATCGACGTCGAGGCCCCTGCCTGGCTCCTGATGGAGAGGGCGGAGGGAGAGGAATGGGTAGCGCCCACGGAAGATGCGCCCATCTCCACTCGTGCCGAGATCCTGGAGCTCGTCGGTCGATATGCGGGGCTGCCGGAGCGCGTCATCCTAGATGCTCTGCTCTCCCTGCATGCCTCCGGTGCCATCCTGGACGGAGACTCGGCTCGTCCCTGGTTAAAGGCTGACTTTAAGGCGATCGCTACCGAGTTCTCCCGAAAGCCACAGCCGACTGCCCCTCCGGAAGAGATCAAGATCCGGTTCATCAAACGAGAGGTGGATCCTGAGCCCAACGGAGAGGATTGGACCCCGCTGTCCGAGATCGATGAGGTTGAACCATCACCCCTCCTCCTGGACCGTCTGGATCCTGACGACCACACCATCCTGTACGGAACTGGGGGAACAGGGAAAGGCGTGGTCGCTGCCGAATGGGCAGTGGAGCTCGTCGCCGACCCTGATTTCGGTGCGGACGTCCTGGTAATCGACTACGAGCAGCATGCCAAGTGGGAGTGGCGGCCAAGGGTGAGGCGCTTCCTCGAGAGATTGGACTCCGCTGAGGAACGAGCTGCCGGTTTGGAGCGCATTTGGATCTACCAGCCCAACTTCCCAATCTGGCGAGTGGCTAAGGGAATCCGGGACGAACTCGATCTCCGTATTTCGGAGGGTCGCCCGGTGGGCTACGTGATCGTCGACTCAGTCTCCTACGCTGTCGGGGATCTCGAGGCCGAGAAGAGCTCCACGGCCACGAAGTACACCAAGGCCCTGCACGTGATCGACATGCCCTGCCTATCCCTGGCCCACACCACAAAGGCCGACGCTGACCCGCGCTACCCATTCGGGTCGGTGTATTGGCACAACGGAGCTCGGGTCACGATGTCCCTCGTGGGGGATGGTCCGAAGAAGCGAGTGCTGACTCAGAAGAAGAGCAACACGCGTCGCATGTTCAAGCCGGCTGAGGCCGATTGGGGATGGACCGAGCACGAGACTCAGCCTCCCGTTACTCTGGGCTGGGAGGAGCACGCTGTGACGGCCATCGACATCTTCTATGATGCCTGCGGCGACCGCTGGTGGACAGCGGCTCAGGCATATGAGCTGGTGCTCCTCAACGGGGGCAAGGTGGCGTCTAAGGAGAGCCTCAAGTCATCGTTCGACAAGCATGTGAGGGGGGTTGTGGTGCGGCTGAAGCGGCATGAGAGCGGAGGGGTTGTGATGTACGCACGTCGAGAGACTCCTTGGAGGCGCTCGTACGCGGAAACTGAGGGTGAGTGAGGGTTGTGCTTTGGTATGTGTTAGGGTTGTGGTCACCACTAGGACAACCCTCCCCGGGGTTTATACCCGGGAGGGCTGTGGTCGAGCCGTATTGGAAGGGAAGAGATGAATCGAGTCGGGAGCGCTATCACGCTGATCCAAGCTGATGCTCGAGAGGCACTCCGCGGGATCCCTCCGTGCACGATGGATGCAGTGATCACCGATCCTCCTTATGGGGATTTCCAGAACGCTCCCTCTGGTGGTCGGGAAACTGATGACTGGGCAGAGTGGGATGGAACGGGAGTTACGTTTGATCCTGCCGTTTGGGGGGATATGCTTCTGGCCGCTAAGCCTGGAGCTCTCCTGCTGGCCTTCAACACACCTAGGATCGTTCACCGAATGGCCACTGCCATTGAGGCGGCTGGGTGGGAAATCAGGGATGGGATCGTTTGGCGATATCGCACTGGACAGGTCCATTCCAAGAGGCACCTGAAGCCGGGATGGGAAGCAATCGTGGTTGGTCGGAAGCCACTGGCCGAATCGACGGTGGAGGGGAATATCCGGAAGTGGGGGGTTGGGGGGTTCTTCGCTGAGGCCGAGAAGCAGCGGTCCGATCGTTGGCCCGAGAACGTGATGGAGGTTCCGAAACCATCCCCTGCTGAGAAGGAGGGAAATAAGCACCCCACGGTCAAGCCAGTGGAGCTAATGCGTAGGCTGATTCGGGTATCTACACAACGGGGAGGTATCGTTCTGGACCCGTTCCTTGGTTCTGGCACGACTGCTGTGGCTGCGGTCCTGGAAGGGCGTGGGTGCGTGGGGATTGAAGCAATACCCCGGTATGTAGAGCTGGCCCGGTATAGGGTCGCTGAAGCTGAGTCGTATCAGGAAGGTGACTATCAGTGAGAGCTCTTGGTTGCTTCCTTGCTTTGGTCCTTGTTATCGGTCTGCTGCTGGCCCTGGGGCTAGTGTCTTCGGTGCTTGATCCTAGAGTCAGAACGATCATAGAGGCTGTCCATTAGTCGGCGGCGCCTCCCTCTTCTCTAGCGTGTAGTTGCAGGTGCAACTATCTCCAGCGCAGCGCAGGGCGGGGGTACGGATACCCGGCTTCCCCACGGCGAGAGCGGAGCGGGCGCCCCCGAGCGTACTGACTCGTTCTAGCGCGTAGCCTCGTTGCCTCTATGCAACATTAGATACTTGACAAACCTCCGCCGGGGGACTTTAATGGGGATATGACACGAACCTGCCGATACTGCGGAGCCAAGGCCCAGCCACAGAAGCCGGAATGGAGTGGGCGGCATATCTTCCGAGATAGCCGATACCGGTTGCAGAACCGCTCAACCAAGACCGTCGAGGCCATGCCTGCCTATTTAGTGAACGCGGTTCACGAGCGAACCTGCGAGGCTAATCCCAACCGCGTGGGGTGACAGCGCCCTGGTGGGCGTGCCATCCTGTCTCTATGCTTGAGTTGCTACTCACGCTCCTCCTTCAGCTGACCGGAATCAACCGAACCGTGGATCCTGGCCTGACAGCGATCGCTGAGGTGAGAGTGCAGGAGATCCAGACCGACTTCAGCCATGCTGGCCAGCGCTGTTGCTGGGAGATCCTAGCCTGGAACTATGGCCGAGCCACGCAGGAGGCCAGCACTCTCCGGGCCGTGGAGCAGTGGCGGGCTAGCTCGGTGCATTGGGGCATTCTGGTCGACCCTTCTCTCACCCGCATCGGCTGCGCGGTCGCCTTCAACGGCACCGAGGGTCGGTTTGTGTGTATACTTGACCGCGGTACCACCGGAGCTCCAGCTCCAACTCTTCCGGCTCCTCCCTCAGAACCCGCAGGGAGTGAGCCGGTTATCTCTACCCTCCCCGACGCAGCACTTCCGACCGAGTGCGTGCCCATCGTCAAGGAGCTGCTGGACTGGGCCACGCCCATCATCCTTGGCCTCGCTGCCTTCGGGATCCTGTTCCAGCTGGATGTGGCCCTAGCCGAGCGTCGTCGCAAGGAGTGAGGCGTGGTTTACTGATGGAGAGTAGGCAGTCCTGGTCCGGCTGGAGCGGTGGATTGGCCATCGGCCCATATCCGCAAGAGTCAGTGAGGATAGCCAAGGGTCAGCGCCCCGGCTTAGCGGTCGGGTATGGCGGGACCGCCAGGCTGCCGGCGCCCTACCCATACCAGACAGGAGGACCGTCGTGCAGCAGCTCATCATCGTCGTATCCGGATTCATGGGGGCAGGACCCGACGAGACCTTCGCTTTCGCTTCCGGGTTCCAGGGTAAGGAGCCCCTGGCGGGGGACGGGATGGCGCGCTGCCGGCCCGACGACAAGCCGAATGAGAAGATCGGGGAGTCGCTCGCTATGGCCCGGGCTATCAAGGACTTAGGCCAGAAGCTCGAAGACCGTTGGCTGGCCCGCACCGCCACGAGAGAGGAGATCGCCAAACGCCGCGGTCATGGCAGCGACCCGGTCGCGGATCGCATGCTCCTCAACAGCCGGCTGACCATGACGCTAGACGGCGACGAGAACGATCACATCCCCAACGTCCCCGGCGAGCATCCGATTGATCTGGGGGCGGAGTATGTGGCGCCGCCGGGGGTCGACAGCGAGATCCTTCAGGCGCTCAAGGAGCTCGGCAGCACGGTCCTGATCGAGACGGAGACCGAAGAATTCATCGAGTTCCCCCTTGACACCGATCGTTGATCGGGCTTTCTCTGCGACACTGGTATCGACGAGAGGAGGTGGTGGTAGACTGGGTGAGCCTGCCGAGGTGGTGGATAGCTGCGATGGCCGTTAAGCGTACGCAGCGCGGTGGAGGCCCGGTGACGACTGGGCGTGTAGGCAGGTAAACTCCCCTCACAATGACTGATTCGCAGCGTCACGACCACTCTAAGGGCGAGCGCCACCCTCGCGTGGCCCCTCTTAAGGTCCTAGAGGACCCACTGTGGGAGCGCCAA